>Ga0170475_105806789_pt1 | contig 19221 bp, 34 predicted proteins | sample Soicark_Litter_5_FD_111474 | JGI IMG/M metagenome (GOLD analysis project Ga0170475, IMG submission 111474) | Avena fatua rhizosphere microbial communities from Hopland, California, USA. Combined Assembly of 48 SPs
GTAAAGCCTGGCAAAGTGGTTAAGATTCCCACCATTGCTCCTGTGCCTACTGTGGTTAATTCTGCTGCCAATAGCATGAGCGCATTAAATAAGATGATAAAAGGAGTGTCCATGAATAATGGCATTACAAAGCCAAAACTGGCCCTTATATGCGGCATGTCTCAATCCGGTACATTCGGCGTTTATTACCGGCAACTGCGGGAACAGGGCCTTATTGAGGACCGGGATGGAAAGTTCTGGCCAACCGCCGCAGGGATCAAGCAATCGAAGGACTGGCCAGTTTTACCCCGGACCACAGATGAAATACTGGAAACATGGTATCAGATTTTAGGTCCTGCCAGTGGCCTGACACGGATTTTAATGGTAGTGGCTGCAAACCGGTGGGAATGGATCAGTACAGATCAGGTTACAAAAGATGCTGGTATGACCACATCAGGCACCTTTGGAGTCTACTATAGAAAATTGCGCAGCTATGGATTGATTGATGTAAAGAAGGGTCAGTTCAGATTATCTGACAATCTGCATATAAGTGACGAATAAGCCAAAATATTTTTTCATTAAAAGTGTCTTTAAAGATTTTAAAGACCTTGATAGTTATTTCTGTAGTATATACAGGGATAATAAATACAATAATATGGCTTGCATGATAACACATCGTGATGTTAGCCATGAAAAGGTTACTCCTTTTGAGACAGCAGCTTTAGCTAATTCTTTTTTACAGGATTCAATCCTGTGTTATGACGCATATAAGCAAGGAAACTTTATCATTGTGTATAATGACGGAGCGATTGAAGTGGAAGTCACAGAGTTTAATCAGTAGTAACTGACCAGCCTTTTATAATTAAGTTCGCTTTTGCAGCAGCGCCAGCGCCTGATGGTGGTGCAGCCGGAGTCTGGCCATTAGAAGTAAATGTTCCATTGCCTAACCCACCAGTATCGCAAGCGATTAATAAGCTATTGATTTGCGATGTAGGTAGTAAATTACTTTGAACATCTACAAAGAATAGGGCAATTATACCAGTTATATTAATAGAAATGATTTGATTATTACCAACTCCTAAAACACTTAATTGAGAATTAGCAGAAAGATTAAGTGAAGTTAACTGATTGTTACTAAGTGATAATTGCTGCAAAGCAGGTAAGTTGGAAAGATTTACCGATGTCAGCGCATTATTTGAATAATCAATACTAGATACACTGGCCAGTACAGGGAAACTGATAGATGTGAATCCGCATCCATCTGCACCAATATTTTGCAGCGCATTATTAGCGCCAAAGATCAGATTGGCATGGTTAACGAAATTGGGATTATTAGAAATTCCCAATGATTGCAACGCCGGTAATGTAGAAATATCCAGGCGATCTATATCATTACCAGTAACATCTATACTTGTACACCCCATCAACGGTGATAAGAAACTTATGGCTGTAAAAAATGAATTAGCCATACTAATCTGGTCTATTTCAGCCGGATTAGTTTCCAGGTACAGCTTACCACTATAGGTGCCAGCAGTATAATTATGCGTTAATGTAAAATTGGGAAAAGGGAAACTTGTATCATCAAATGTCTCTACCACTCCATCACCCCAATCAATATACCCTTTTACTTCTGTAGCAGTATTTACCGCTATAATTGAAATATTAGAAGTAAAATCAGCGCCATTACTAACGGTAAAATTGCTGACTTCTGAATAAGCTGTAGCTGCGCCAATATTTAAAAGACCATACGTATAGAGACTATTATTTGTCTGGATCACGTTTCCAGTTGCATAGAATATACCAACTCCTAATGAGTTGAGTGCAGCTACCACGCCAGCAATACTCTGGTCTAGCAATGGTGCAGTATAAGCAGTAAAATTAGATGATGAATTGCTTCGAACGGTAATTGAAACCGTCTGGACATTCAGATCAGCAGTAGAAAGATCAGCGCTAAAAACAGTTCTGCTGTTAAAGAACCCACGAAACCCTGACGGCTGGAATAGTTCAGCCCGGATGCGAGAAGAAGTATTGTTTCGTATGTTAACAGAAAAATCAAACATTAGGCATTTTTTCTTTTGGTCTACCACCAAGTAATCCGTTGGAAAGATAATTACGTTTCGTGAATAATGTATACCGTAGTGCTGCGCCAGCTAAAATATCAACCGATAGTATCGTTTGACCATCCAGTATAATGTTTCTTCCAGTAAAATCCTGTAACAATGCAGACTGCCTGCCATACGGATCAAGACAAGGATTGAACACTAAACTATTCTGGCTACCATTAAGATTATACCGGGTAAATTGCAGTGGCTGATTTGCCTGTTCATCATTATTGGCAAACGCCTGGATGAACATTTTTTCCAGTAAATAAAAATAAGCTCCAAATGAATTCAGTAGCTCTTCATAAGAGATATTTACACCAGACACTTCAAGCGCTGGCGTAGAAGAAACAGAAACTGAAAACGGAAAAGAAGCCATTATTATTTTTTCTTTACAACCCGGTAAATATAGTAGCCTAACAATCCAAAAAATGTAATACCAGTAAGAATGGTTTCAGTGGGGTGCTTCGTGATCGCCTGATTCATTAAATTTTTTACAGCGTCCGAATATCTTTTGAGTCCTTTTTGATAGTTAGCAAGATTATCACCGAAATATCCATTCTTCTTTAACACGGCTGAATACTCATCTGATGTATTCACGTCCTTAAATTGATCCTCCCGGCGTTTGATCCACCGGGCTATTTCCCTGGCCGAATCCTTCACAGAGTTATACCCTGCATACGCATCGCCTTCAGGCGATCCATTACAGGGTCCATTTGACAGCGATTGGCCTACATACTTGTATCCATAGGAGTTATTACAATCCTTGAATACATCGCTCTGGTAGTCGTTTGATTCAAACTTTGCTTGCTGTACCATGAACCCGGCCAGCTTACTGGAAAGCCCTTCTTCAATCGCTACGTTATATATTATTTGATCGTAGTTCGCTGTCTGACTCATACTTCCTTCAACTTTTTGCCAGTGCTATCGTAAACAATATATTTATTCTGCAATGGTTTATATTCCACGGTAAGGCCAAACTCTTCTTTTAACTGGTTATTGATCTCATCCAGATTTTCCTGTGGCTCACCAGCATCCATTCCATTCTTATACGCATTCACGGCAACAGTGATGCTTTCATCAGTAATGATAGGCATATCTTTATCGCCTTTCTTTTCCCTTTTTAACAGGTAAACGATCAGCCAGGCCAGACCAACGCCCAATGTAAGGCAGATAAGTCCTTTTTTAGTTTCGGTGGTCATTTCTTTTTTGCTTTTATCTTAAAGATGATAGCGCCAACTAATACAACAAGCGCCAGCGAACCAGCGATAATGTATAGTGCAATATCTTTTCTTGCTATAGAATTTTCATTAGCTATAGCATACTGAACAACACTTTCAGACATAATGGCCATACGATCCGTTTGGCTATTAGTCCGGAGCAGTTTTTCATTAAGCTCTTTTTGCTGCTGTGTAGTAAGCTGACCAAGCGCTTCTTCAAAACGCCTGCGCTTATTCATATCACTGATCCCTGCTATCGTGTTGGCAATAGCAGTTCCCATTTCCACTACACTTCCTGCAACATTAAGACTTGATGCAAGTCCACCACTGGTCGCGGCGCTGGTGGTTGATGTTGATGTTGCAGCCATATTACATTTTACTTTTAGTATCCTCTGAAATATAAGCGCTGTACACTTTCCACAACTGCTCATGAGTAGCAGGCGCGATTCCCATTGCATCTTTCCACGCATCAACCACACTCATGAAAGCACCTGGCTTTCCATAATTATAGTTCGGCGCTCTTGGATTTCCTGCTTTGATATTATCGTAATCCGTTTTCACGGCTGGATAAAAATCTGCCGGAAATACATGATTACTCCATACAGGATCGGCTTCCAGCACCTTGCTCATTTCATCAAATGTTTTTGATTCAAGATTCTCTTCAATAGCTTTTTCTTCCACCACCGGATCAGGTGCAGGAGCAGGAGCAGGATTAACATCTTTTTCCTTTTTTGTATGGAGATAATACCAGATACCACCACCGATAGCAGCAATTATTAAGATCACTGCAACTGCTTTTTTAGCTCCACTGCTTTTGGCTTCACTCATTTTACTACTTTTTAAAAATGATAATAGAAGAGATTACTACAACAACTCCCAACATTCCAAATACAAGATACTTGGTTGTGTTGCCAGCCTTATCACTCAACCCCTTTACACGTTCCAGATTTTGATACTGATTATCAAAAAACTCTTTCTGCTCCTGATCTTCAAGTGTTTGTGCGCACTGTTTTTTGCCATACATCGCCTTGACATCATTTTGCCTCCATGTATACGCATCAATATACCTGTTCTGCACACGCTGGTTAGCGTTTCGATCATCATTGACCTTTGACTGCAAAGCGCTATTGATGGCATTCTGAATGTCATCAATCATAGCCTGCAACTGCTCACAGGACGTTATTTTTTCATTGATTGGCCATTTGACCACAGACTGATTGTAAATCTTCTGGCGCTCTTCGGACTCATCTGGTCCTTCAAACAATCCAAGAAGATTTAAATATTTCTGTGAGCTAATAACCTTTTCTGAATCGAAATTCATAAACTATTTTTTTTACATGGTTTGCATCGCACCAGAACTAATCTCCTGCTTATCTACCAATGTAGATGATGGCATACCTGTTACGGCTGTTGTTGGTGCAATACCTGGCGTTGCAACTGAAGGAGCAGTTGTACTATTACTGGCCAACGCTGATTTTTTTGCATCTTCAACAGCTTTCTGTTCTTTTTTCTTTTTATAGAAATAATAAGCAATACCGGCTATTCCAAGTATTCCAGCTATTACAGCAAGTTTATCAGTCTTCATAATATTTTTTTATAGTTGAATAATTTATTGTTTTTGTTCTACTGGTTTCACTTTTGTTTGCCAGATGCCGAAACTTTTTGTCTCGCCATTTTTAACTGCTGTCTTATACAGGTAGTTATCATAAACCAACGCTCCTGCTACAGCACCAATTAACAATCCGCTAATGAAACTCATATTTAAGATTTTAATGTTAAAATAATTTCATTCGGATGTAACCAGCTACTTTGAGCGTTCCATCCACGTAACCAACCACCAGCTTGCGATCATGATTCATCACGCCCTGGCCTTCCCTGGCACCATCCAGTGATGTATTTCCTTCTACCACATCAAACATATCTGCGCCACTTATTCTCTTACGGACAATCCCTGCATGTCCAAGTGAAGAGTTGCTAACGCTTTGCCAGATCACTATATCGCCAGGTCGCGGCGATCCTTCACGGATCACTTTGAATATACTTGAATCTTCTGCTGCCTGTAGTGATCCCTGTGTTGACCCGGTAAGTACCTTATTGATCTTATCGGCTCTGGCCGGGTAAGCGCTCATGAATACAGCTTTAGCAAAATACATACACCACGCTTCACCGCTTTTCCAGCCAACTGACTGGATCATTTGCTGAAACAGCTTACTGCTCCATCCCTGATTATCTCCTATCTCCTGCACATTGATATAATCCACGGCAGCATTAGCCGCTCTTCTTCGCCAGCTAACGATGAACAGGACGGAAGTAGCAATGGCTACACCAATGAGATATTTATGATAGGTCTTCATTATTTCAGGGAGATCAGGTTCGGGTCCACCATGTATGTTCCCATGAGTGTTCCCTTATTGATACCAAACAAAAGATTTCCCGCTTTCGTCGGAGAGATCAGTTGATAATCGACGTTACTGTAAATCTTTCCACCGGCAAAGGTTTTAAACCTGCTGGTATACTGGATCGCCCCAAACGTATCCACTTCCACTAATTCTGCGGTTGCATCCTTGATTACATACATAGATACACCACTCTGTTTAAACCGGTCTACCAGGCTTTTGGCACGCTCATAGTTAGAAGCACCAATAGCCTTATTTTTCAATTCATCCAGCGCTTTCTGATCTGGAACGATCCTGACACCTGCATACGCGATAAGCGCATTTTCGGTATTAGGACCAAAGATGCCATCAGCAGCAGTACCGATGGTTCGCTGCAATTCTTTTACTTTGTCACCACGGCTTCCTTGTTTGAGTGGGAATACGGATGATGCAGTACGTGTTGCTGGTGCAACTGTATCTTTCACGTCATCATCACCCGCAGGTGGAGGCGGAGTGGATTTCTTTTTATGGTTTAACCAATAAATAAGTCCACCACCAGCAAGTATGGGAACACCCCACATCAGGAATTTTTTAAAACCTTTATTCATATAATGGGTTTAGCGTTTATTTTTCTTTTTTCCAAAATACTTTTCATAAGCCAGTCGTCCGCGATCCTCCCACCACTTTGTAGCTACCTTAGTTGCGATTACACCAATAAAACCCATCACGAACACGATTGCCATTGACCAGGCAAGCTCAATACCCTTTTTTAGGTAATAGAAAATGCCAGCCAACTCAATGTGAGCTATAAATGCAGGTGGATTCAAGAACGCAAAGCACCCTCCCACCAAACCTAATAACCATGCGATATACGACATAGGGTTATAATTAATTACTTCTTTTTTAAACACGCCTATTGCATTCATAATTTTATGATTAATAACTCATGTTTTCCAATTTCTAAGCCAGTATTTAATTGCAACTGATTTTATCAGGGTAAATACTTATGCCTACGACTTGCTCACGACCGGATCGTTTTGGTCTACAGCAAAAACACCACTTATATTACCATTATTTGTATTAGTGGTAATACTTATCGTTCCAATACTGGCTGAATTACCACTTATTTCTCCATTATTAATGTTGGAAAAAATATCAGTAATTGTCGCTTCATTATTTGCAATACGACCATTGTTATTATTATTGTCAATTGATCCTGCGTTGGCATTCAGGTTAATAGCTCCGTTATTGCCATTTTCAAGAATATCTCCGTTATTTGAATTATTGTCTACGTCACCACGATTGAAATTACCGGATATATTTCCTACTGACGTATTAGTAAACACTCCACCAGTATTCGAATTATGAGAAATCGCGCCAGTATTGCTGTTATTGGATATAACATTTCCGTTCGTATTAAATGTTATACCGCCTGGATTGGTATTGGCACTGATGAACCCATTGTTCGAATTAAAGTTAATAGCCGAAGCAGCAAAAGTGTTATCCGAAATATCGCCAGCATTTCTATTGTAAAGAATCTGCTTACAGGTATTGGTTGAAATACTTCCCAAACTGGAATTATAAGCGATCCTTGCATCTGCGTCAGTATCGCCTGTTGTATCAATCGCTACATTATTCTCCTGGATACTTCCGGCATTAGAATTAAACTCTATTGAAGCAGTAGCAGTTCCCGTATCTGTAATAGCAGTCCCGGTATTGTTGTAAATCATACCATCATTGTCATTATTCTGGATATGATTTGTTCCGGTTGGTCCACTACCGCCATCTCCCTGAAGGTTATTGCTACGGATCATTCCTAAATTAGAATTCAGGTTAATGTTACCGTCATTCAGGTTTTGATCGATAGCGCCACTATTGCTATTATTGTTTATATCACCTGCATTTTCATTACTACTGATTACTCCCTTATTGCTATTTCCGGTAATATCACCATTATTTGAATTCACGCTGATGTCGCCATCATTCCAGTTGTTGTTGATATTCCCCGGATTTGAATTATCGGTTACATTACCATTGTTTCGGTTATTGAAAATTTCTTCCGTATTGGTATTAGTATCTATATTACCATTATTATTGTTAAAATAGATAGTGCGACATGGAAGACTATTTCCGAAAATCTGACCATTGTTAGCATTATTTGAAATGTTCATTCCAAGTCCGCCAGCATTACTATTATTGTAAATATCCTGCTTGCACTTATTAAGATTTATGATTTGAACATTTACATTTCCGTAAATCTGGCCATTCGGCATGTCATTGCCAATAATCTGGCTATAACCAGCATTGTTATAAATACCAATACAGTTATTGTTATAGAAAGCAGAAACATCAGCCACTACAGCCATATTCCAGTCCGTGAGATCAACCGGATTGAATGTAAATCCGTATAAAGATTTTCCGTCAAAAGAAATTCCCATCACATTCCCGCTATCATCATACTGCTTCTCTATCCAATCATTTGTAAAATCATACATGACTGCAAACTTCTTTGGAATATACTCACCGGCTGCGAAAGATGCTTTAGGCACAACGGTCCAATTCACTGCATCCAGCGAAGTCTGGTCATCAGCAGTTCCCGCAGCACCAGTATTATTTACCCATACCCGGCCACCCCAAATAGCAAAGTTTCCAGCCGCAGGTGCAATAGTAGAAAACCAGATACCTAACCAATTTCCACTGATAGAGTACTGCGCAGGAACTAGCATATATCGCTCACCTAATGGAGCAAAAGAATTAGTAGTAAGCGCCTGCAATAATATTCCCTGATCTCCACGATCAATGATTTTATAGAAATTTCCAGCTACAAGTCCATTACTACCGATAAGGGCTGCGGCTGCTGCATAAGTAAGGGAAGTGAAAGTAATTCCACCACCGCTTCCACCACTACCAAGACCACCAAAACCAAATCCGGAAAATTGTCCAAAACTCATAAATAAATTTTTAGTGTTTTCGAAAGGTTATTTATTACTGATAGGAAACGAACAGCATACTTGAAGCAGGCGTGAAAGTTATTCCACCTAAAAAAGAATACTGTCCAGCAATTTCTGTCCATGAAACTCCTTCTGGTATTACAATATCGTCTGATTGCTGTCCCTGAAAAGTTGATGTTCCACGCATAGTAATTGATCCACCTACTCCAATAACAGTTACTCTTGTCAGAAAATCTGATTCCTGAATAGTTACTGGTGTAGTATAGGTTTTAGTAAATGGTTTTTGATAAGAAGTAGTTGACATAATGTTAGCGGTTTATAGTTTGATAAAATCTTCAATCGAAATATCCTTCACGTGCTTTCCTTTTACAAATATCATTACCCTAATCTCACCTGCCATTACACTCTTGGTAACAAACACCGTAATAAATTCACTACCATGTTGGTCACGCAGATCACAAAGACATTTATTGAGTACGCCAGGTATCTTTGACTTAAACATGACGTACATCGGTGATAAAAAGAGTAAATCATTTAGTTGAACTGTAGCAAAATGATTATACCCGGAAAGAACTTTGTGTACGTTTTCGTTTTTAGGTGAAAGCTCAAAAGCGATCTGTACATTTTTTTCATCACACATGATCTGTTGAGAAAATTTTTCAATAGATCGAAGCATACTTTTTTTAAACTCATTAACAATGATTGCGCTCATGATATTAAATACTTAATAGATTCAGAGTAATTGATACTTGCCGGGAACTTTGGCAGAAATCCTGTTTTCAGTTTCAACTTCCCTTTCAAGGTTAGTGTAGCATCCTTTTTAGTGAAGTAATTTTTGATTACAGTAAATCCGTTAAGTTCTGTCTGCAATGTATCAAGTGTTACTTGAACTTCCGCAATAGAGTATCCTTTTGCCGGTATAATGATCGGCTTTTTATTGTTAACGCTTTCAATTTTTCCAAACATTGTTCCATCTACAAAAACATCAAGGTCCATATCACTGATAGCTGCTTCCAAAGTAGAATCGCTATCAATGCGAATCTTAACATTTAAGATCGTTTTACCATCCTTACTTAACTCCAAAATATTTGCACCCATGAACTGATAGTTCATATTATACAGCTTATCTATTTCATTTTTATAAAACAGATAACCACCCACGCCGATAACACTTACAATGGCAAGTATGATGATAGCTTTTTTCATTACTTTTTCATTCGCTTTTTGATAATAATTGCGGTTGTAACCAGTAGGGCTGCTGCAACAACTCCGATAATGATCCATTTTTTACCACTGCTTTTCGATGCAGCAGCAGGACCATTTGGGTTCAGTGTATTGACCTGCGAATTACCGCCACCATCTACTGTTCCCTGGCTGGCGTTATCTGTAGCGCCTGCACCGGTATCTGCTGCGACAGCACAGGCGTTAATAGCGGCATCGTATTGAGCGATCCTTGTCTTGATCGATCTAAGCAGTTCAGCAATTGCATTGACATTATCATTTGATTTCACTCCCTGTCCTGCAATCTTCAGATCGTTATAATATCCCTGCAATTTGGCTCTAATATTGATTAGTTCCTGGCAAGTAGATACTTCATCCGGGTTAGGAACGATGTAACCACCTTTTCCTGCTTGATAATCTGCCAGCGCTATTTGCCATCCAGTCATAAGAAAATTTTTACTGTTATAAAAAAGGGCTGTATTGAAGATCAATATCAGCCCCTCAATAACTTTGATTATGTTATCAAAAACTTATTAGCTGAACTGATACGTACATCCATTACTCTTTAATATTCCATTCACTGTTGCCTTTTCAAAAGCATCCAATTCGTCTGAAATAGCACCCGCCAGTGACTTCTCTGTATCTCCGGTCCACGGACCACAGGCATCATATTTACGAATGCCATACTTGTTGAGAAGTTTATAAACATCAGCATCGTTTTTTAATTGACGCATGATATTATAAACAGCATCTTCATCAGTACCGCATCCTTCAAATGCAGATACTAATGAATTCGAAAACGATTCTGCCTGTGCATCATTGATAGTAGGACTGATCCCCTGATCTTCCAGTTTGTCAAGTTCCTGCTTTGCCTCCTTCCCTTCTTTTGAACTCTTGGACTGATCCAGCTTACTAACAATAAGTTTACGGACAGGGTTAAGGACCGCAAACCACGCTACCGCAGCAGCAGCAATGCCAGCACCGATGATGGCAATCTTACCTATTGGCGGAGCGTCTTTATATACTTGTGCGATTTTCATAATAAAAATTGATTAACCAAACCCCGGACAAAATATTTTGTCCGGGGTGAATGATTTTTAGGATGCTTTAGTGCCTGCCTTCCAACCTTTGGCTGCTACGAACACAGCGCCAAAGATCACAAGCAGTGTGACACCAACTCCGATAAGTGTACCAACAAGCGGTTTATTGGTCACTCATTGAACTGATTCGTCTGCCATAATGATGGGTTTTAAGGGTTTGTTGTTTTTGTTACTGTTTGCTTTTTATAATCCATCTTCTTTTTCACAGCGATAGCGATTGCTGCCGCAGCTAAAATAATAGAAGATGAGATTAATATTGTTTGAACTTTCATTCTAAGTATTTTCTATTGTCAATTTTACCATGTCATCAATAAACTTTTTAACCTTTTCGTAACGCTCAAAGTTTATTTCTGTTTGAGACTGATAAAACATACCTAAGTACATTTCATGAAGCTCAATGATCGGGTAACCTAACGCGATATACAACTTACATCCATTGATGTCGGCTTCCGCTTCATTATACATATCTTCATTTGTATACAGATGCGAAAACTCATGCGTACTTACCGCGATCCGGCCAGGGACCGTCATTGGCTGGTATTTGGACTTAGCTATTTCAATGACCTTATCATCGATTCCGATCCGGGCGGGAGTTAAATGCGCCATTCCCTTTTCCATGATCGTATTCACATACTTGATCTTAAAAACAGGTCCTGTGAATAATAGTTTTCCTACCGGGTTTTCAGGAACATTGGTATAGTTTCTGTTATTATAAGTAGGAAGCACACCTGCATTGAAACAAAACTTTTCTATAAACGGTATAAAATTCCGTATATACTTGTTTGAGTAATCAATGATGTTCATCTGCCGGGCGAGTGGACGTAGCCGCATCTTTTCGATTGTAAAAGATTTTGGCATGTCAGTCGAATTCATCCCATCTTCAAAGATCGTGATCTCAATTCCTTTTCCGGTTATTGGCATCTGTACATACAGGCTCTGCTTTTCTCCGGGAGCGAATTGTCTGGATCGTTTGGTGAAATAAGTAAATGGCTGTGACCAGTCACATACCTGCAAATTCACTTGGCACTGATTCTTTGCCACAATATCTATCTTCAATGTCCGTGGACGATACCACGTTCCTACGGTATACTTCATTATTCGGATACTAAGTTTTGTCCAAACTCTTCGTTCAGTTCAACATTGTTTTTAATACCAAGTCTGGCAGGAGTCGGGAATAACTTATTCCAATCATAATTAAAACTCTCTATTGCTGCTGAAGAATAGAGTGGCTGTTTTGTTTTTACAATGGAAGGCCCACTGCTTACTGGTGCATCAGTTTTCTTTTTTCTTGTAAAAAGATAAATACCATATCCAGTTGCAGCTACTCCCGCTATCAGTAATACGTTTTTCATTTTTTACTGTGTTTATAGATTGACCATGCAATAAGTCCAGCGCCTACCACGGCTGCACCGATCCATACGCCACGATGAATACCAAGAATATATTTACCTTCAATATCAGTTTTTAATCCAGATTGCTGATGAACTTTATTCAATACCTGGCTGATACTATCAGATAAAGGTTTATTCATGGGTACATTTGAATCGCCTTCGAAGTTGACAAATTTCTTTGCCTTCTCCCGGCTCATATATTCAGCAAAGGAAAGTTGACCACCTTCCTTTCTATATTTTTTGTATAGTTGGTTTGCAGTCATTATTACTCAAAGGGTTCAGTTTGCTCTTCCTTGATGTTGCTAGACCCGAAATAACCAACAGCAGCGCCGATAGCAGCACCTAACACGCCGTACACGACTGCTCCACCCAATGTAGGACCACCGGCTTTTTTGTTAGTTACAAAACAATATAGAACACCTAATATTCCTCCTGTCATTGCTGCTGATCCGGTGATTACATTTTTAATTTGTATCATAATGAAAAAGTTTAATGGTTTATGGTTATGCTGGTGTGTTATTGCCAGTCACGTAATTCATTTGAGTGGTATCGGGGCCAGGGATCACCGCAGCAGCGATATATCCTAATGCAGCGCCAGCCATACCACCAACGATAAACCAGCCAACTCCACCCCAAAAACCACTTTTGCGTTTTACCGCTAACAAGATTCCTGCTACGTGGCCAGCCGTAGCTGTACCAAAAACAAGAACCGATTTTTTCTCTACTGTCATAGTATTGGTTTATCTGCTTGCAATGGTTTCTACAATAGCATCACCTTTCTTCAAAACAACACTGGCAATATCCTGGCCATCTGCTTCGGTTACATAGGCAGTAGCATAACCCACAGAATAGCCATTCTTAAGTTGTACGGCAGTTGTTTTCGTAAATTCAACTTTTTTACCGTCAACATTCACTGAAGCGTTTCCGGTAAGCCAGTCAATTTTATCAACAGTAACTTTTGGACGTTTGTTTTTATTATAAACATAAAAACCAACTCCACCAACTGCGGCCACTCCAATGATGATCCAGATTGCTTTTTTCATCTTTAATTATTTTATAGAGCTAACGCCTAATGAAATAAACAATAGCCCTATTAGAATGTATTCGATTTGAAATTTCATAAATTAATCTTTAGGCATTATCAAACGAGATAATATTGCTCCAACGATCACACCAGCAGCACCCATGACTAATACATTTTTCTTTCGTGTATAGCCATAATATACACCGCCTAATCCACCGATTACAGCACCGGTCATTGTTGCGCGATTACGCAGCGTATTCGTATCATACTGATCGGTGCCTTTGATAGCTGAAGCCCTGTTTGCTAATTGATCCGCCGTCACTGTTAACTCTTTTTACGGATTAAAACGATAATTAAAACAGTAAGACCAACCACACCAGCACCAATACCGATCCATGCACCCGTTGAAAGACCTTTTTTTAATCCACCACTGGCAGCAAGGTCCTTTTGTGCCTGAATCTGTTCCAGGCGAAGACGTTCAAGTTCCAATGCACGCTCTTCGCTTTCCTTATTAGCCTTATTCTGCAAGGAAGTAGATGCAACGTTCAATCCTGTATTAAACAATGATTGCAAATTCTCTTTGCTTGCCAGTCCACCAAGTGTACTCCAAAAACTACTTTTTTGAGTAGTCGTGGTAGTGCCGACAGTACCGGTAGCTGGCTCTGTTGCTGATCCAGCAGTCGCAATATCATCTGTAGATACAAACGAAAGCGTTGGCTGATCCACAAAATCCTGCGCCATTGGTTGACGAATGAAACTGTGTTTACCTTGTAACTTATTGGTCAGATAAGTTGACAGATCATTGCGGAAGGATGCACTATCCTTAATAGCTTTCAAGAAAGCAATTTTGGAATCTTTATCGTTAAATGATACAGCACCACTGATACCGTTATTAACGAGAAGACCACGAATACCAGCGAGATCATTTTTCATCATGTCTGCCAGTACTACATCCATCTGTTTTTTCGGAATTGTATTTTCCATAATCAGTTTAATTTTTAGCAATGATCGCCGCAGCCAGAAGTAATGCGCCAGCGAATATAAATATGTGACCATCCTTTATCTGGCTACCAGATGAAGGAAGATAGTCTTTCATTTTTTTATGACCCTTGCATCCACAATCGCCAGATTTTTTAGGAGCAGCAGCATCAACTACCTGTGATCCTGATCCAAAATTATCCAAGATCACATCTTTGTCTGGATGGAGCGCGAGTATATCTTTCCAGGCAGGATCGCCAACCGCTTCAGTTAACTGAACAAGACATACACCCATATCTTCAGGCGTATTCACGTTTTCAGTATCGTAACCGTATTTGTTACAGATGGCTTTGGCACCATACTCATCGTTTGATGCTATATAGGAAAAGATGTCCACGGCTAATGTTTTTATGATTAAAGTAAAAAAGGCAAGGCAACTTAATTGCGCCTTGCCCTTTTATGATTCGATAGATCAATCCAGCAATTACTTGCGGATGATGCCAGGGTTGCCGTAGGAACGTCCTGTAGGCTGACCACTCAATGCCCTTGCAGGGTTCAAGTTGTCTGAAGGGAACCAACGAATAGTCAGAACCGCATTCGCCAGGATCGTACTGAAGGTCAGCTTCGTAAAGCCGTCCATGCGGTACTCCTGATTCACAACCTGAATGGTTGCAATCTGCTGATAAGGGTCAGTAGAAGGCACGATTGGGATGATTACCTGTGTACCGTTCGCATCCTTTGTAGTGATGGTGAACACCTGATCTACCTGTCCTGCTGTAGAGCAGTTCAAGTAAGTCATACCAACTGTGAACGGATTGTTCATGCTCTGGTACAGCAAGTCACGGTAAGTAACACCGGGGATAGCTGAAGCGATAGTGATCGAACCGATCACAAGGCTACCAGCAGCGGTGAAACCTGCGTTATTGATGTACTCATAAGCACCAAGTACGTCAAAGTTGGAAACGTTCGATGCAGATACAGATGTAACTGTAACGGCATACGGCATGGACTGTTTCACACCATTAGAGGGTGCGCCTGCTCCATTTGCATACAGGTTAGGCTGATTAACGAAGTTCATCTTCGGATCATCCACGAAATTCAGGTGCTTACGTGTGGCACCATTTTTGGCTTGCTCAATGTATGAGCGCATATTTTTTTTCATCGGAAATGAGTTGACAGTTTTTAAATGATTTTCTGAAGTTTGTCTGATCGGCTGCTCTTACTCTGCTGCACCACCAGCGCCAGCAGGCGCAGATGCGGGAGCGGTAGCGGGAGCGGCAACTTTTGGCTTGTTGAGTTGATCGTAACCCCAAAGAGCTACGAGAACAGCAACGCCGGTTAACAAAAACTGACCAACGTAGGATTTTACTTTTGCCTTATCCATTTTTAGAATTTGAGGGGGTTAGTATTCAACTGCTCCGAAAGCTATACAGATAGCCATTAGATCAATTAAGCAGCTAATTTATAGGTAAAGTTTAATACGAAGTGTTTTTCTGAAAATAAAATATTTGCAGAAAAAATAAAGCGATGATTTTACCCCTTATGCAGCCGTGGTTGATGTGTTGGAAAAGTAAAGATCATATATCTCTGCCTTTGCATTTACGAACGCCTGCTCCTTCGTATTAACAAGGTTACCACCGCCATCTCTCTTATTGGCATAAGGAGCAATAACAGTAGCATATTCTTCAGAGATGTATTCAGTGATGGCCTCCTTGATCTCACCTTCATCTAATCCAGTGTACACTTTTTCGTTGTCAAAATCAACAAACAGGTAATAGCGCTGGTTGCCATTATAGTATTGGCGCTTGATAATTATTTCAGCGATCTTAAGATACTGGTGCTTATCCGGGAACTTCATTTTGTGACGATCCACGCTATCTGTATTTCGGTGCATTCGCAGGCAGTTAATGTTCTGCCATACCTTTGGCGTGATCCTTCCGATAGATTGGTAGTGCAAGATAATATCCACTCCCTGATGACGATTCGTACAGATGGCACCAATCAAATCACCTGGCATATTATCACCAACATATTTATTGATGTCTTCGATTAGGAGAAGTCCATTATAAAAGTTACGGACCAGCCAGAGTAATACACTAGCCATATCATCCAGCGTCATCTTCCTGCCATCATCAAAAAAGGGAGCTACCCTTCTGATCTCTGGTATCTTGCTCATGTTGTAACGCTCAATATCTTTCAAGGCAATGGCACGAATATCTGGAAACTTCGATTTGTCTGAATATTCATTATTCACATCAAAAATCAAAACTTTCCTTCGTGGACTCTTGTTAACATAGTTACGCAAGTATTCCATTGTCTTGAAAGATTTTCCAACTCCCTTCTTTCCGCATACCGCCATTAATATTGGTTCTCTTGCCATGATACACCTTTACTTCTTTTTGCTTTTTTTATTTGGTGATCCTTTTGGTCTGCCACGTCCTTTTTTCTTTCCGTCCGGAATTGGATCACTGCTTGTCTTTGCATGAGCAATGTGAACAGCAGCTATAGCAGATTTCTTTGGAGTAGATTTTTTTTCTGCTTTTTTATGATTAGCGTGTACGTTGTTTAATTGAGAAAGTTTTTCAGGACTTCCGAAATTAGCTGTATTGTTTACTCCACCGGGAGGGCCTAATCTTTGAATCGCTTCCTGCTGGATAGTCATTGGTTGATGTACTACAACTTCTTCATCTGTCTGTTCTGTTGTTTCAGGGTTCGGAGTTGGAGGAATTGTTTCTTCTACGATCTGCTGAACTCTTGGTGCAACTTTTCGAGAAGACGCAGTTGCTTCGCGTGCGAATCTCAAATAATCTTTTTTAAGTGAAATAAACTGTGCAGCTTTCATACCATCACCAGCCAGCTTCGTTGCAATTAAAAAGATCAATTGACCTTTATTGCTCATCCCGTGACCGCTCTTTGCAAACTCTTCCGTCATGAGCGGATGAACAGCTTCTTTGAATTCTGGTTCAAGAATAAGCAAGTTCTCTGCATCGTTATTGTAATCACGCAGCACTGTAGAAAGTGGTGCCACATTCATTTTATAAGGAACTTCAACCCTCACATCAATCTGGCCAGCCTGCTGCATTTTATTGATCTTCTTTTCAGATATTTTGAATACCTGATTAAGGCCACCATACGCCTGTTCCCATGTGGTGAGTACTACAGTAGCCAGGGCCGCAGCACCTTCCATTTTTTCTGTTTCAGAAGCACCGGCCAGATCAGGATTACCAGTCTTCGCCTGTTTCGCTTTATCAATTTGCTTCTGCTCGTTTTTGGTTACTTCCTTTTGCGGAATGAAGTTTTCCTCTGGTGCAGTCTGGTAGGTAGGTTCAGGTATATCACTTACCTGTTGCTGGCCATTAGGACCTGAACCAGAATAAGGCTTTTCATTAACTGGCTGTTCCAGTGGATTGAAAACGGGTTCAGTTGATGCAGGTGGAGTTGTTTTCGTTGCTGGTGTGGTTGGAGTGGAAGTGCCAGCAGATGACATTTGAATAGATGTTAACTCTGATTCAATAGCAGCTTTATTGTTTTCATAAAACTGTAACTGTTCAGGATTATTCATGCTCTCTCCTTTGGATATTCGTTGTGCAAAATCCTTTACAGTTAATTTTTTTTCTTTGGTACTTTTACCTGTTTGTTTGGTTGTTGACATTTTCTTTATATAAATCGTTAAAGAATATTTTTATTGATTATTCGTTCGATCCATTTTGCCTGCAATTCCTTGTCATCTCCAATTAAGTCTTCAGCGATCTGCATAAGACGTTTTGCAGCCAGGTGTACCAGATATTCCAGACAAGAGATAACATGATCCTTTGTTTCTCCATTGAACTGTATATCACCGCCACATGGAAAGCCGTTTTCTACCTGCATTTTTATAGTAGCCGGTTCACCACCTATTCTTACAGGTGGTTTCTCATTGGCCACTACTATCATTTCTCCGTTGTTGTTTAATTCAAGATTAGCGGGTGCTACCAATCCGGTTAAATTATAGTGTAGTCCATGAACAACACGATACCATTCCAGTAATGTTACACCAATGGCTTCGTAATTGATATTTGTTCCTGATATGGTGATCTCTACCGTTTTCATTTTTTCATTTGCTTTGCGTGAGCAGCCAGTTCGGTATCAAGTTCTATTTTGATCTCCAAAAACTTTTTATCGCTGGTGCAAATGGGTTTGATCCGGGTAACCATCTTACTGTACCGGTAGCAGGAACTTTCATCCTTTAAAAGCAATGCAGCTACTTCCGGAATATCAATGTTGAAGTATTCAGGAGAATGAAGATAGAGCGCACAAAATCCAATCGCATATTTCCTTTCATTCTTTCTGCCATTACCATGCAGTATCTCATAAACGGATATACCGGTTTTCTCTGCAACCAGTGTTATTACTTTTTCTGCAATCTTGTTTTCGAATTTTATTTCGCGGGATTGTGCCTTTTTAAGAATTTCTACCGTGTTCTCGTAACCGATAGCTTCTACGCAGCGAAACGCCTCATCAAGGACGGTGGCGGGATTGGACATGGCTTTTATTAAATTTGAATGGGTTAAACAAATATATGCAAATATTTTATTTGCAGATAAAAAGCTATAGCCGGTAATTAGCTTTAAACTCTGGATTCTCTAAAACATTCTTTGCCACTACCATTGCCATATCGTTATCTGAAGGGTAATGAAGTCCTAAATAGAGTCTTGATTCCCTGGCTTCCTTGATTACACCTTGAATAGTTTTATAGGCTTCAGGATACAAGTTTCCTAACACATGGCAAGTAACTGCCGTTAGTGTACTATGGCCAGAAGGATATGATGGGTTGTTGACGAAGTAAGAAAAGTCAGGAAAAAAATTCATGTCATAATACCACGATAGCTGTGAAGGACGTGGAC
>Ga0170475_113570840_pt1 | contig 19151 bp, 31 predicted proteins | sample Soicark_Litter_5_FD_111474 | JGI IMG/M metagenome (GOLD analysis project Ga0170475, IMG submission 111474) | Avena fatua rhizosphere microbial communities from Hopland, California, USA. Combined Assembly of 48 SPs
GTTCAAGGCTGCGTTCATGGCGATGAACTAAAACAAATGTGATGATTGGCCTGTCCTGGGCAACTACGATGAAAGGAGCAACTCATAAGTATTATTTTCCTTTTCATTTCAACTCATGCAAACCAAAGATATTAGAAAACAATTTGTAGACCTGCTACAAGATGATAAATTCACGTCCGTAAACCGCGAAGCATCAATGACTGCTCTCGCCGGCAATACCACCATTGAAATCGTAGGCGCAACCTTCCTAGCCGATGAAGACGCCATTTTTGGCGAAGTCAACTGGGATTACGTCGCTCGAGAAGAAGCGTGGTACAACTCTATGTCACTGAATGTAAATGACATTCCTGGCGGCGCCCCTGCTATTTGGAAAGCCGTCGCAGATAAAGAGGGGTTTATCTGCAGCAATTATGGATACACTCTGTACTCTCCAGAGAATTTCAGTCAGTACGATAATCTTGCTGCTGAACTGAAGAAGAATCCAGAATCGCGTCGCGCTATTGCAATCTACACTCGTCCTTCGATGTGGTTGGATTACAATAAAAATGGCCGCTCTGACTTCATGTGTACCAACACGGTGCAATATCTGATTCGCGCAGGCAAACTAGTTACTGTTGTTAACATGAGAAGCAACGATGGGTGGGCGGGATATCGTAACGACAGAGCCTGGGCTAGACACGTACAAGATAAACTTGCAAAAGAACTAGGCGTTGAGGTAGGCGATTTAATTTGGCAAGTCGGTTCACTTCATATCTACGCAAGAAATTATTATTTGGTTGACCATTTTGCAAAAACTGGTCAAATCCATATAACCAAAGATGAATATCGTAACCTATATCCAGATTCACCATATAAGTGATCAACGAATGACGTAATGTATGGTAATAAATAACCTCTTTCAAATAAGAGGTTATTTTGGGATACGTTTATAAGTGGACAAATAAAATAAATGGGAAGATGTATGTGGGTAGCACTAATGGTAAAAATCCCAAATATATCGGTTCAGGAATACTTTTTAATGCAGCATTAAAGAAATATGGATTAGAGAATTTTGAAAAAGAAATTCTCTATGAAGGACCAAATTTCCAAACTGAGGAAGAACGAATACTTAAAAAACTAGATGCTGCCGGATCTGCCCAGTATTATAATTTAAAAAATGAGGCAATTGGAGGATCGTTCTTCGGGCCAAATAATGGCATGTGGAAAAGAAGGTTGCCTGCTGATGTTCGATATAAACAAGGTTCGGCTTTTAGAGGGCAGAAAAGACCTGATCATTCTATAAAAATGTCAGGTGAAAATAATCCAATGTTCGGTCAAAATGCGCATGCATATGGATTGCAAAAGCGGAATAAAGAAGTTTTGCTAGGAAAAACCTACGAAGAGATTTATGGTAAAGACAAAGCGGATCATTTGCGAAATAAGTTATCAAATTCTCAAAGAGGTAAAAAGCACGAATTGAAAATGGTCCAATGCAATGTTTGTGGCATTGTAGGTGGGGGTCCTAATATGACAAGATATCATTTTGAATTGTGCAATTCAGTTGTATGCATCGGATGTCATCAAGTAGTTTCAATTTCTGTTCTTAAACAGAGCCACTCTAAGTGTGCAAAACGCAAGCATAAAGGGTAATCATGGAAAAAGAATGCATTAAGATCGGCACTAACGTAATTCAATTTGACGCTATCACGGAAATTTATATTTGTGACATCGACGGTGAAACATTGTTTATCTTTACTGAAGATTCAATGTTTGAATTCAGCGCGAATGAATATGATACGAAAACCATGTTCAACACTATCGTTGAGTATCTTCATATCGTGGAGATATTCTAATGGAAGAAGTCTACCTCTCTCGTCGCAATCTGCTTGTCCTGCTCTCAAAGTTGGATCGTAAAGCTATGGGAGAGGAGACTGCTTGTGCAATCATTAAAAGTGACAATACTCATCCGACATATCCCCAAACAATGCAGCAGATTAAAGTCGTGGCTATTGAGGATGGAGAATATTACACTGATCGTGGCGCGGGCAAGATTCACCCCGCAGATGAAGTGGGTGTTGATCCTCGTCGCGATACAAAGGTAATTGCCAAACTTCGAGAAGAAACGGCTGCACCTTTAATGGAATGCAAGAAGGCGTTATATGTGAGCGATGGTGATTTTGACAAGGCCAAGGAATATCTGATGTCTCCTAATTGGCATGTCGGCAAGATAATGTGCAAGTCATCTTTTAGCTATGACGAACGAGGATGGGAGCCAAATTGACTAATGTTAGAAATCTTACAGTGCAAGAAATCGACCTGCTAGTTGCAAAGCTTCAAGGCGTAGAAGTAATCCTTCATAAGGGCATGTTGCGGAAGAGATGGAGTTTTGTCCTGAAGCTCAATGCAACGATTATGATCTGAAAAGCTTTAAGATGTGGAAATACTACAAACCCACGTTGAATTGGACTATCGCCGGACCCATCATTGAGAAAGAAGGAATTTGCATCTCATATCAGCACGATGAATGTGGAAAACGATATGCGTGGTCCTTCTATCTGGATAATAATGGAAATGACAGCTTCGAAATTGACGCGGATACCGGTACCGAATCTGCAATGCGAAGCTATGTCATGAAACATTTTGGCGAAGAAGTGGACATGGATAATTTGCCAAAGATTCAACGCGCTGCAATTGTGAAGATTAACGGGTTAACCAAGCCTCTTCACGCAATTGAGGATGATGAATTTGCAGATGCTTTCTTCGAGCAAGAAGTAGAGGTTGAAGTGGAGACCGCTGCAGAAGCTGAACGTAAAGTGCTTAATATGTTTCCACACCTTTTTCAGCCAGACACCTTCTTCGTTAAGTGGAAATAAGTAGAGGAATTACTTAGTTAAAATTCGACTAATAGTCCAACCACTTCTAGTTCTTCCACCAACCCTAGAAACTGCAGAAAATGAAGTGTAAGGAAATCCCTTTGTGATGCACCAATCTTTAAGGTTTGACACTACAATAGTTTCATTATCAGGTGAGGTAATGGTGTATGAATATTTTTCTTGTGATTTCTTTATTGCCATGCAAACTTCTTTAGGTGCTTTTCTACCTTTACTTTTTTGACTTATTTTCTGTCTTGTTTCTAGCGATGGCGATTTTCTTTGTTTAGCTGCATCACTGATATTTTTCCTGGTTTCGGTCGAGCGTGTTAATCCTTTATTACTTTCGCTGATTTGTTTCTTTGTTTTATCAGAATGCGCTCTCCCTAATAGTCCTTTTCTAATCGCATCTCTATGTTCGAGAGAAAGTTTCTTACCAAGTTGACCTTTGACAATGTTCGTGCGATGCGAATCTGCGATAGGAGTTTCGCGTACAAGTCGCTTCATATATTCTACTAATTTTGATGATGGTTTATATCTTAGCTTTAATTTGTTAAAATTAGTCATACACCTTAATGCAAAAACCATTTTAGATTTAGCAACCCCTGACAACATCTTAGGTAATAAAAGATGAACGATATAGTGTTGACGAGTCGATAAATGAACAAGATTTTCTCCTTCATTGGAACCCCCAAGTGATTTGGGAATTATGTGATGTTCTTCTGTAAATCCGGAGGCATCTGGATTATTAATGATAGACATATACCATTTGGTATATTTGTTATCTTTGAAATCTTCTATAGTTAGATTCATTTTAATGTTCTGACTAAACAATATGGAAAAGTTATTTACATGAAATATGAATCACCTGTAATTGAATGTTTTAAAAAATTCAACATTACCCCAAGAATTGGTCAAGTTGAAGCAGTTTGTGGTATCCTGTCCGAATTTTTAGATAATGGTATTAAAAATTTAATTTTATGTGCACCCACTGGCACCGGCAAAAGTATCATTGGTATGATTGCCGCTGAAGCATTGAGTGAAATCAAGAAAAATAACGCATCCAAATCTTCAATCATTTTATCTGCGACAAATATGTTGATTCGCCAGTATGATGAGTCTTTTTCTCCAATGTTGAAGAACGACTTCATCATGATCAAAGGGGCAAACAACTATGAATGTAGTGCTCTTTCGACGGATGAACAGCAAGAAACCGCGGATGCGTGCGCATGGTACACGATGGTTCAACACGCGTCTGAATTCCAAGGAATTCTAGATTCTGAATGTGCAAAGTGCGAGTACAAGCACATCAAGGACAAGCGTAATGCCGCTCGTCACCTGGCGACGAACTACTCCTATTACTTCATCGATAGGATGTACACGGGTAAGTTTGAAGAGCGCGATCTGATTGTTTGGGACGAAGCACACCTCGTCAATGATTTGTTTAGTGAGCACAACGCCATTCACTTCTCTCAAAAGGGAATTCAGAAGATGGCGCAAGAAATTGCTGACACGGTCCAAATCACCGACATGACGATTGTCAAAACGCTGAAATCTATCTCTACTGATGTTGGGGTGAAGAACAAGATCAATGACAGCAATTACCGATCGTACTTGAAGGCACTACATCAGGTTTACACGTACGCTAAAACTCGTGGCACTGTAATGCAAGAGAAAGCTCTTCGTTCTGGTAATCATAGCAGCTTTACAAAACTGAGCCGTTTCACTAAGAAATATGAGGGCTTGGCTTGCAAGATCGATGACTTTGAAAAGTACCAATATGACCACGTCTTCGAATACAAAGAAGACGACAAAGCTGTTAGCGTGAAACCGGTGTTTGTTGGGACTATGATGGAAGCACTCGAATGTGCATCTCATAATCTCTTCATGTCGGCAACAATTTCTGAAGCGTTCATCACCAAAACGATGAATTTGGATCCTAAGCGTACCCAGTTCATTAAGTTGGATCCAACGTTCCCGAAAGAGAATAAACAGGTCGTGTTCTTCGATCCTCTGTCGTTGAACTTCACCTCTCTAAAGGATGCAGCAACAGTTACCAAACTGCGAAAAAATGCTGCGAAAATTGTAAAGCATCACATTGAAGAAGGTGATCGCGGTATTATTCTGACTCCGTCTTTCAAGTTGACAGAAGAAATTGTCAATGAGTTGGAGCCCCTAGTTAAGGCTGGCAAGATGCGTTTATTTGATCATCGCCAAGGTGAGAAGCTGGAGCATGTCCTCACAGCATTCAAGGCGTACACTGGTGGTCCAGCAGTTTTGATTTCGCCCGCCATGTTCGAAGGTGTGGACTTGCCAGGGGATTTAAGTAGGTTTCAAATTTTGGTGAAGGCTCCATACCCTTCTCTTGGTGATAAGCGAATGAAATTTATTCTGGATAATCACCCTGATCTCTACAACACGATCACGGCGATGAAGATGGTGCAAGGCGCTGGTCGAAGCGTTCGATCTGCCGACGACCATGCAACAACCTACGTGTTGGACTTGAATGCTCAACGCATCTTCACCAGTAATACAAACATCTGGCGCGATGAGTTCACTCTGCGCTTTACCAAGTTCCTGTAAAATGTTTAAGCCAACTTTCCTATACGTGAAACAACACAGGACAACTGGGTTGCTTTACTTTGGAAAAACTACTGACCCCAATCCCGTGAAATATAAGGGATCCCGCCAGTACTGGCGGGATCATCTACGCGTTCATGGGAATGACGTTGATACCCTGTGGTATTGCCTGTACCCTGAACAAGAGGAATTAATCGAATTTGCTAAAATGTTCTCAGAGCTGTTCGATATAGTGAAGTCGCCGGCCTGGGCCAATATCAAGCCGGAAAATGGACTAGATGGTAGTCCCAATGGCTACACGCATAGCGAAGAGGCAAAGAGGAACATGTCCAGGGCGCACTTGGGAAAGAAGATGTCACCAACGCATAAGGCGAACAGTGCGAAGGCGAAAAGTAAACCATGCACGATTGATGGAGTGCTGATCTTCCCATCGGTCGTCGCCTTGATAGCAGTCTTTGGCCAGGGAAAGAATGGTCTTAGGCACCCAAATTTTAAATACGTATGAGAACCTACACCCCTATTCATGAAGACCCCAATCTCAACGATGATTGGTGGGCAGCAAAAGGTTTAAAGTTGGGCGAGGACATCTACTACAACGCTATTCGAGATGGTAGCGGTAGATTTGATGGCTACGTTACTGTCATAAAGCGAGAGGTCTACGTAATGCGGACTCTCGCTCATGCAGAGGAAGTTATTCTGTTAATGGAAGAGGATGAGTGATGGAAAAGCCGTTTGAAGTTGGTGAGATTCTGATCTTCCAAAAGAGCACTATGCTGCAACAATACAACGGGGAGGAATGCCTTCTCGTTGGTGGCTGGGAAACTCGCCCATGCGGCATTCGTGTTGGTGGTATGATTGAGGTTGATGACATGGACTGCTATCAGGTGGAGTTCGAAGATGGCTTCATCAGCAACTGTCAACCCTATCACCTGCGAAGGAAGCGACCACCGTCGGTCGATGACGCAACACTCACAGCAAAGGAGAAAGATAATGTCCAAACCTCGTGATGTATTCGAAGTGGCCTATGGACTGGCGGAGAAGTGGCACGCTGGTCAAATGTATGGCGACAAGTCCTACATGTACCACCTCGATATAGTCGTCGAGTCGATCAAGCGAAAATGGGGTGACGGCAACCGAGCACTGCTCGCGGTCGCTGTCCTGCACGACATCTTGGAAGATACCGATCTGACCGAAGAAGAGCTGAAGGCCCATGTCGGCAAGGACATCACGAAGTTCGTGGTTGCCCTGTCGAAGATCGAAGGTGAAGCGTACGAGCACTACATCTACCGAGTCAAGGAGTACCACTACTCCAAAGAGGTGAAGATCCACGACACCCTCTGCAACTTGACTGAATCGATCATGGCTGACTCCGCCTACCGCGTCAAGAAGTATTCCAATCAACTCCAACTGCTGGTGAAATAATGAATTATTCTGGATACAAACTTTCTGACGTTCCATATGATGATATTTTTGAAGGTATGGAACTCATTTCAGCAATTGGAAATCCTGGTAAAGTTCGTGAAAAGATTAGTAAAGAAGCCATGCCTAATCGAGAGGACGATAATTGGATTATTGCTGATTGGGACAATGGAACATATTCTTATCAACTCCATTTTTGCTATGACAAAGTAACTGTAAAATGAGCGAAGACAACTACACTCCTGAGCAGGCAATAAAGGAACAAATTCAATTGCTAGTAAAAGCGGGGAGGCGATGCGCATACGATCTTCGCCGTTCCGCCGATCTAATGTCAGAAGATGACACATTCACCCCAATTATGCGGGATCGTGCGACTCATTGGCTAACGATTTTCAATCCAGCGGATGATGGGAAGAACTATCGCCATCATCTGCATAATGTGATTGATCGATTAGAGAGCGAAGTAGAAAGATTGAAGAAGCTGTGTAAGGACCACGGCATCAGTGATTTGGATATCATGCCCGATATCCCATTTTAAGGAAAAAGAATGACCAAAAAGTGTACATCACCATGCTTTCCCAAGTGCAAAGCAGACGCGACTCTTACCTTGAAATCTACTAATGGGAGTTTCTTAGGCGAAAACTGTGCTATCCATATTCCTAAAAAGAATGCCGACAAGGATTACATCATTGAACCAATTAAGGATAAACATGCAGAATAAGTACGCAAAACCATGTGCAAAATGTCGAGGCATCGTTCAACCATACAAGGGCGTGCTCGAGAAGGTTGGCAATCAATGGCTTGTAGAACACTTCGAATGTCATTCGCCAACAGCGAATCAACGTGTTGAGCTGGACATGGGCACTGCAGCTGCACAACCATCTGATCATCCAGCATTTGCTCCCATGGATGCATTTGATTGGATGGACATGGATTTTGAGTTCCACTCTCACTGATTTAGATGGTGTATCCTCCCATATAAATAACAATGGAGGATACACCATGAAAATTGAAACATATAAAGCATTTGACACGAATGGGGTTTTACGATATGTCGGAATAGGAAGACCGGGCAGACATGAACACGTAAATTCAGGTAAATCTCATTCTGATGTAATTAATGCTTGCGTCGCTATTGCCGGTCCTTTTAACGTAATTGTAGATTATGTAGAGCATCCTCACGAAGACATTGCATGGGAGTTTGCAAAGAAATGGGAACAAGATATAATTGCATTAAATGGCCGTCTTCATTTAAGCACTGGAACATTACTTAATCGTTCATCCGGGGGTGAAGAATCAAGATGGTGCGCAGATAGAAAATGGTTTACATCCCCCGACGGAAAATCTAAACGATTCAAACGAGCAGAGGATGTCCCTGCTGGGTGGCGCCCAGGTAGAAATCTTAATGATCTTAAGAACTGTGGGTGGGGAAGTAATAGAAAGCCCCCAGTGCGATCGGGCTGGGTGTCATGGTTTAATCCAGAAACAGGCCAAATAAAACAATTGGATGTTGGTATTGAACCACCAGTCGGTTTTATCAGAGGCACAGGTAAATCAACAGTAGGCGGCACTAAGTGGTATCATAATCCATTAACTGGTGAAGTTAAAAGATTTAAACCGGAAAACGCGCCCAAAGAATTTAAAGAAGGAAGAAAATGACAAGAGCATTCGTAATAGAAGGAGTAGATAGACTTGGGAAGGATACTCTCATTGAGAGTATCCAGCAGCGACTTGGGTATTTTCAAGTTGTTCACTTTCAAAAACCAAGAATTCTTGATGCATACAAAATTTTTAAAAACTCTCAGTTGAAATATCAGGAAGATAGTTTTACTAATGCCATGCAAATGTTAAAATCATCTGCTAAATTCATTTTTAATAGATCGTGGGTAGGTGAAGCAGTCTATGGCCCAATGTATAGGAATACGGATTCTTCTTACATCTGGAAATTAGAACAAACGCACAACATTGGACAGATGCAAGATGTTCGTCTGATTCTGCTAGTCGAAGACTTCTCCAAATCAAAACATTTTGTTGATGATGGACTAAGCTTGGGCAGTATTGAAAAGCGAGCTCAAGAACAACAGCTCTTCATCGATGCATTCAACAAGTCTGCCTTCCCCGACAAGAAAATCATCTGCGTGACTGCTGAAGATGGTAGCTTCCGCCCTAAGGACGACATCTTGGCGGAAGCTACGGCAGATTAATCTTCGTCAGGTGTTGTTCTAACGTTCTTACCCTTAGTAATTAACGTGTACATGCCCGGCTTGAACAATGGTTCAATCAGAGTCCCTTCTTCATCGCCAGCTTTATAGCGATAGGTTGGGACCAACTTCTTTTCTGGTCTTTCACCTTTCTTGTAAAAGTTTCCGTTCTCGTCAAATGTAGGTGCCCACATTTGGGACGAATGGCCTGTAATGGTGTAAGCCATACCAGTCTTCTTTGATAAAATTACATCACCAATGTCATAAAGCCATTTGTGGTTTTTAAACATCGCATCGTGCATAGCCTTGCTGGATAAGGTTTTGGCTCTGATCTCGTCGCCAAGGCTCTTATGGAACTTGCGAAGAGAATCATCATCATTTTCAAAGAGGTCAGACAATTTCATGAGGTTAGTCTCCAAGATTTAATCTCATATTTATCAACCTAATGCATACATACTTTCTAATCTGCGGTATAATCTTTGTAGGTCTTACATTTTTAGCAATTCATGAGGATGTTAGATTCAGTGCAAATAATCATAAAAATCCAATCCTAATCGGTCTCATTGTCTTGATGAGTATTCCGTTTCTTCATGTTTTCATACTCATCCTGCTAATCATTCTAGTTTTAAGGAAATATTTCAATGCAAGTTGCGGTAATTAAACTTGGTTCGCGCATTTCATTTAATGCGAACGACACCTCTGGGGGTAATGGTGAAGCCCGTAGCATCATCAAAATGCTACATGGTGGCGGTGCAGACGTCCACATCTTTACCAAAATCCTGAAGAAGGATAACCTCCTGCCTGTGTACAAGTGGTTTGATCTTAGCGATCCCACCACCCTTGCAGATGGTATTCGTGCTCAGGCCCTCATCGTACTGAATGGTAACGTCAACTTCTTCGGCGGCGCAGAAGATCCAGAACAACTGCTGAACTACGTGATGATCAACGAGTTCAAGGGACCCGTCTTCTACGTCTACTGCGATCCATCCCTGACACTGAAGCAGGTGTGGCCATCTGTCATGAAGAAGCCGTGGGCAAGTAATTGGAAAGAAGAAGAGCTGAACATTGTCCGCGACGATATCATCTATCTTAGCCAGCCGCATGACGTGCAGAAAGTGTTGGATAAGCTGAGTAAGAATGAAGTCATTCCATCTACGGCGATTCACTTCCCGTTTGAGCAATTCCCTTGCCTTAATGAACAGCTGCCAATCAACCCTTCGCCTGAAGTAGATTTGTCATACGGCGGCACTATGCGTGGTGGTAAGCGGGCAAAGAAGATGGTGAAGTTCTACTTCAATCATCCTGAAGAAATCAGCGTCGAGATGTTTGGTAAAATCAAACTGGAAGATTTCGATGAGAAGCTTCTGCTTGGTGTAACTCGCACGCCAACGTTTACTGGACCAATCAAGTACGATGAAATGCTGCCAAAAATGAATAAGGCAATGGCGCACGTCGTTATTGGCGATCCCTACTACGAACAAATCAATGATATCCCGCAGCGGCTTTATGAGAGTATCCATTCTAGGGTGGTGACTTTCGTTGACGTGGATATGGATCGTATGCGTAGAGTTTATAGCACAGATAAAGAACTTGCCGATTTTCTCTACGTTAGCGAACGACAAGAGCTTTCAGAGAAAATCATGCTTCTTAAAACCGATCCCTCTCTTCGTAAAGAAATTCTAGACGCGCAAGTTAAAGCAGTGGGATTTGATTCAAAAACATATGGTGAACGTTTCGTATCTTTGATCAAAAACTTGCTATAAATACTTGCTCATTATTCATATGAGTATATTGCATGCGCAAACCATTTATAGCAGAAGATTTTAAGAAAAAAGCAATTCAGATACATGGGGATAGATATGATTATTCCCATGTGCTTGATAGTCCTTCGTCGTCGTATGTGAAAGTTCAAATCGCATGTTCAGAACATGGTAATTTCTTGCAAGAAGCAGGGTATCACTTGAAAGGTAGTGGATGTCCGCAGTGCGCTAGAAAAAAGGTTAACGGTGCTATCTCCAAGAAGTTTGTTGCGAAAGATTTTGAAGATCGAGCAAAACAGATCCATGGCGATCTTTATGATTATTCATTAGTAAAGGATAGTGAAACCTCCACCTATCTTAAAGTTGATCTTGTATGTAGGCTACATGGATTATTTTCTGTCGCCGCAAAGGATCATCTCGGCAAAAGAGGGGGAAGATGTCCTCGCTGTTCTAAGAAGGAAAGTTATGGTGAATTTCTAGTTCGAAAATGCCTAACTGATTTAAATTTGGAATTCAGATCGCAGATAAAATTTGATGATCTTCGTGATAAAATATCGAGTCGAAAATTAGCATTTGATTTCTTTGTTCCATCTTTAAACCTTCTAATTGAATTTGATGGCGAATATCATTTCAATCCGCCTAATTTTTCCAAATTAGATCCACAAGATCTTGAAAAACTAATGAATAGAATTAAGGAGAGGGATGAAATGAAGACTAAATACGCACGTGATAATGGATTTGCATTTCTCAGAATCCATTATTCAAAACGAAATCCAGCAGATATTTTCAAGCTCATAAAGAGTTTCATAAAATGGAATACAACGATAACATTTCAATGATTCGCCGTGGCGGAAGTTGCAGAAACGGTAAAGTTCCCGATAGAATCATTGATGCTATCTTTGTTAGATTTTCTAATGAAGATGGACGATTTGAATTTCTATATCCGGGCGATGAGTTACGTAGAATTAGTGTCGGATATGTCGATGACATTATAGCGGTAAATGACGAACCCATCCTATCAAAAAGTCGGGTTGAGTAGAGACGTAAATAAGTGAACGGGCCCGGAAGCACAGCTGATGGGCCAATCACTTTAAAAGGAGCAAACATGAAAATCGTAATCTTAGCAGGCGGTACGGGTTCTATCGCACTTCAAACGGGGCTACACCAGATTACAAAAGATTTTGGTGGAGTTAATGTTAAAGTTTTAACAAACGCATTTGACAATGGAAAAAGTACTGGCACGGTTCGTAAGGTAATGGGTGGCAAAATCCTTGGTCCATCGGACGTTCGCAAGAACCAATCCACCATCTACAAACTGTACGGTCCAACTGAGAAGCCAGTCAACGACTTCCTCGATCACCGCTTTACCATCGAAGCCAGCAAAGCGCGTCAGTACTGCTGGGAGAAGATGAACGAGATGTGGAAGGATTGCTCTCCTCGAGCAGACCGAAGAATCGACATCATCCAGGACGGCATCAATTTCTTCTTCGCCCAACCAGGCGCCAAACTGATCGACTACGACGACTTCAGTGTAGCGAACGTTGTTTATGCGGGGTTAGCTGCGAAGTACAATAATTCACTTCGTAAAGCAGCTAGTGTCATGGCTGACTTCCTAGACATCCCCGACAACGTTCTTCTAAACGATGATACTAGTCTGTTTTTGGGTGCCATCACGAAGAGCGGAAAACGAATTGCTGACGAAGGCGACATCGTATCTTGGAATAATCCAGACGATCCAATCGTGGATGTGTTCTTCGTTGATGCGAACGGTGTGGAAACAACGCCTGAGCTAAATGAGGAATCGTATAATGCGATTGCTGATGCTGATGTTGTCATCATGTCGAGTGGAACACAGTGGTCGTCGCTGATTCCAACGTACGCCTCAGGTGGCTTTTACCATGCGATTGCAAATTCTAAAGCAAAAGTATTGATGGTGATGAATCGAGTTCCTGATAAGGATGCGCCAAACCAATCTGCTAGCGACATCATCAACACTCTGGTGCCAAAATATATTCCAGCCGGCAAGATTGAATTGATCGTGGATGTTAATGGCCATCACTTGATGAACAAGATTGATAATGAGGCTGAGATGCTTCTCAAATCGCTCAACTACTTTAAAATTGGCGCGACCGCTGTAACCGATAAGATTGATTCCAAACACAGCCCCACTGGTTTGGCGGTTGCGGTAATGAAGACGATCTATAAAGAAGTTTTGAATGCTGAAGCATATGTGTTTGACTACGATGACACTCTTGTAGGAAGAGGTAACACCTTCCCCATCGCTAGCAAGTACAACGTACAGCGCATTGCTAGTGGTTTAAAGGGTAAGAAATTCATGATTTGTTCCGGTAATTCGATCAAAGCGATTAAGTTGCCAGAATCAAATGCATGGGACGAAAAAGACATTTTACCAATCACTGTTTTTGCAGATGGAGGCATTAATGAATACTCGTACGACCCTCTCGGCCCTTCTTATGAAGACCAACGCAGGTTTAACTTTGTCCGATGCCTTGACGAAGCAGCAAGGTTTGATTCAAAAGGTCCGCACACAATCGAGAACGTCATCGCGAGTATGTGCGCTGCTGGTATCCCCAGTGCAAAAATCGAAAATCGTGGCGATGTAGTTGTTTCGATTAAACCGATCGATCCAGAATATCGCCAAGCCGTGCTAAACTTGGTAAAGTTCATCTGTGGTTCTACATTTGAAGTAAAAGCAACAGGTAGAACCACTATTGAGATTAACAAGTCCTTAGTTAGTAAAAACGTTGCGATGAAAGAAGTTTTGAAGCGAGTTTCTCCTACATCCAAGGTGGTGTATATTGGTGATGAACTCCAAGGTGGTAACGATGAGCCGGTTTTGAAGATGGCAAAAGAGCAACCTCGTATCGTTTGTCACCCTGTTAAAAATCCAGCAGATACCGCTTTACTGCTTCACGCAATTTCTCTTCTCTAATATGACAAAAGCAGACCTTTACATTATTGCGGCAGGTAAAGGTTCGAGGATGGGCGGCAATGTGCCAAAAGCACTTGTCCCCATCACTAATGAACCAAATCTTACCACGACGCTAAAACAGATTGGTGATAAGTTCACTAACGTGTTCATTGTCACCAACGCCAATATTCAAGATCAATGGGTTGCTTACTTCATGTCTCTTGAAGATGAGCTTAGTAAGAACGTCAAGAATATCTCCATCGAAAGTGGCCTGGGCGATGGTCACGCAGTATTAAGCGCGCTAAACGAAACCGTCGACTACATGAACCACGAGATTGTTATCGCGTGGGGAGATGTCTTCTTTCCGCATGGTGAAATCATTGACGAACTTCTCGCGCAGCCGCAAAATGGTGTAGGCATTATCCCAGCTGTTATGAAGGCTAATCCTTACGTTACATTACTAAGTGATGAGAAGCTCCGCATAATCTCTGCGGATTTTTCAAAATATGGTGAGTGTCATCCCACAGGCTTTCACGATCAGTCGGTGTTTAGATTCAATCGCTATACATTACGTGACGCATTGCGGAAGCTTCATCGATCACTGTGGAAAAATGGACGGTATATAACTCCTGGTGGAGAGCTATCTCTACTTTATGTCTTCCACTATCTGCATAATAAAGGTAGATCGGCCACGGTGTATGAGACCCACTACCCAACCCTTTCCTTTAATACGATTGACGAAGTAAAACAAATTCAACAGGAAATTAACGAAAAATGGAAAAACAAGTCCTCGTAACTTTGACTGCTCCCAGCTGTGCGGGTAAGAGCTACCTTTTCAATTACATTCGAGATGTTGCGCAACTGCCCTGCTTAATCAGCACTACTACTCGCGCTCCGCGAGCCGGTGAAGTAGAAGGCAAAGATTACTTCTTCATCTCGCAAGAAGAAAGTCTTCGTCTAGAAGCAGCAGGAGAGTTTGCCGAACTGGCCAAATACAATGGTCACCGTTATGGTGTCACTAAGGAAGAGTTCCACTCTAAGCTCGCACAAGGCATTGCATTCCTTATTGTAGAACCGTCAGGTATTGAACATTATGCTGCGCCTGCTATTGAAGTCGGCGCGATGCATTTTAAGACGTTCGTAAGTGTTGATCCACTTGTCCGTCTCCAGCGATTTAAAGATCGTTCTACCAAGGACATGGAGAAGGTTCTTTCGAAGAATTTTGATGAAGCTGGATACGCAACACTAAAGTATGAAGTGTTGAAGGCACAGTCTACCGCCCTAAGCCGACTGGAGCAGATGCTTACTACTGAACAAGGTTGGTTTCAGATGCGTGATTGGGATGTAGTATTGGACGGAAATGCTGACCCAAAATCTAATTTGGATTCTATCCTATATCATGTAAATCAGAAGATTAAAGGTTCTATTTTCTAACCGAGGAAATTATGAAGCGTTGCATCTTACTTGCACTTCTTCTTGCAGCGTGTACCTCAAAAGGACCGCATATAGATTATATCTGCACCGCGTCTCACCCAGAATATTCAGTCATTCCCATGCTTATGCCTGACGGTAATGGCAGCAATACCATATTCATGATGCCAACCATTACAGAGGTATGCGATTATGGTTATAACATCTGCGTCGAGGATCAAGTGCAGACAGATGCAAAGCTTTGCGGTATGTGAGTTTTTATTTGTATGCTTTTAGCTTAAAATTCACTTACCTCAACAACGACGAAATTCAAATATGAAGAAAATGATGCTGCTAGTAGCGATAGCAATCTCGCTTTCTGGCTGTAAGGACACGGGCACTGGTGAAAAGATCGGCGTCCTTACAAAAGTTGCGCAGCAAGGAGTTTTCTGCAAAACCTATGAAGCTGAGATGATTCGTGGCGGCTTCAATGGTGGAACAGGAGCCAATGGGTCTGCCTTCCACTTCACCATCGAGAACGAGGAGACGGCGAAGAAGCTGGAAGAAGCAATGGTTGCGCAGAAAGAAATTCACATCCACTACCGTTCGGAGTTCGCTACGTTCTGTCGATCGGATTCGGATGGTAATCACTTTCTCACCTCCTTCGAAGTCATCGAACCGACTACGAAGAACATGAATGGGACAGTGGAAGTTGCTTCGTCGACGAATGAAGATGACGTCAAGCAACTACTGAAGGTGCAAGCCCAACTTATTAACAAACTCTTTAACAAGCAATAAAAAGGAAATTAAAATGCTGACTTTTATCGCAGGCATCGTTGCTGCACCGGCCGTCTGGCTGATTGCTATTTCGGTGGTTTCTCTGCTACTGTTTACTTTCGCAGTGCTTGAGAAAGGTTTTCTCACTTTCGCTCTCACACTGGCAACTGGATATCTCGTCGCGGTACGCTATCCAGACCTGGCAACGAACCCCACCTTTATCATTAGCATGGCTGGCGTTTATATCGCTGGCGGTCTGCTGGTTGGACGATTCAAATGGTCCCGATTCCTCTCCAACCAGTTCGAGCGCGTCAAGAACCTTCGTGACGAATTCCTGATGAGCAATCATCTGCCGCTCGACATCTTTAAGCAAGGTATCCCAGCAGCTGCTGCAATCATGCTTATCAACGAGAAAAAGAAGCCGACGAACAAAAATGCTCGCAATGCGTTCTCACCTGAAGTCACTGTAGAAAAGCAAACTGAAGAACAAAAACAAGCCGAGCAACAGCGTGCCGAAGAAAATTTGCTTACCGCGTACTCTGATCATCTAAGCCGTAAGATCGATTACTACCATACTCCTTTCCCACTGACTATGGAAACGATCAACGCTGCTCTCGCGCCAAAAGCGAAAGACAACAAGGGTTCGATCGTAATGTGGATTGGTTATTGGCCAGTCTATCTGGTATGGTACCTGATCGCAGACATCTGCAAGGACATCGGCACGGCAATCTACAATGCAGTCGGCGGCCACTTCCAGAAGATGTCGGACGAGAAGTTCAACCAGCTGTAATTTGGCAAGTTGTAAATTTGAAGGAGCCTTCGGGCTCCTTTTTCAATTCTAATGTTAGGAGATTGAATGAGCGCAGATAAACGCACCCCTCACACTGATGCACTTGACACCCTTGGTAGCATCATTTCGGAAAATGAACGTCGTGATGCAATTCACCTCGCAGTCGAGCCCGTTATTGCTGGTGAAATCCTCAAACCATCGGATCGTGTTGGTATTGCTGCTGATGGTAAAGCATACAAAGCTGGCAAAGGTATTGAGGAGCTGGGAATTGTGGATCCGTTCCTTCCACATAAAGTGAAGATTGGTGAACGTTTTTGGTTTGTTGTGTTGCCACGAATGATCACTTCTCTTCGCCACGTATGGACTCACCCCGCTTTTAAAGACACCGCTGATATTACTCAAGAAGATAAAGACAATGATGTAATTCGTCAGTCGAAAGAGTACATCAGCGAATTGGCAGATTCGGTCGGTATCTCTTACAACCGTCTTATCGAAGGTGCAGCAGATTGGGTGAAGAGCCAAGAACGTGGGCACTGGGGCGACTACATCGTGGGAGGCGCTGAGATGGAAGGGACAGGAGTTCCTGATGAATTCTGGGATCACTACGAAATCGTTACCGGCAAAAAGGTAGAAGAAGATCATCGAGGTTCTTTCTTCTCTTGCAGCTGTTAAATTTTAGGAGCTTTCGGGCTCCTTTTTAATGCGCAGTAGTTTTTAACACGCTGATTGTTAGATATAATGAATCATTAAATGCTGAAAGGAACAATGATGCAACACTATACCGAGCGCAAACTTCCTGCAAAACCAACCATTCAAAAGAATCCGCATGGAGAAGGTTGGCGTTGTCATGATGACTTCTACATCTTCGGCCATGGTTACACCCCATACCTCGCTTACGTTGATTGGAAAATTCGGGAACAGAAAAGAACACGAGTTCCTCGTGCAGGAGTATGGAACAAGAAGAGCTGCATGCAATGGTTCCGCGAGGGCTGCTGGGTAATGCGATCTTATCTTGGTCAGGTTGGTGGCGCCCCATCCAAACAATTCTTCGGTTATGATCCTTCCACGGATGAACTGATTCTGCGAGGATAACATGAGCGCACTAGACCATACAATCAGCTACAATAAGGGGTGGGCAGTAACGAAAGAACTGCTCAATGATGGGGCAGATGTGGATAGCATCTACCGTCACCATGCCGATCTGAAAGACAGCTACTCTGCTGGAGTGCGCGACTGCATTCAGCAGTATCTGAAAACGGGTAATGGCGAAATGATCAAAGAAGCAGTCGTAAATGTGATCATTGATCCGCTTACGGGAAATGTAGTTGCAGCAACGAGGCGTGGAACTACTGATGATTGGGGATTTATCGGCGGTAAAACTGACGGCGAAGACCCGCTGACCGCTCTCCGGAGAGAAAATAAAGAAGAGACCGGATACGAATTAAAGTCCACGCCTATCTATATCGGCTCTTTCAAAGATGACGAAGATTGGAATATTCATGTCTTTGTCGTTGTTGACAAAACGGAAGCACAAGCAATTTGCGATATGTTCCGCGATGGTCCTCTCGAAGTGGAACCTGGTATTTTGGTCGGTTTAGTATGCTACCGCGAAGTCATCACGAAGACTTTTGGTGAATTCAACATCGACCTTATTCCTCACCTGTTGAAAGCACTGCTTTGAAAGAACTAAACGATGAACGACTATTCGATGTTTCCAAAGCCCCTCACCAATAAGGAACGCAGGGGTAAGAAGAGCAAAATTCAGATGATGTACTTGGCCCAACTCTCTGTGAAGGAGGGGTTGCGGGTTATTCACAACGTGCTGAATGTGAAGTACGAAAAATCACAAAAGTTGCGGATTAATAGCGAAGTTGTCAAGCGCGACTATGATCGATTTCGGGTACTTACTTCTGTCGATCTTACATGCTTCCGTTGCGGCGCGAAAGCAACTCATTTCCAGATAGAGAAACATCGCAACGACAAGGTGATGCCATTCCAACTCAATCTATACGCAGGTAAACGGATGCTTACCTGGGATCATATTCTTCCCAAATCCTTCGACGGTTCCAACGACGTTATCAATGGACGGTGCGCGTGCTCGAAGTGCAATGAAAATCGCGGCAATGAAATGACACTGCAGGAAATGGTATGGGCGGCCACCCAGAATCCAACTCTTATCTACAAGGAAGTGGAGAAGACCAAAGCATCCATCTTAGAAGTTGTCGGGATGGTCAGGAAAGAATACAAGAAGTTGGGAGTGGTGGAAGAAGTTTCCATCCAGTAACTTGTTTCCTTTCAGTAACATCTCAGACTAGGCGCTATATATAGCGCCTTTTTGGGGTGAGTCGGTAACAACCTGTTACACTTTTTTCTCAAGAAGTATGTACTTTTCTCCAGAACGTGGTACTATAGCCTTATCGACAAAACAACAAC
>Ga0170475_108955374_pt1 | contig 19123 bp, 15 predicted proteins | sample Soicark_Litter_5_FD_111474 | JGI IMG/M metagenome (GOLD analysis project Ga0170475, IMG submission 111474) | Avena fatua rhizosphere microbial communities from Hopland, California, USA. Combined Assembly of 48 SPs
ACTGAGGCTGCGTACTCAGCGCGCAATCTCCTGCTGAGCACCTGGCACGGGCGCCTCTTCATTATCTCGGCGGCGCTGAAGATTGCCGTCGCCCTGCTTCGCCTCACCGGTGTGCTGCCGCCGCTGGTCAGCGTCCTGAGCAGCGCGGCGACGATCGGCCTCGTCATCTCCTTGTCTGTGTTCATCTGGCGCCTGTTTGTGCTGATGAAGCAGCAGTTGCTCTGGCGCGTTCGCCGAAAACTGATTCTGTCCTACATCTTCATCGGCGTCGTCCCCTCGCTGCTGATCGTGATCTTCTTTCTTCTCGGTGCGGTGCTGATCTTCATGAACGTCAGCGCCTATCTGTTCAAGGACGGATACGATGCGGCGCTGAACGATCTCAAGGTCGTGACCAGCGGCGCCGCGTCGGAGATTTCACGGGCGCCGGAAGCCGCGGCCCAATCGCTGGCGCGCACACAGAGAAACGCGGCGCTGTTGTACAGGGGCATGTCGTTCGTCTATGTCCCCGTGACCAGCGCACCGAGGTCGGCTCCCGCCGCTCGAATCCAGGCAGGGGGATGGGAACACATGTCACCGCCGGCAGCGATGCCAGCGTGGATTAGACGCGACGGCTGGTTTGGAACGATCGCCATTCCACTCTCGGAGGGTGCTGGCGAGGTCGAACTGGTGAACCGCGCAGTGTCGCCGGTCCTGATCGACGGCAACGTCGCAGGTTACATGGTCGGAGACCTGCCGATCGGCGACGAGATGATTCTCAAGCTTCAGGCGGACACCGGTGTGCGCGCGAGTTCAGCGGCCGTGGTTGTCGACAAATTGAACGCCCAGGTTGCGAACATTTCCAGAATCGCGAAAGGAGATGAGCGCGGGGGCGGCTGGACGACATTGTTCACGAAGAACGTGATCTTCCTGGACTACCACGACTGGGGTACCGGGGAGACGAAGCGCGCAAGCATCTCTCTGAGTTACAAGCCGGGGGACCTGTACCGCAGGCTGTCGGACGCGCAAAATACCACCGTGCCTGGCAGCAAAGTCTCATTCGGCGTCGCTGCGATCCTCGCGTTGCTCGTCGTCGCCGGGCTGTTCCTCATCATCGAGATGGTGGCGCTCAGCATGGGGCTGGCGCTCGCGCGTTCGATCACGAGCGCGATCCACGAACTCTTCATGGGGACCGAACGAGTCCGTCACGGCGACTTTGCGCACCGGATCAATGTGCAGTCGAGCGATCAACTCGGAGAGCTGGCCGGGTCATTCAACCTGATGACCGGCAGCATCGAAGGTCTGATGCAGACCGCGGCGGAGAAGAAGCGGCTCGAAGAAGAGCTCCGCATCGCGCGCGCGATCCAGATGTCGCTCCTGCCGCGCGGCCCGATCGACGTGCCGGGGCTTGGCATTACCGCACTGTGCGTCCCGGCGCGCGAGGTGGGAGGGGATTACTACGACTTTTTCCGGCTGCCGGCTGATCGACTGGGTATTCTGATCGCCGACGTCTCAGGGAAGGGCACGTCCGCGGCGCTCTACATGGCAGAGCTCAAGGGGCTGGTGCTGGCACTGAGCCAACGCTACGAGTCGCCGCGCGATCTGCTGATCGAAGTCAACCGGATCATTTCGGAGCATCTCGACAGCGGGAGCTTCATCACGATCACGTATGCTGTGATCGATCTGCACGCCGGCATCATGACCTTCTGCCGCGCTGGCCATACGCCGCTCATCTTTCTCCCTGGCCCATCGTCGACGATGCCGTCGGCGAAGGTGCTGACGCCAAACGGGATGGTGGTCGGACTCCGCATCGATGGCGCCGAGGCAAAGTTCGCGGAGCTGCTGGAGCCGGAGCGCGTGGAACTGTCGCCGGGAGACGTGATCGTGCTCTATACCGACGGCATCACGGAAGCGATGAATCCCGACAGCGATCTGTTCGGCGAATCGCGTCTGAGCCGCATCGTGGAGGAACACGGGCACCTCGACTCGGACGAGCTTCGGGAACGGATCATGCGCGAGATCGAGGCCTTCGTTGGCAGCGCCGATCAGCATGACGACATGACGATGATTCTCCTCAAAGTGGATCGCGCGTTCGAGGCCACGAACCGGATTGCGGTCTGACATGCGGGTCTCCGCCTCATGACCGGTCTGACCGTCATCTTCCGTACGCCGTCGCAGATTGAAGCGGACGTCGTGCGCGGGCTGCTCGAGACGCATGGCATCCAGACAATCGTCTCCTCCGACATGTCGCGAACGCCGTTCCCGCTCGCCGTCAACGAGCTTCGGATTGCCGTGCACGAGGAGGAGGCGGATCGCGCGGTGCGCATTATCGCGAGCCATCGGGAGGAGACCGGGCCCGGCCGCGTCGTGCCGTTCGGATCAGAGCTGGAGCCGCTCGAACGGCGGATCGGGTATCGCTTCAAGGACCGCGGCCTGCTCGAGCACGCGCTCACGCACCGCTCCCGCGTGCACGAGGATGCGAGCGGCGGCGTCTTCGACAACGAGTCGATGGAGTTCCTGGGCGACTCGGTGCTTGGATTCGTCATCGCGGACATGCTGTTCCGTCAGTTCCCGCAACACAACGAAGGACAGAAGTCGAAGCTCAAGGCGTCGATCGTCTCGGCGGCGTCGCTGGCGCGGTTGGGAGAGAAGATCAACCTCGGCGAGTTTCTCATCCTCGGCCGCGGCGAGGAGAAGACGGGCGGCAGACAAAAGCTGGCGTTGATTGCTGACTGCTATGAGGCGCTGATCGCGGCTATCTATATCGATGGAGGAGTCGAACCGGTGCGCGGGTTCATCGAACGCCAGTTCGCGGATCTGATTCAGGAAGCGCGACGCACCGGCGCCGACGCGACGTTCACTGAAGACTATAAATCGGCGCTGCAGGAATGGCTGCAGTCGCACGACCGCGGGCTGCCGGCGTACCGGCTCGCGGGCGAACTTGGCCCGGCCCACCGGCGACTGTTCGATGTCGAGGTGGTGGTGAATGGCGTGTCGGTGGCGAGAGCGGAAGGCAAGAGCAAGAAAGAAGCGGCCCAGGCCGCTGCAAAGCTGGCGCTCGACCGCTTGAGTGAGGGGTGATCGGCGGGGCGAGATCGGCGGAGGTGGCGAAGGAGCGGAACTATCTCAACACGGAGAGACGGGGACACGGACTAAAGGCTTCAAATAAGAAATTTTCACTCCGTCAGTCAATCTCAATAATCCCCCACGGCTTCTCGCGCTCGCCATCGCGCGGCTCACCGCCTGCCATCGCGAGCGCCGGCTCGTTGTGGGGCAGCCGGGTCATCACGTACGCGTGCACTTCGCGCGCGATGTCTTCTTCGGTCGGCGGTGCGGCATGGGCGTTCAAGCGAACCCACAGCCGCATCATCGGGTCGGCGAAGCTGTATCGCTTTTGCCGCGAGACGATCAGATCGACATCTTCGAGCCACGACAAATAGTCCTTGGTCGATCCTGGTGTGCGGCGCAGGCGCGACGCAATCTCGGTCAACGTCAACGGCTCTTCTTCAGCGAGGACGTCGAGGATCGCTTTGAGCGCTCCGTAACCGCGTGCCCGATGGAGACGCAATTCGTACGAGAATCGGCAGGCGGTGGCGATCGTACCCGCCGGGGACAACAACGCGGTCAGCGCGCTCACGGGATCGACAGCGCCGCGTGTGGCCAGGCTCGTCGACGCCTCCGCGATCATCCGCGCGTATGACGGCCGGCCGTCCGAAATCGCGTGGACCAGCCTCGCCAGCTCGTCTCGCGCGCGATCGTCCTCGTCCTCGAGCGCGCCGGACAAAGTGCGGGCCGGCGGAGCGGTCGGAAGGGTGGCGCGGACTTCACCGGGGGTCAGCGGCGCAACCGCGATGATCTCGAACGGCGCCGGCGCGTCGCGCAGCAGCCGATGCGCGCGCGCGGTGTATCGCGACGTCAGCACGAATCGGTTGCCGCTCGTCGACAGCGCGGCGAGCAGATCGCGAAGCACCGAGCGCAGACCCGGGAAGCTCTCGAACGTTCGCAGTTCCAGGAACTCATCGAGCAGGAATGTCGCCGGCATGTCGCCGGACGCCCGGACGGTGTCGAGAGACGCCAGCGCCGCGTCGAACGAGCCGCGCGCCCCGCTTTCCACGGCGCCGTTCCGCCCGAACGGGCCCGGCGCGAATGGCGATGCATCAACCAGCGACTGCAGAAAACGTTCTGGCGTCGTCGCAATGCGCTCGACGTCCACGTACTGAGCCGACGTTCGGCCGATGAGATCGCGCAGCCGCAGCAGGAGCGACGTCCGCCCCGTGCCGCACCCGCCAAGCACCACCGGGATGCGCGTTCCCCCGCCTGCCGAACCGTCCAGCGCTGCCAGGACCCGCCGCTCGAGCGACGGACGCTCCGGAATCATCATCGCCCCGATCCCCCGTGACTCGAAAGTGAAGGCATCGTAATGCCGGTGCGCCGGACGGTGTCAATGGCCTCACCATATCCGGCGTCGGCGTGTCGCACAACCCCGAGACCGGGATCGCACGTCAACACCCGCTGAAGTCGTTCGTCCGCTTCTCGGCTGCCGTCGGCGACGACGACCATGCCTGCATGAATCGAATATCCAATTCCGACGCCGCCACCGTGGTGAACCGAAACCCATGTGGCTCCGGCGGACGTGTTGAGGAGCGCGTTGAGGATCGGCCAGTCCGCGATCGCATCGCTGCCGTCGCGCATGTGCTCGGTCTCGCGGTACGGCGACGCAACCGATCCGGCGTCGAGATGATCCCGGCCGATGACGATCGGCGCGCCGACGACACCGCGTCTGACCAACTCGTTGATCGCAAGTCCGAACCGCGCCCGTTCACCGTACCCCAGCCACAATATCCGCGCCGGTAGTCCCTGGAACACGACACGCTCCTGCGCGTTCTTGATCCATCGTACCAGCGATTGGTTGTCGGCGAACATGTCGAGCGCGAGCGCATCCGTTTCCGCGATGTCCGCGGCATCACCCGACAATGCCGCCCAGCGGAATGGCCCGCGCCCTTCGCAGAACAGCGGTCGAATATATTCCGGCACGAAGCCCGGAATTTCAAAGGCGTCGGTCACGCCGCTCTTTTCTGCCTGTGCGCGAATGTTGTTGCCGTAATCGAACGTGACCGCTCCCGCACGTTTGAGCGCGAGCATGGCGCGGACGTGAACCGCCATCGACGCCATCGATCGTTCGATGTACGAATCAGGTCGCGTGCGGCGAAGCGTCTCAGCGTCGGCGAACGGCAGTCCGGCCGGCACGTACCCATCCAGCGCATCGTGCGCGGAGGTCTGGTCGGTCACGACATCCGGAACGATCTGGCGGCGCACGAGTTCCGGCAAGACGTCGGCCGCATTGCCCTCAAGCGCGATCGATCGGGCGACCTTCTCGCGCCGGTACCGCTCGACCCGGGCCAGCGCATCCTCCAAGTTCGCCGCTCGCTCATCCACATAATTTGTAGCGAGCCGGCGCTGGATGCGCTGTGGGTCGACTTCGATGACCAGCGCGATGCCGCTGTTCATCGTGACGGCGAGAGGCTGGGCGCCGCCCATTCCTCCGAGGCCCGCGGTGACAACGACGCGACCGGAGAGCGTTCCACCGAAATGACGTCGCGCCAGTTCGGCCAGCGTCTCGTAGGTGCCCTGAAGAATTCCCTGCGTTCCAATATAGATCCAGCTCCCCGCCGTCATCTGGCCGTACATCGTCAGGCCGCGGTCCTCGAGATCGCGGAACGTTTCCCAGTTGGCCCAGGCAGGGACGAGCAGCGCGTTCGCAATCAGCACGCGCGGGGCCCAGGAGTGCGTGCGAAATACCGCGACCGGTTTTCCGGACTGCACGACGAGTGTTTCGTCGTGCTCGAGGCGGCGCAGCGTCTCGACGATGGCGTCGAAGGCGGGCCAGCTTCTCGCGGCGCGCCCGGAGCCGCCGTAGACCACGAGATCCTCCGGCCGTTCTGCAACCTCCGGGTCGAGGTTGTTCATCAGCATCCTCATGGCGGCTTCCTGCGGCCATCCTTTGCAGGACAACGCAGGCCCCCGCGGGGCACTGACCTGTCGGCTCGCAATGTTCATCGTGGATGATGATCCGGTCTTCGCAGATTCGCACGGGCGCTGATGAAGCGCGCGGCGAAGCAAGCAATCTAAAAACGTACGAGCGCGTTGTCAATTTGAAAATGAAAAAATTCTTACTTGACTTCCAACTCACACGCGGCTTCGAACGATCCATAGTCGATCATTTGTGAAATTGCTTCGATATCCGGAGCGGGTGGACGATCGCCGGTGAGTCGCGGCACCAGCGATCGCACGCGTGCGAGTGCGCGAGCGAGCGGCGCGGAGGTCGTGAGCGGCGCGAGAAGATCGATCGCCTGGCACGCGCAGAGAATTTCCACCGCGATCACACGAGTCGCGAGTTGCAGCGCGCGATCGGCCTTCAACGCCGCACCCATGCTCATGCTGACGTGATCTTCGCGATTCGCCGACGTCGGGATTGTATCGACACTCGCCGGGTGTGCGAGCGTCTTGATCTCAGACGCGAGCGCGGCGGCGGTCACCTGCGCGAGCATATAACCTGAATGCAGGCCGCTGTCGGGCGTCAGAAAGGCCGGCAGATCGCTGAGCGACGGATCGACCAGCCGATCCGATCGCCGCTCGCTGATGTTCACGAACTGAGCGAGCGCGATCACTGAGAGATCGGCGACGATGGCAACCGGTGCACCATGAAAATTCCCGCCCGACACGATCTCGTCGTCGGCGGCAAACACCATGGGGTTGTCGGTCGCGGCGTTCATCTCGGTGGTCAGCGTCTGCCGGGCGAACGCGAGCGCGTCGCGGGCAGCGCCGTGTGCCTGCGCCGCACATCGCAACGAGTACGCATCCTGTACGCGGCCGCAGTGCTCGTGAGACTGGTTGATCGCGCTTCCCGAAAGCAGTGCGGCGATGTTCGCCGCTGATGTGCGCTGGCCCGGGTGTGGTCGGGCTGCGTGGATTCGCGAATCGAACGGACGCACCGATGCGCGCAGCGCATCGATCGAGAGCGCGGCTGCGATATCCGCGGCGCGGCTGAGACGCTCGGCCCCGGCCATCGCAAGTGCGGCGATCGCCGTCGAAGGCTGCGTGCCGTTAATCAGCGCGAGACCTTCCTTCGGTAAGAGCGTCGCAGGGCGAAGCCCGGCACGCGCTAGCGCCTCGGCTCCTGACATGATTGCCGTGTCGTCGCCGATCGTCGCGTCGCCTTCGCCGACGAGGACGAGTGACAGGTGCGCGAGCGGAGCCAGGTCTCCGCTGGCTCCGACAGATCCGCGGCTCGGCACGCGGGGGTGAACGCGGCGATTGAGCAGTTCAATCAATAACTCGAGCGTGCTGCGACGGATTCCGGAGAATCCTTTCGCCAGCACATTGGCGCGAAGTGCCATCGAGGCGCGTACCGCGCGCACCGGCAGCGGTTCGCCGACGCCGGCGGCATGGCTGCGGAGCAGATTCAGCTGCAGGGCACGAAGTGAGTCGCGTGGAATTCGCGTTTCAGCGAGCGCGCCAAACCCAGTATTGATTCCGTAGACCGCTTCATCCGAGGTAGCCTTGCGGTCGACGACCGCGCGCGCCGCGTCGACCCGCACCGCGGCGTCAGCTGCGAGCGCCACCGGTGTGTACTCGTCGGCGATGCCGACCAACTCGCCGAGCGCGAGCGAGTCGCCGTCAAGGAAGACCATCGATATTTGAGTAGAATACTGCAGGTATGAACATCGCCGTCCTCGGTGCGCAGTGGGGTGACGAAGGCAAGGGCAAGATTGTCGATCTGCTGACGCCGCACTTCTCGGTCGTGGCGCGGTATCAGGGCGGACACAACGCCGGGCACACCGTGTATGCCGACGCCCGCAAGTTCGTCCTGCGCCTGTTGCCCTCCGGCATTCTTCACGAAGGCATCGTCTGCGTCATCGGAAACGGCGTCGTCGTGGATCCGCAGGCGCTCTTTGCCGAGATCGACGAAATTCAGAGCGCCGGGATCTCGATCGGGTCGCGTCTTCTCATCAGCGACAAGGCGCACCTCATCCTTCCGTACCACAAGGACCTCGACATCTTGAGCGAGGCCCGGCGCGGTGAACGAAAAATCGGAACGACCTCGCGCGGAATAGGACCGGCTTACGAAGACAAAGTCGCTCGTCGAGGCGTGCGAGTGGGAGATCTGGCGAACCCGGCTGCCCTCGGGGACGCCGTGACCCACAACGTCGCCGCACGCAACCGCATCATCGGCGATTCGACGATGGATGCACAGCAGGTGCTCGACGATCTCGCGAAGGCGTGGCAGCGGATGAAGGCGTGGGTCACCGACGTGTCGGTCTATCTCGATCGCGCCCGAGCGCAGGGGAAAGCGATCATGTTCGAGGGCGCGAAAGGGACGCTGCTCGACATCGATCACGGGACCTATCCGTATGTCACCTCGTCGAATGCCACCATTGGCGGCGTGTGCACGGGATTGGGAGTCGGCCCGCGCGCCATCGACGGCGTCCTCGGCGCCGCCAAGGCGTACACGACACGGGTTGGCGAAGGCCCGTTGCCGACGGAGTTGACCGGCGATCTCGGAAATCGGCTTCGCGAGAGCGGACAGGAGTTTGGCGCCGTCACCGGACGTCCTCGACGCTGCGGCTGGTACGATGCCGTCGCGGTTCGGTATGCCGTGCGCGTGAACGGGTTGAATGCACTCGCGTTGACCAAACTCGACGTCCTCGATGGGCTGCCGGAACTCCAGGTCTGCACGTCGTACCGATGCCGCGGTGTCGAGCTGACTGAAATGCCTGGCGACGTCGCGCAGCTCGCCGCGTGCGAGCCGGTGTACGAAACACTGCCAGGATGGACAGCGCCGACCGCCGGCGTGCGTCGTTACTCGGATCTGCCCCGCGAAGCGCAGCGGTACGTGGCACGGCTGGAAGCGATCACTGGAGTGCCGGCGGGAATCATTTCGACTGGCTCGGCACGCGAAGACACGATCATTCGAGACGATTCGGTGGTCGGCCAGTGGTTCGGGGTCACCGTGAATCCCTAATCACTGATCACTCATCCCGGATCCCTAATCGTTGAATCCCCGAATCCGCTCATCGTTGAACCGCTGAATCGTCGGATCCCGGATCCCGGGTCCCGGATCCCGTCCGGTTCTACTTCTAGATCTTGATCTTGAGACAGTATTCGTCGAGCGCCGCGGCATCGGCGTCGGCGAAATCGACTCCCGCGCGATAGCGGGGTGGGTCATTCGGCTTGGGGAGCTCGAACTTCGCCCAGGCAATCGCGCCGCGGAAGCGCATCACGAAGTCGTCATTTGGAATGCTGATGCGGACTTTCTGGTTCGGCCGCAGGACGGTCGACGACAACACTTGCACCCCGACGACCGAGAGATCGACGACGCTGGCAGGATTTCCATCGACTTGAATCTCGACGCCGGACCGGACTCTGTGACGCGCCGCGCGACGCGTACCGTGCCAGTCGAGCGGCCGCGTCGCCGCTTCCGCCGGGGCGACGACGACACTGGTAGCGGTCGACTCGGAGAGGCTGGGGCTGTCGATGCCACTCTCGACTTTGCTGGGCTTCGCCACCTGACGCGAATAATCACCGGTATGCGACATGACGCGGACCTCCGCGTTCGCGAGCTGCGGATCGGTTTTGATGCGGTTGATGAGCGCCGCGCCGCGCGGTGTCGCGGCGAACAGACGTTCCAGGACGATCAACGACGGACGCTGTTCGAGGATCGCCTGGAGTGCCTGGATCGGCTCCGTATCCGCGAACGTCAGCAACTCTCCTTCGCCGGCCAGTCGCTCCTGGAGCGCAGGCATCAAATTTGTGGCGGCAATCACGACCGCTGGCATCGGCGGAAGTTTATCATGCACGCTCGAGCTAATGCTCAATGCTCAAGGTTCAATGTTGAAATGTCCAATCCGATTCTGCGCAATTGAGCATCGGACATTGACCATCGAACATTGATCACGGACCCTCGCCCCCTATAATTGACCGCGTGGGCCTGTCACTCCACCCTGAGCGGCTGAAGCGATACAAAGATGTCGCGCGTCTGCTGTTCAAGTACGGACGGAGCGATCTGGTTCGCCGCGCCGGACTCGACGAGGCGCTCGCCGGCGAATCCTTGACGCCGGATACGAGCGGTAATCCCGAGGAGCTTGCCGCCGATCTCGAACGGCTCGGACCCGCGTTCATCAAGCTCGGTCAACTGCTCTCGACGCGTGCCGATCTGTTGCCCGCGCCGTATCTCGACGCGCTCGGCCGGCTCCAGGATCACGTCGAGCCGTTCTCGTTCGCCGACGTCGAACGGGTCGTCCAGGAGGACCTCGGCGTCAGGATCTCAAAAGCGTTCGGCGAGTTCGACGCCGAACCGATAGCCGCCGCCTCGCTTGGCCAGGTGCATCGCGCCGCGCTGCGTGATGGACGACCGGTTGCCGTCAAGGTGCAGCGGCCCAATATCCGCGACGGCCTCGCGCTCGATCTCGCGACGATGGAGGACATCGCCGGGTTCCTCGATCAGCACACCGCGGCGGGGCAGCAGTTTGAGTTCGTGCAGATGGTCGCCGAATTTCGCCGCACGCTCGCGCAGGAGCTCGATTATCAGCGCGAAGCGCACAACCTGGTTCGGATCGCGAGCAATCTGTCGTCGTTCCGCCGCATCGTACTTCCGGCGCCGATCGACGATTTCACCAGCTCGCGCGTGCTGACGATGGAACTGATTGAGGGGCGGAAGATCACGTCGATCACACCGCTGATGCGGCAGGATTTCGACGCGATGCGACTCGCCCGCGAGCTGTTCCGGGCGTACCTGCATCAAATCATCGTCGATGGGTTCTTTCACGCTGACCCGCATCCGGGTAACGTGTTTCTCACCGATGACCATCGCATTGCGCTCATCGATCTCGGCATGGTCAGCCGGCTCTCTCCATCGCGGCAGGACCAGCTGCTCAAGCTGCTGCTCGCGGTCAGCGAGGCCAATGGCGATCGCGCCGCGGCACTGGCGCTGCAGATTGGAGACGCGCGTCCCGATCTCGATCCGTCGGCGCTCCGCCGGGATCTCCAGGAGCTGGTCTCGGGATATGCGGACATGTCGCTGAATCAACTTCAGATCGGGCGCGTGATGATGGAGATCTCGCGAACGGCGGCGCGGCATGGAATCCGGTTGCCATCCGAGCTGACGCTCCTCGGCAAGACGCTCTTGAACCTGGACGAAGTCGGCCGCACGCTGGCGCCGGAATTCGACGTCAATGCGGCATTGAAGGAGGAAGCGCCGGCGCTGATGCAGCGTCGCATGCAGCAGGGAATGTCGGCCGGCAACGTGCTCTCCGCCGCACTCGAGACAAAAGAGTTCCTCGAACAGTTGCCCGGCCGGGTCAACAAGTTTCTCGACGCGGCGACCAGCAATCAGTTGAAGGTGAACGTCGAGGTGATCGATGAAGGATCGATCATCAACGGTCTCCAGAAGGTGGCGAACCGAATCACGCTCGGCCTGCTCCTCGCCTCGTTGATCGTCGGTGCGGCGATGCTGATGCGCGTCGAGACCACCTTTCGCCTGTTCGGCTACCCGGGCTTTGCGATGCTGTTCTTCCTGGCGGCCGGGGCGGGCGCGATCTGGCTGGCGTTCACCATTCTGTCGACCGATCGGCCGGCGCGTAAGCACGGACGATGATCCGCGCGGTGCTGTTCGACCTCGACGACACGCTGTTCGATCATAGCGGCTGCGCGCGCGACGGGCTCGCCACGGTCCGGCAATCACAGGCATGTTTTCGGTCGATGCCGCTCGACGAGCTGGAGCGAGTGCATGCCGACGTCCTCGAGGATCTGCACGCGCAGGTGATGCTCGGCCGGGTGCCGATCGAGGAGGCGCGAATCGAACGTTTTCGCCGGCTGCTTGCATCGGCGGGCGTGGACGATCGGGGTCAGCTCGCCGCGGAACTCGCCACCTTATATAGAGATACGTACCGCAACCGCCGGAGGGCGGTTGCCGGGGCCGCGGCTCTCATGGCCGCCGTCCGTCCCCATGCGCGCGTCGGTATCGTCTCGAACAACGTGCTCGATGAACAGCAGGAGAAGCTGCGCGTCTGCAGCCTCGATCAATTTGTCGACGAACTGGTCGTCTCGGGCGAGGTTGGCGTGTCGAAGCCGGACCCGATTATTTTTCGCGTGGCACTGGATCGGCTGGGCGTCACGCCGGAAGAGACCGTCATGGTGGGTGATTCATGGACCGCCGATGTCGAAGGCGCACGCGCTGCCGGCATCCGCGCGATCTGGTTCAATCCGACAGGATCCGCTCCGCCCGATCGACGCAGCGACGTCGAGCAATTGAACTCGCTGGAACCCACCGAGGAAGTGTTGAGGGTGATCCTGGGAACGCGCTAAATACGGGGACGCCTGTGGCGAACTCGCGATCAGTTGCAGCCGAGCAGCACGTGATCGAGCTGGTCTTTCGTGATCCGGAAATGCGAAGCGCTCCAGATGGGACGTCCGTTACGCAACAGGATGGCCTGCGGCGTTTCGTGACGCACGCCTAGGCGCGTCGCGGTCTCGTTCGCGAGGTGACGATGACTCTGGACAGTGATGAGCTTGTAAGTCACGCCGGGAACCTGAGCGGCTTCGACATGCGCGCGAAGCTCATCGAGCGCTTCGCAACTGATGCCGCACGTACGGCTGTGTTTAAACAGCAGCACAGGCCGTTCACTGGATTCGGCGATTGCCGCCTCGAGCTCGTCGATGTGGGACAGTGGTTGCAGTGGTGACATAGGAAACACCCTATTTTACCGCGCAACCAGGCGGCGGGTCGAGCTGAACCAAGCAGGGTTTTCCCCAAGGTAGCAGAACCTTTTAGAAGGCGGTTTCACCCCGTCCACGTTCCACGCGGTTGAAACCTTCTAGATGAGTGATCAGTGATTAGGGATTGATTAGGTAGGCGCCTGGTGGGATCGCGTGTGGAAGCCGGCAGCTTCCAGTTCGCCGCGGACTGTGCCAAACGCGCGCCGGCCATCGTCGCTGAGCGTCAGCACGTTCTTCGCGATCATCCGATCCACATTGAACATCCGGAAACGGATGGCTTCCATGTGAAATGCGCGAATCGCGATGGCAAGCGCTGCACACTCGTCGAGAAATGCGTCGCGGGCGGTACTTTGCGGCTGTGCCTGCACTTCGGTCACCAGCGACTGGAGATGATCCTCTGCGGCCTGTCGGTGGTCGATACTCGTCATATCCTCTCGTCTCCGATGAACCTGAAATGGTAGTTTGATCCTGATGCCCCGGCAAGCGCGCAAATTGGACCTCGATAATCCGCGAAAGCCAATCGTCTGTGTTGATCTGAATGGTGTGCTCGATGCTTACACGGGGTGGAAGCACGCCGATTACTGGGATTCGCCGAGACCCGGCGCCGAAGCGTTCCTGCGCGCGCTGACCGAACGCGGCTTCGACGTGGTGGTGTTCACCACACGTCACCACGCGCAGGTCCGGCGGTGGCTTCAGCAGCACGGGCTGCTGACGTATGTGTCAGGCGTAACGCGAAGAAAGCCACCGGCGCACGTCTTCGTCGACGATCGCGCAGTGTGTTTTCGCGGTGACTTCGACGCGGCACTGGACGAAATCGTGCACTTCAAGGCGCACTGGGAAACGTGATGCGCATTTCGAGCCGCGCCCGATCCGGAAGGATGGCCACGGTGCGTCATTGATGTGCCAGAAGGTGCGCGACTCGAACCTTGCACCGTGCCGCGACGGTGTGGAATGTTCGCCCATTGCTCGTATCGCCGAGTGACGCCTCGGCCATTACAGCGTACCCAAGCCTCAAGGCGGGGTACGCGATGTCATAGAACGGCATGCGCCATACCACGTCGGAATCACCCGACCCCTCGATGTATCTCTCGATCAGCCGCTCTCGACCGCCGTCGTCCAGATCGAACTCGAACACCGCCGCGGCGAGATCCCAGCCTGCGTCCTGAGTGCCAGGAAAGAAATGATCCTGATGATGATCCAGCGCGTCGACCTTCAGGAACGTTCCGTTGGTTCGAAGCCACTCGTGCGGGAGCATTCGTCCGTCGATCGCCGCGGCGGGAGCGGCATCGAGCGCTGCGCGATACGGCTCGAGATCCGGGAGGGAGATGTCAGTACCACCCGCTTCATGCAGGTTCGTGACGATCATGTCGAAGAGACTGTCGATCGATGGCGAGCGGCGCGCGGGGAAGATTCGCGTCAGACAAGCGCAGTGATTCGCAATTGCATCGATCAGCTCCTCACAACGCTCACCCCACGCCGGCGCGGCAATGAAAGGCAACGACAGATAACCATCCTTGAGGCGCAGAGGCGGCGGTCCGAGGCCGGCATCGGCAAGCGCCTCGGCGCGTCGCATCTTCGCGTCGCCGTATCTTCCCAGACCCGCGAAGCGCACGATCGTCGATGACTCAGGCAGCCACCGTTTCACGACTTCGTGCTGCGGCTGCACGGGTGGAGGGGCGATTACCGCCGGCCACAGGACTTCTCGCCAGCGCCCCGCCGATATATCTATCCCATCACTCTCTTCCGTCATGTCGTCAATCGCGCATCCCGCTTCGTGCGCGGTCACCGAGTAGCGTTGATGCTGGGTCCAGATCGCGCGCGCCGTCTCGGATCGAAACGCGGAGCCGTCTGGGTTTGAGCTTGGAAAGAGGATGATGCGATCGACCGGGACTCCAAGTCGCCGGAGTGCGCGCACAACCGATGCGAACGATGATCCGCTCAGCCCCGGACCTTCATCGACGACGAGGAAGTGGGCGTCGCGGTGCGCGGCGCCAAGTCGTGCCGCGAGAGAATCATCGACCACAACGCATCGATCGAAAGGATGCCCCCGAGGTCGGACGGTATGAGTACTGATCGGCAATCCGGACCGTTCCACTGCCGCCGTAACTACCGACGAGAGACTGCAACCGATACTTCGGATACCGAGGCAAACGGCAGACGCTGGCCGCCGATCGCGGATCCATCGTTCCGCCGCAACGGAGTAAGTCTCGGGTCGGAGCGCATAGTACGCATATCCCTCGGACGTCCGAAGAGAAATGGTTCGGGGAAGCTGCTGCTGCGCCACGGCGCGCACACACTGCCGAAACCGTTCGATCGATCGCTCCCGCCGATCCGTTTCTTGACGCCAGGATGCAATCAGAGCGTGCGCAGACTGGATCGCCGCCGCGCGCAGCGCGTTGGCGAGCGGATGCACGCCGTCGCGGTCAGGAAAGAGACAGTCGACGATCGCTGATTCAATCTCGCCGAACTCGATGAAGACCGACATCAGCTCGTCGTGCCCAGGGCTCTTCAATTCCTCGAGGCGGCCGGCGAGGCGCTCGATGGCGATACGCGCATCCACGGGCTGATCATCGGTACGATAGACGAGCATCTACCGGGAGATTCAACGGTAGTGCCATCAACCCCGTTGCCGTGGTTTAATCCTCACGTGACTACGAATGCATCAGATGCCGCGGCGCGTCCGACCGGACGAGCGCGCCTGGAACCTCCCGACATCAGCGAAAAGGGAGGTCTGAAGGACGGTCAGCCGCAGCGCTCGGATCAGCGCCTTTTCATGCAACTGCTGGCGTTTGGCGGCTGTTCCGATGCGTCCGCGGTTCGGCGGCACCTCGCCGACGCCGCAGACACGATAGCCGTCTATGAAGACCTGAACGATCCACGCGGAATTGCCGTGCTGACCGTCAGCGAAGATCCGGACGTGTTCCTGGATCGCGTCAGACCGCGATTGACGACCGGCCCGATGGCTGGCCTGTCGCTCAAGCCTGAATTCACGATGTTCGGCCGCACCTACGCGCTTGGATACGAACCGGATCTGCGGGAGGTGCTGATCGATCGACCGCGGCGCACCGTGCTGAATCCAGACTGGCCCTGGGGTGTCTGGTACCCGTTGCGCCGCAGCGGTACGTTCGCGCAGCTTTCCCCGGACGAGCAGCGCACGATCCTCGCCGAGCACGGCCAGATCGGCATGACGTTCGGAGCAGCGGACTACGTGCACGACATTCGTCTCGCGTGCCATGGTCTCGATCGCGACGACAACGACTTCGTCATCGGGTTGATCGGCAAGCAGCTGTATCCGCTGTCAGCGATCGTTCAGGCCATGCGCAAGACGCAGCAGACGGCGCTGTATCTCGATCGGCTTGGACCTTTTTTCATCGGACGCAAGGTTCAGTAGCGGGGTGCAGCGGTGGTGCTCCGCTTGCAGATTCAGATTCTATGAGCACACAGGACATCCCCCGGCGGCCGTTTGGCCGCCATCCCGAACCCGTATCGGCGCTTGGGCTTGGTGGCTTTCACATCGGAAAGATCGGCACTGAAGCCGAAGCAACAAAGCTGATCCACGAAGCGATCGACGCTGGTGTCACGTTTCTCGACAACGCGTGGGAATACCACGATGGCAAGAGCGAGATGCGGATGGGGAAGGCAATAAAGGATCGGCGCCAGCGGGTGTTTCTGATGACCAAGGTCTGCACGCATGGACGCGACGCGAAAACGGCCATGCGTCAGCTCGACCAGTCATTGAAGCGGCTCAAGACGGATTACCTCGATCTGTGGCAGATCCACGAGTGCGCGTACTACAACGATCCCGAACGTCACTTTGCGCCAGGCGGCGTCGTCGAAGCCCTGGAGCTCGCGAAGAAACAAGGAAAGGTGCGATACGTCGGTTTTACCGGGCACAAGGATCCTCACATTCACCTCGAGATGCTGTCGTACAAGTTTCCGTTCGACAGTTGTCAGCTCCCCTTGAATGGGTTCGATGCGACATTCAGGAGCTTCGAGCAGCTCGTGCTGCCTGAGTTGACGAAGCAGGGTATCGCTGCGCTCGGAATGAAGAGCTTTGGCGCCGGGCAGGCGGTGAAGCAGAAGGCAGTCACGCCGGCCGACGCGCTCCGTTACGCGATGAGCCTGCCGGTGACGACGACGATCAGCGGAATGGATTCTCTGCGCGTGCTCCGCCAGAATCTCAAAGTCGCGCGCGGATTTACGCCGATGACCGAGCAGCAGATGCAGGCATACCGCAAACGATGTGCGGATCAGGCTGCGGATGGACGTTTCGAGCTCTACAAAACGACAGCGCGACACGACGGGGTGGAAGGGCGCGAGCAGCACGGATTCCCGTCGGAGGAAGAGCTGGCCGGCTGACCGCTAAGTTTGAATTTGCGCCAGCGCGGCCGCGGCATGCGCCGGCAGGCGCTGCTTGGTCGTCCAGTACTCGCGCCAGGGGTCGCGGCGAAGCGACGACAACCGCCGCTCCGCGGTCAGGACTGTCCACGTTGCCGGTTTCAGCGAAGCCGTTACTTCGTCCCATCGAAGCGGCATCGACACCGGCGCGCCGGCGCGCGCACGAGTAGAGAATCCGGCGACCGACGTGTTGGTGCGATTGTTCCTGAGATAGTCGATAAGGATCTTTCGCTCGCGTCCCGCTTTCGCAAATGCGGTCGTGTATTGATCGGGAGCGTGCCGTTCGATCGCGTCGGCCAGCGCGCGCGAGAACTCGAGGCATTCACGCCAATCCGCCCGCGGCACAAGCGGCACGACGACGTGCAGCCCGTTGCCGCCGGTGGTCTTCGGAAAACTTGCGAGACCAACCGTATCGAGCATGCGCCGAACCAGCCGCGCGCTCTCGATCACTTTCGTCCAGGGCACGTGACTGCCTGGATCGATGTCGAACACGATGCGATCCGGACGCTCGACGTTGTCGATTCGCGTGTTCCACGTATGGATTTCGAGCACATCCATCTGCACGAGCGACACGACCGCCGCGACAGTGTCGGCGATCAGATACTCGCCGACCTTGGTTTTTTCCTGAATCGAGACGCGCCGCAGCGCGGAAGGCGCCCAGACCTTCGAGTGCTTCATGAAGAAGCACTCGCCGGAAAGTCCTTCCGGGCACCGCACCAGCGTCAACGGCCGTCCTTGCACGTGCGGAACGATCCAGTCCGAGATCCGCTCGTAGAAACGTGCGACGTCCGCCTTCGTCAGTTTCGCGTCTGGAAACATGATTCGGTCGGGATGACTGATGCTGACTCCGGCGACGGTCGCGCGTCCCTGTGTGGCTGGTGGCCGCGAAGAGCGTTTTGAGCGGGTCGCCGGTCGTTGCGGACGTATCGAGACGGACGCCGCCCGGGGTGTTTCACGTCGCACCTCTGCCGCCCGCTTGTCGCGACGCAGCCCCTGGAACGACGGATGGCGGATCTTGCCGTCGCCAGTCCACTCGGTGAACGTGGCTTCCGCGATCAGCTTCGGCCCCACCCAGTGTGCGTGCTTGCCCAACCAACCGGGAGGAGGAGGATCGAATGGAGAGACGGCGCGTTCGATCGCTTCCAGTCGCTTGCGCAGGTCACGCGCGCTCGCGACGGTGAACCCCGTGCCCACCTTGCCCGCGAACACCAGCCGCCCGTCATCGAAATATCCGACGAGCAGCGCACCAATGCCCTGTCTCGATCCTTCCGGATCGGTGAAGCCGCCGATCACGAATTCCTGGCGCAGAATGCATTTGGTCTTGAGCCAGCCGCCGTGCCGTCCGGTCTTGTACTCAGAGTCCGCGCGCTTCGACACGATGCCTTCAAGATGGAGCCGGCACGCTTCGCCGAAAACGTCCGCCCCTCGGCCGACGACATGCTCTGAGTACCGGATGCGACTGCGACTGCGGGGTTTGCCAAGGAGGCGAAGGAGCGCTGTCTTCCGTTCGACAAGCGGACGCCGCGTCAGCGTTTCACCGCCGGCGTGAAGCAAGTCGAACGCAAAGTACACCAGCCCACGGCGGCTGCCGCCGCTGAACACATTCTGTAAATCCTGAAAGCTGGTTCGACCATCCGGCAGGAGGATCGCGACTTCGCCGTCGAGCAGCGCGTCACGCACGCCAAGTTCGCGAGCCGCGTCGCAGATCTCGGGGAAGGCGTCGGTCCAGTCCTTGCCGTTTCGCGAGATGAGATTGACGCGGCCGTGGACGATGCGACAGCCGATTCTGTAGCCGTCGTATTTCATTTCGTGCAGCCACTCGTCACCGTCGGGCGGCTCTTTGACGAGCTGTGCGAGCTGCGGCTTGTAGAGGGGGACGGGCAATTAAGTCAATTCGTGAATTGGTGAATTGGTGAATTGGTGAATTGGTGAATTTCGGCCAGGCCGCAGAGTTGCGGATTATACACATGCGGAG
>Ga0170475_113959756_pt1 | contig 19093 bp, 22 predicted proteins | sample Soicark_Litter_5_FD_111474 | JGI IMG/M metagenome (GOLD analysis project Ga0170475, IMG submission 111474) | Avena fatua rhizosphere microbial communities from Hopland, California, USA. Combined Assembly of 48 SPs
CGAATGGCATTGCATTTCGGCGCTACCCCAGACGCTGCGTGTGCCGTACGATGGCAAGGGCGAAAGGGCCATGAACTGTGACCACACTCCGAGCTCTACCAACAACGGTTGTATCGCAGGCGCAAATGATTCACCGACGCGCGGCGCCTCGAAGTGCGATCGTTCCAGCAACACGACGCGGCAACCGCATTGCGCAAGCCGCCGCGCCGTGGCCGCGCCAGCGGGGCCAGCGCCGACGATGGCGACATCGAAGTCGGACTGCATGCCGGCGTCGCTTTATTTGTCGTGGTGCCTACCCTGGCAAAACTCAGCCAGGCACTGTCGCGCGTGATCGAGGTTGATGCTGAGCGCGCGTAGATGCTGTTCCAATTCCACGCTGAGGGTGCCGTCGCGCTGAACGAAGCAACTCAGCATTTCACATAGACGCGCGTCGCGTTCACGCAGGTAATCGACGATCTGGCCGTTACTGCCCGGAGTGGATGCGTGGTTGCCACCACGCCATACCGCACCTGACAGCGTCTTTTCACGCGTGAAAGTTTCTCCCTTCAGCGTCGTTCCACGCGCCCGGATGCGAAAGCGGTACACGCCCGGCGTGGTGGTGGCGAACTAATTCGTCTGTTTCATGCGACCCATTCGCCGCCGCAAACGCCTTGCACTCATAGTGCGGGCCTGATGCAACAGGACGGCGCTTTTTTCATGTTCGAGCATGACGGGATAACGATATGGTGCGGCTGGCGAGTCACAGGAGACAAGGTTGGATAACAAGAGCCGTGTAAACCGAGAGGTTTAGCACGGTTCTGCGAGAGGCTCATGGTGAAATTTCTGGGGTCTACTCACCAAAGCATTAGCCAAACCTATCAAGTTGCCCCATTTCTCACATTTCTCGGTTTCACCATGAAATGCGTTCGGTCTTAAATTCATTATTCACCATATCATTCAACTTGGATATTCCATTCACGTATTCGCGTTCGGCCTCATTGAATTCCTCATCTGTTTTGGCATTAGCTATGCGCATTACGTTTCCTGCCTGCGCAACAAAGAATGAATGAAACTTTTCGGAAAGCTGAAATCTCTTCGAAGCCAAGTCCTCATACACGAGTGTGAGCGGAACTATTTCCTTTTCGTCGATCAATCCCTTAACTACTTTTCCGGACCGCACTCTCTTCAGGTTGGTCCCAATCTGGTTCAAGCGCGAAGCGAATTCAGAGATTAATTTGTATCGCTCAAGCAATACATACTGTTCAAATTGGGATCGACGCTCAAGCTTGAGGTTAATTTCTTTTGTTAGACGAGAGAATTCTGCTTCAATTGTTTTTTCTGTAACGATCTTGATCGCATAAAGCACTGACGCACCAATGCATATGACTATTACCACGGGGGCAGAATACTTTGATATCCAAGCGATGAGAGTATCCATAAGACCCAGGCCTTTAAAGGTGACCGAATATAATTCGTTGATAACCCATTAATTCGTTTGATCTTTATTTTTAGAAAGCTTCAAGTCAATCAAATCATGGGTAACTTCTCAATAAACTGGGGCAACTACCGGCGGCCGGCAGGAGAGTTCCCTAGCTTGGTCTCCTGCGAAGAGCGCCGAAGCCATTGCAATACAGGCGACGTATGCCATTCGGCGGCCTGATCGGCTCGAAGAAAAATTCTTTTTGGGGGATCGGAAATAGCGGTTGTAAACGGCATGGACATGTGTTAGCTTTTGCGCAATAGCACAAGATATGAATGTCCGTGACCCTTCCCGCCGTCAAAAAGAAACGCGCTCTCCCGACAATTGCACCAGAAGACATGACACCGCAGGTGGCGGCAATGCTGGCGGTTGCCGAGGAAGCGCTGCGATTGCGCGATGCGGCCTTTAATGAAGGCGTTGCGTTGCGCAAGGAGCTTGCGCAACTGAAGCGGGCCAAGAAGCGCGCGATGCGCTCGCCAAAATGAGGAAGCAGCGCGTCGTGCCGGCGATTGACGAGAATTGCCTGTCGCCGGAATCGCAGGTGCAGGTCAACCACCTTCAAGTGTTTGCCGAAGAGACGCTTGAAGAAAACAATCAACTGCGCGAAGAAAATGCGCGACTGAAAGATGAAGTGGCCATTCTCAAGGGCGAAAAGAAGCGCCCGGTCTTCAAGCCGAGCCGCATGAACGAGGACGCCGGCAAGCCAAGCGACACGGCACAGATCGATCCTGAGGCACCTGCGAAGAAAGCCAAGCGCGCCGGCTCGGCGAAACGCAGCAAGACTGGGCAGTTGGCCGCCCTGGAGCAGATCGTCAACCCGGAAGAAGCGATTCCGCACGGATCGCGATTCAAGGGTTACCACGACTTCACGGTCCAGGATATCATCATCACCACCAAGAACGCGCGCTATCGCCTGGCGCGCTGGCAGACACCGGACGGGCGGTACCTGGCCGGCAAGCTGCCTAAGGAGCTGCAGGGGCGCCATTTCGGCCCGGGCATCGTTGCCCATATCCTGTACCAGCATCATCACTGTCATGTGACGCAGCCGCTGCTGCACGAGCAACTGCGCGAATGGGGTGTGGACATCTCGGCCGGACAAATCAACGCGATCCTGCTCGATGGCAAGGCACCGTTTCATGATGAAAAGGATGCATTGCTGGCGGCCGGCTTGGCGCTGTCGGCCTACGTCACCGTCGACGACAGCGGAGCCCGGCACCAGGGCAAGAATGGCTACGTCACCCATATCGGCAACCAGTACTTTGCTTCCTTCCACAGCAGCATGTCCAAGAGCCGGGTGAACTTCCTCGAACTGCTGCGGGCCGGACAGACCGACTACCGGATCACGGCGAGCGCGCTCGCCTACATGAAAGAGCAAGGCCTGTCGCAGGTCTTCCTGGACGCCTTGCGCAGCAACGCGACGACGGACTTTGCCGACAAGGCGGCATGGGAAGGCCACATGGATGCGCTGTGCATAAACGTGCAGCGCTACCGCAGGATCGCGACAGAGGGCGCCTTGCTCGGCAGTCTGAGCGAATTGCATATCGCGAAGAACATGGCGATCATCAGCGATGACGCCGGCCAGTTCAATGTCCTCACGCACGGCCTGTGCTGGGTCCACGCGGAGCGGCTCATCCACAAAATACTGCCACTCAACGACCAGCACCGCGCGGACATCGCACGCGTGCGCAGCCAAGTATGGGACTTGTACGTCGATCTCAAAGCCTACCAGACCGCGCCGACGGAAGAACTGAAGGAGAAACTCAAACAACGCTTCGACACCATCTTCACCCAGAAGACCAGCTATACCTCGCTCAACCTGCTCCTGCTGCGACTGCACAAGAACAAATCCGAATTGCTGCTGGTACTGGAGCGGCCGGAAATACCGCTGCATACAAACGGCAGCGAGGGCGATATCCGCGGCCATGTCCTCAAGCAAAAAATCAGTGGCGGGACTCGCAGCGATCTCGGACGGAAATGCCGCGACACTTTCTCCAGTCTGAAAAAAACCTGTCGTAAGCTCGGCATCTCGTTCTGGCGCTACTTGATCGACCGGAGCTCGGGCAGCGACCAAATCCCGGCACTCCATAGCATCATCGAACAACGCATCGCCGCCGCATAAGTGCCAGTCGGCCGACGCTCGCCCCGACTTATTGAGGTGTTACCAATCATGGTTCGTAACCCACTGAAAATAAAGAGAAAATTCACACCTTTAAAGGGGTGTCCATAAGACCTCCACCTCCTAACGTAATGTAGGTCGCAAATCCTGCGGCTTCTTATATCGGTGCCTCATAGTTACATCCGCCATACGAATCTCCTAGTGAAAATAATTTCCACAAGCTATTTTGTGTCGCACAATCGATCCTCACTTACATGTTCCCGGAACTCTGACTCGACGATTTCCTGCCCTATTTCGCCCACACTCTTTCACGAAGACCCGTCTTTTTCTAGTCACGCTTTTTGTAATTAGGAGTTGCGCAGAAATAAGTTCGTGAAGCTTTAGACGGTCGCACGTCTGAAACGAACCTAAAAATTCACGAACTTATTTTTGCGCAACTCCTTAGGGGACAGGAGCAGCAAGGAGGAGTCAAATAGCAGGCAATTTTGCTGAAATGTTTAGGATCGCTCATGTCATCCTCCTGCCTCGATTCTTACTAGCTACAACCCTAATTTTGCTGCTGTCTAAAGAGCTAATGGATGGTCACCACCCCCTCAGAACAGTATCAAAGCGCCACAGTGAAAATTGCAATGATCCCGTCTCTTTCTCCATTGTTCTGACTTGTAGAGAATTCGTCGTGGACGTAAGGCGTTACTTTTTCTTACTCAAAGTTAATCAATATGGGAACGGACATCGGCCCCGCCCTCCGGCGTCCACAAGATAGCGCCCCCCTGGAACTCACTGACGCGCCCACGCCCACCGGAGGTGCCCTTCTCGTCGCTAATGGGGTACCCTAGCCGGCTGCGCTCCCATCCCATACTCGCCCACTTATCCCGAATAGCTCCATGCACTTCGTGCGCTCCCGTTTCAGGTGTCCAATACTCGTCGGTTACAGGGAAGCCTAAGAATCCCAACTGGGCCCATTTTATTCGGATGTCTCCATGCACCTCGTATGCACCGATTTGAGGTGCCCAATAGATCGAACCACCTTGGAAATCTCTGCAACGCCCCCGATGATCTGCAGTGTCCATTTCCTGGCTTCCCGCTCCTTCATCTACAGGCTGTCCCAAGAAGCCGCCAGGCCCACCAAGGGCAAAGTACTTGTCATCAATTGCACTCATATCACCACCTCAGTTCCGAACTTTCTGGCCCCATAAATAATCTACGCCACGCCTATTTCCACTTCCTACTTGCACGTTTTTCTTGGAAAGTATGCTGGTGGCTTCTTTATTAGCAATAGCGGTTGAACGAACCGTTATTCATCCTTTGTCACGCAACCGAAAGCATGACCGAAAGCGCCATTGGCTTATGGCATCCAGTGGACGCGGTCTGCGTAGCGGCAAAAACGATCCCACTTAATTTCATATTTCATCCAGCAACGCCATCCATTGTTTTTCTTGATTATCCCTACGATCTTTCTCCGCATAGGTTTTGACTCAAAAAAAGCTTTTTATATCCCGTGGAATTTTAAAAGCCTACTAGGCCAATAGACTCTAAGTGCATCAGCCGCATCGAGTGCAAATTTCATACTCAATGAAATGATGCAAGTGGTGAAGGTAGATTGATATGGCTCAGTCCGATATCTTAAATTTTATTTTTTCTCCAATCGTGAATTACTTTAAATAGGTAAGCGAGTGAATCAGTGACGAGGTCGCCATTGATGCACCATGAGCATGGAGGCTGTATGAAGACAATTTTCAATAAGGCGTTACTTTTTTTTGTCACGTTTTTCTGCCTTACGATGGTATCGTTGCCAGGAGGAGCGACAGAAGAAAAACACGGAAATAAGTGCGAACAACACCAATCGACCAATAAAAAATATAACGACAATTCAGACGATTGCAATGTGTCTCTCGAAATTACCACGGTAAGTTCTTCGGTTTGGGAAGATGGCTCAGTATCCCTGGCGATTCCAATTTTAAACATAGGCAATAAAGCAGTTGATAACGTTCAAGTATCTTCCGTGTCATTTGGAAATGGGAATAGAGTCAATCCTACGAATCTTCCCGTACTTTTGGGCGAAATTATCTCAACACAGAGTGCGGTATTGGATGCACGCTTCCAATCAATAGCAATACCTGGAAAATACTCGCTTACGGTTTCTGGAACCTATTCGAATCGGCAGGGTAAATCGCATCGATTCAATTTGCAAAGCCAGGTGGCCGTGGCAAAGTCAACCAATGGGACGTCATCCACCACGGCGGTTATTGTGCCCAAACACACTACAAGCGGAGTGCCGGTTCTCCCGTCGCCCATCGAGCAAGAGAATGAAAACAATCCGGTTGGCCCCCCAATCCCGGACGGTCCGACCATTAAGCCATTCACCGTAGCACCGACCAATACAGGCGTGGCCGCTGCCAGTAGTAGCGGTAGCGGCGTGACGTTCGTTCGTGACACGGGAACTGGGCAGACAGGTTTTTTTCCACCGGATCCTACGGTTGCCGCAGGCGCTTCAGGTGACAACCTCGTCTTCGCAAGCGCCAATACTTATGTGCTGTTTTCCCAAGATGATGGCGTGACTTTTCAGCGACTTGATCCCACCACGATAGGCTGGCCACAATCTGATGGTGGGCTATGCTGCGATCAGGTGATTACATACGTTCCTAGCGTGAATTTGGTCTTCTGGTTGTTGCAGTACAAAAGTTCTGCGCCTGTACCGGCCAACCCTAACCTGCCTGGTCCCAACCGGCTGCGTATTGCATGGGCATCCCCGCAAAGCATGAAGACCAATATCAATTCGTGGACCTATGTTGATTTACAGTCTTCCACCTTTAATCTCGGCAATCTGGCACTCGATTTCCCCGACCTTGCATTCACCAATACCTTTCTTTATACAAGTGTAGATATACAGACTACCCCAAAAAAATGTTCGGGGTTTGATCGTCGCGCGCATATCGCTCGCTGACATCACCGGTTCCGGATCTACTGTGGGAGTCAGCTATCTATCGCCGACCGAATCAATTGACCAAAATACGGCGACGGGTGCACGCTTAACGCAAAGCAGTGCGGATGCCATGTACTGGGGCGGACATGTGGATAGCAGCCGCATCAATGTTTTTCGTTGGGCGGATAATTCAAACTCCGTCGATCGACATAATACACAGGTCAACACGTGGTGCAAGAACCCAAAAGATTACAGCACCCTTGCTCCTGATAATCGGCAGTGGCTTGATAGTTCCAGGACCAGTGCCAGTTCGATCATCGGTGCGACCCGCAAGCCTGGGCAGACTGCGCCAGACGGAGAAGTCTGGCTAGCATGGGGATCAGGCAAGGACAGTGGTGGCGCATCACCGTGTACGCAAGGCCGGTCACAGCCTTATGTGAAAATTGCGCGCATCAATGACAGAACTCTGGATTCTGTCGGTGAATACCATATCTGGAACACCGCTTATGCCTTTGCTTATCCAGCACTGGCAACCGATCCAAGCGGCCAAATCGGCGTGTCGGTAGCCTTCGGCGGATCCAGCAACTATGCCAGCACAACGGTCGGTTATCTGGGTGATTTCGTCGTCTATTTTGTTGAGCCCAGCGATGTGACATTGACCTTTACACAGACCGACGCAGCGGTCAATTTAATCACGAATAGCGACGGCAGTCCGACGCTGTATACCCGTTTCGGCGATTACTTCACCGTGCGAAATTCTGGGCCATCGAATACTTATTTTTCCAGCCAAGGATATGCAGTAAGGCTAGTCGATCCGGCCAGATCAACCAACTGCACCACGGCTCCTGGATGTCCCTTCCATCCTCATTATGAACAGTGGGGGCGACCGCCGCAGGTAATAAAATAGCCAACCGATCCTGCAGTTTGGAGGTTCTGTTGCGTTAGCGAGGCATGAAAGCATTCAGGTAGACTACCTGCTTTGAAAAGAGGGTGAGGTGACATGCTGGATATCAACTGGTTGCGGGTTATTTCAGTCGCTGAATTTGTCTGGAGCCCGCAGCCCGCTTACGTTTGCAGCACTATCCTGAATGGCGTTAAAATCCGATCGCTTTGGCGGTCGATATGGCGAAGAGCAAGCACTGACAACGGATTCCGACGCATTTGAACGTGGCGCAGTTCACCCAATTTGTCTTGCTCCCTCTGATGGTGGGGCGCCGCGGCTCGGCACCAAAACTGAGCTTGCATGCGATATTCAACTACCTCTTGCGGTTGCTTTACATGGGCTGCCAATGGAAAAACTGCCGATCGCAACAGGTCGGGACGGGCGTCCTGAAATTCATTACACGGTAAGCGCCAATTTCGGCGCCTCAGTCAAGAGGCGGTGGAATTGGCGCTTGCGCAGAAAATGGATTTCTTGCGACCGTTTGTCGGGCGAGCGATTCATTGGCATGCTTCGTATCAGAACGGCGACGGCAATCAGGACAAGCTCTTGCAGCACAAATACCTGCCGCTGGACAGTCCTTTATTGGCGATGCGGGCAAGTCCGGCCGGGGCGCTATTCGCCGAAATACATAATGGCCTTGATAACGCACAGATCGAAAAGATGCGAGCGAATTTAGAATTTTCTTACAAGTGCTCATCGGTCCTGGTCTGCTGTTTCTTTGGTGACTTGATGCTTTGCTTTGCGATAGATGAAAGAGATTGTCTCGACGCCGAGAGGATAACCATGAGACTAAAGCATCATCCGAAGTGTGAACCGTCTCCCGGTCTCTATTGAGTTGCGAATACATGTCATTTGGCTGAGTCTTCTACTACTTCCGGCGACTTGCGCCGCCATTGGCGATTTCGGGTCGGATACCTGCATGGATTCATATGTATGGCGGGAGGCGTGCGGGCCGGGCGATCATGTTTGCGTCACGCCACAAACACGTGCACAAGCGCGCGCGGATAACGAGCAGGCTCAAGCGCGAAAACAGCCCGGAGGCGGCGCCTACGGGCCTGATACATGCAAACTGGGATATGTATGGCGCGAATCATGCGGCTCCGGCGACCACATCTGCGTCCCACCGCAGACAAGGACGCAAGCGTCACAGGATAATGCGCAGGCCGCAGTTCGCCGCAAATACCCTTTTTGTGATCGATATGCCAAGGATGCGGTTTCCCAAAACGAAGTGAACAGTAGGGATCAATGCGGTTTGGCAGGCGCACGCTGGCAGTCGAACTACGGAAATCATTTCGGCTGGTGTTTGAATGTACTGCCGAGGGACGCCGATGCCGAACGCGGTGCGCGACAGAACGATCTGGCAAATTGTGCTAATCGGGGGAATTACAATTGTGCGCACTGCAATGACGGAAGCTGCCAATGTGGATACGATAACGGCGCTGCTTTGTGTGCGAGCCACAAGGGGGACGATCCTTCAATAGGGTGCATACAACAGCAGTGACTCTACCGTGGATCGCCGGGCCGCAGTTTACGCCACAGTGACGCTGCCCTGCGGAACTGTCATGAATGCATGTCAACTGCCGCGCCACACCAGTGGACGCTTCTCGCCAAACGCGCGCGGTCCTTCCTGCGCATCTTCGGAGTAAGCGCGAATTATTCCACCGCAAGAAGATGAAATGGGCGCTTACGTAGCAAGTCCGTCGGAATGGCTGAAGGCAGAAGGACATCCGAATGGTCTTAAGTGATACGTACCCAGCCCTTTCAAGGTGAGTAAATTTCCCGAATTCCACATCGACCACTGAGAAAAGCAATGTCATTGAAAAACGGAGAAGCGCACACAAATCTTCTACTCTATTGATCTCTCAAGCGGGGTGGAGAAATGGAACTGAGTGCAATCCTGAAACGCTTTATGGAAAGAAGCCCGATCCCGGTAATGGTAAGGGCCTTGTTGGAACGTATCCTCAATGCCGAGCGGCTCAATGCCTGCTTTGCCCGGGTCACGCAAAAGCAATACACGAGAGAATTGTTGTTCTCCTCGATTTTTGAATTGATGAGTTTGGTGGTGCTCAAAGCATTCCCCTCTGTTAATGCCGCCTACCTGGCGCAACAAGCCCGCATCGGTGTATCGATTACCTCGGTCTATAACAAGCTCAATGGTCTTGAAACCGAGGTGCCGGCAGCGTTGGTGCAGGAGACGGCCACAGAGTTTGACCATCTGATCACGCAATTGAACGCGCCGTGCCAAGCCTTGTTGCCGGGCTACCGGGTCAAGATGGTGGACGGCAATTGCCTCGCCAGTACGCAACATCGGCTGGCGGTGCTGCGCGACAAGAGTGCCGGTGCGTTGCCGGGAAAATCGCTGGTGATTTATGACCCGGGCCTGGAAATGGCCATTGACGTGTTGCCTTGTGAAGACGGCCACGCGCAAGAGCGGCGCTGCTCGATCGCGTCCAGGACAGAGTGCAAGCTGGGGACGTGTTCGTCATGGATCGCAATTTCTGCGTGCGCAGCCACCTGTTCAAGATCGCCGGCAAAGGCGGCTATTTCATCTGTCGGCATCACAAGCAGATGCCATGCCGGGCGCTGAGTGAATTGAAAAAGATAGGAGAGACGGAAACGGGCGCGGTGTATGAGCAATGGATTGAAGTGAGCGATGATGAGGGCAACACGGCGAAGTGGCGCAGTATCACGGTCCGCCTCAACAAAGCCACCCGTGACGGCGACAAGGAACTCGTCATCCTGAGCAACTTGCCGCAATCGGCGGCGAACGCGATCCAGATCAGCGATCTGTATCGCAAAAGATGGCGCATCGAGACGATGTTCCAGGAACTCGAATCCCCCCTGCAGTCGGAGATCGATACACTGGGTTATCCGCAGGCGGCGCTCTTTGGCTTTTGTGTCGCCCTGATCGCCTACAACGTCCTGGCAGTCGTCAAGGCGGCTTTGCGCCAGGTGCATGGCGAGGAAAAAATCAGGAACGACGTGTCGGGCTATTACCTGGCGGGGGAAATCAGCAGAACGCATGAAGGCATGACCATCGTGGTGGATCCGGAAGAATGGGCAGTATTCCAAACGATGACACAGCAAATCTTTGTGGACATGCTCATGCAACTGGCGCAAAACGTTCAACTCGAAAAATACAAAAAGCACCGCCTCGCACGTCCTCTAAAAACGAGCCGCATGTCTCGACTGCGAGGCTTCTACGAGAGGCGAAAAACTCACCTTGAAAGGGCTGGGGAACTTGGCTAATGGGGACGTTAGGCGCTGGTCGCCGCCCTGACGTGGCATTTCTGTCGCCGTATGCGCCCGACTTGAACCCGGTGAATACCTGTGGGCCTGGCTCAAGCGGCACGCGTTAGCGAACTTCTGCCCCGATCATCTGGATCAATTGCAAGCGACCGCCCGCAACAAGCGCAAGAGCGCACAACATCGTCTTTCCATCATCATGGCGTGCTGGAAGCAGGCCGAATTGTGGTGATGTCATGTTATGTAAAGCTCAATAGCTTACCGGACATCTTAGTCATAGGCTCAACCAAGTTTGTTTGTACTTGGTGCGCAGTAAACAACAACAAATTGCATTGTTCCATAAGCAGAATCTCGCCTGCCTTGATACTGATCAAATAGGTCCCGTGCCAAGTTATCCTACCAATCGAATTCGGGCTATACATATAAATGATTAGGGTGCCTTTTCCTTTTTTCTTGGAGACAGAAGGCCTAAACAAGCAATATAGCTCTTGATGCGCAAGAAACCCTTTCTCCATAATATTTCCATCGCAATTCAATCCCACTATATATCGCACTAACTTTAAATGTGACATTTGATTGAAGCACGATGCGAGTAGCAATTAGGAGTAAATCATGGCTAATGGAAATAATTCCTATCATCAATTTCCCACCTTAATGGGTATCCACCAAATTGGCTTTGATGGTGCCGTTGATGAGGAGGAAATCGACAATCGCTCGCGACAAATGCTTGCTCGCTGCCTCAATACTCGCAATGTGATCCTTTATTGGTTCAGGCATATCCAGTGCATACGGATGCCCAACCTGGAGCAGTCTCGCATCATACTTGGTGCGTTATACGTTACGGCGTGCTCGTCACAGCTCTGTCGAGAGAGATGATGACCTTAGAGAAATTGAGCCGCTCGATCCTCCCCTATCGTTGCGTGACGAGGAAGAAAACATGCTTGTAGCATTCGCCAATAGATCGCAAGACAACGACAGAAATCCTCCGAATCTCACGCCGGCAGATCGAATGCTGACCATCCTGGATCTCTGTGATGAGATCTTCAGTAGAAACGATATCTTCAGTAGAAACGGCCACAACACATGGCGAAAATTTCGAGGGGAAATAACAAATCTAATTCAAAAAAAATGCCAATACAAACCCACGAGCATTGAATCGGATCCGCTGCATAAAATTATGGACCAGCTTGAGATAGAACGCTTTATCACAACCAATTACGATACTTTGATCGAAGAGGCGTTCAAAAAAGAATTCGACTGTCAGATCAAAAACGGGGACAGCACGAATCAAGATTATGCAGAGAACACAGAATTACACGCGGAACGTCCAATCGCACGTTCTTTGGTATTCGGGCCAGAAAACGCTGAAGCCTTCTACAGTTCGCCGTAGCAGCACCCGGCTTTGAACGCGGCGTCTTTCATATCCATGGCAAAGCAGATTCCCAATCAGCTCAAACTTCCTCTTCCCCAAGAAACATCGAAGAGCGGCCATTACTGGTTCTCACAGAACGAGATTACCAGCGTATTTACGTGCAAAATCTAGAGCCTCATCAGCAAATATATCGCGAAGCACTGAAAATTGTATTCGAGGGAAATCCTGTATTGTTCCTTGGATATAGCTTGGAAGAGGTCGATGTGCTGCGGCCATTACGGCAATTTGTTGCCGAACGCGCACGCAGCGGCTATGAACGTCCGCTATTTGCGTTGTTCGAGCGTCCTGAGGATGCCAGCAAGGCACTTCAATGGCGACGGTACCTCTATACAAGGTATGCAATAAAAGTGATTTATTTCAGAAATGTCGGCCACACGGAGAATCCTGTTCAACGTGGAACAGAACTTACGAAGGCCCTCTGCAATGAAATTGACAGCCTCCGCAGCTTCTTGGACAACTGGTGGGAGGGATGGAAAAAGAAGCCATTTGTGCGCACTTCAGCATTTTCTGTGCCGAAGCAGCATCAAGGCAAGTACATGGTGCGGCATGCTACCAACATTAGCAGCTCCGATTCATTGTTCGAACGCGAAGAAGAAGATCAACGGGAATTACGGGAACAGCTAAGACATCCTGGCGCCGCAGTGATTCTGCTTGGGCAACCCGGTGCCGGCAAAGGAACGATAGGTCAACAACTATCAGAAGACCCGAACAACGTTCTTAATAATCCTAACCATCCCGGGTACGACCGTCGATTCTTTGCCACGGCGCACTTTACCAATGATTTGCTTTCCATTATCGATGCTGCAGCAAGCTTCTTCCTACAGCACCGAAGCGGATCAAACTCGACAAATGAAGTTCTTCTTGAGGAAAATTCACCCCCTCTTAAACGGTTGCAAGACGCCTTGAAATCGGGTAGGCATTTGCTGGTAATCGGTGGGTTAGAGCGTCTTCTGGTGCCAGCCGGAGTCGTCCATGGCAGCCATCAATTCGATGAGAATGATCGGAGTAACAATACGGATCCACGCTGCCCAATAGGAAAGTCATTGACATATGAGGTACGTAGTTTCCTGGAACTCATCAACGGCGTTGCCTCTAATATGAATGGCAACATCGTGCTAACCAGTTCGATGTGGCCTCTAGAACTGTATCGTACCAAAGTGGTGCCTATCAAGCTGAAAGGCATATCCAGGCGAAGAGCACAAGCTCGTTTTGGAGAAATGATGGATGCGTCTATCATTGATCAGTTGCACAGTGCACTGAATGGCCATTGCTATGCATTCTCCGTCATTTACAAGGTCCTGCAGCTTATAGATATGAGAGAACGGCAATCTTGGGTCAGGGAGATTGTCACCACGCTCACTGCAATCGATCCCAATGCCAGACCGACCAAGGCGATCGAGTTGGCGCTGAAGCGTCTGACACAGACAAGAAATGAACCATCATCGTTGATTGGTTTGGCTCAGCATGTAGCCTTGTTTTCAACTCCAGTCTCGATGAATGAAATTTTGTCCAGTTATCGAACACCGCATGATGAAAAAATTGAGATAGCTGCTGACCATCTTAAAAAAGCTAACCTCTTTATCCTCCATCCTGCGCAGCAGGAGTCCCCGTCCGAATCACCGCGGTTTACCGCACACACGCTAGTGCGAAATTTCGTATTGAAGGAGCTGGGGGATATGCCTTCTGCGGAAGGCGAAGCGCAGCGATTCGATCTTACTGGTTGGAGCGGCGGCGTTCCAGAAACCCTAGGCGGACGTGGCGATAGTCACCATCTTACTGCAGAGTGTGTCAATGCGTTGTTAGAGAAAATTGAAGAGCAGCATGAAGATCGAGGATTAATGCGCGCTGCGTTCGGTTTGATCCGTTCTCGCTGGACCGCAACTGCTATTCCGCGTTTGTATGATATTGCGTCGCCAAAGATTGCTGATTCAGGAAGACTACATGCATATTACGATGCGTATCAAATGCAGCTCGCTAGACTGACGAACGCTGTACGCAAAGGTTCACCTGGTTTCTGGCTAGATAATTCTCTGATAAGCCGACGATCCGACATTGAAACATCTAAAGGATACTTATATTCCGATGAACTCGCATGGCTTTACAACGAACAGGCACTGGTTGCATTCTGCCAAGGTTTCGCGGAAGATGCCGACGCATTACTAAGCATGGGCAAAATGATAAATCTATTTGCCGAACGCAATACGCCTGGATACCGTTGGTGCGAATCTGAAATCACACTTGGCTTGGTGAAAATGGAGTTGGGACTATTAAGCAGGGCTCGAGAGCATCTGGAAGCTGCGCTGCGCGTAGCGAGTGAAAGCCTGCAACAAGATCGCGATCTGAAGTCTCGTGCAAAAGGACATCTGGCTCTAGTTCTTCATTTGCAGGGACATTACGAAGAGGCGAAAAAATTCTATAAAGCGGCGATCACGTCCTTGAGTGATAGCGGCAACATACGGGCGACAAGCATCTTTCGTAAACACTGCGGCGACCTACTGCGTATGCAAGGAAAATGGGATGAAGCAGGGGAATCTTTACAACTAAGCGTAGCGGAAGCGCAATCCGGTCGCTATCCCGATTTAGTCCAATATATTCGTGTAGCGCAGGCAAGCCATAAACTAGCTAACGCGAAGGAACCTGTACCTGTCGAAAACTTAGCACCTATACTTGATTTTGCGCGTCGGGTCGGCATTCCTAAGCTCGAATGGGAGGCACAGAACATGCAAGCACAAATCGCGCTCAAGCAGGGCGAATTCGATTTGGCAGAGAATTTAGCAATTACAAGTCTAGCGACCGCAGCAGCACTACGCCTCAGACTACGACTTGCACGCAGTCTATGTCTTGCAGGGGAGGTTGCTGTCAAGCGCAAAAATCATCGTGCTGCGCACTGTTTCTTCCGTTCCGCACGCGAGTTGGCAGAGCGTCAACGTTATCAACTATTGATCGAACAAGCGGATGAACACCTGAGGGCAGCACCTTTCAGTTAATTTACCGAATTTATTGAGCTTCACATAACATGACATCACCACAATTCGGCGATAATTGTCTCTTCGCTCAGCATGAATGTCTTTGCTGCATCAGGAATACTCATTCCCTCATCTTTCACAGCGGATACTATTTTTGCCCGTTGTTCTGGACTGATGTATTGCATCATAACATTATACTCCCGTGCTCACTAAACGGAGCGCCGGCGTGTACAGTATATGGGGTACGTATCATAAGAGCAGACTTTTCGAGAGGCTGTTCGTCAAGTGATGCAGACTGGTCGTTCGGCAGTAACATTCTTGCCGTCGATTTCCGGTCCGATATTGAGGCCAACGCTGCACCACCATACATCTCCTTCGTGAAACGATGGCATGTTCGTCCGTTCCTCCAACTCCTTCTTGAGATTGTTCCATTGGTCGTAATTCTTCATAGCGAGCGCAGCGTGTTAAAAACGCTTCCGTCGCATAAAGCTTTCCACGTCCAATCATTGAAACAAAGAGGCACAAACGTGCGCATTGCGCACGTTTGTGCCTCATGCAAAGAGAAATATGATGGGTAACATGATCACATGCTCAATCTTCACATCACCGACGAACAAGCACAACGCTTTATCGAGGTCTACAAAGAAGAGTATGGGGAAGACCTTACCATCCCCGAAGCGAGAGCAGCTATCCAAGACGTACTCCCGCTGATCGATCTTCTTTATTTCCACCCTCTACCGAAGCGGGAGGGAGCAGCGCCAGGAGGAATCTTCCGTTTGATCTCCTGGATGCAATCCAGCATTTCCATTATGATGGGGTCACATGCATACCAAAGAGTCCGAACTGTATCAATCACTGCCCGCTTGCACCGGAAATGTGCGTGTGGCGCACTTTTGCATCCCTTGACGGATCGTCTCGATTTTGAAGAATGAGGAGGTATGGAAAATAAAGAACCAATACCCATGATCGACCGGGGTAATTTATTATCGCGATGCTTCAAACGCACACCCCAGCTTTAGCTGGGGTGTATGGGATTAATCAAAAACCACCGGCAAAGCCGGTGGTTTACTCACGTTAATTGGTTAAGTCCCAATTGACTTCGAGGCCAGCGGCTATCATTTCCTTTGCGACCGCAAGTTGCCATCCCCCGGCTTCATCCATTAACACGTAAACGATACCGCCATAGTCGGTCGGGAGTTCGGTACCGGGCTTGTACAGTACTAATACCCGTCCTCGCCCAAGACGTCCAATGAAGAAGCCAGTTTCGAAAACTACGTTTTGGCGCGCTCTCATTTTTTTCTTGTGCGCACCTTCGCGACGTGGATAGCCGATGTCGTCCGGCGTCATGATCGCGATTGCAAACGCCACCTCTCCATGCCGGTGAAATTTTTCGATGATCGTATCTCCACCGGAGACTTGTTCGTGCAAAATTATCGGCTTCAAACCAACGCCTTGTACAAAGCGTGCGGTCGTGTGTTTGGCTGCTTCGTCGTGGCCATGCACGATGAAAACCCGATTCTTTGCAAGTGGGGTGATTCGTTGCCTTGTGGGGTGAACCGGCTGTCGGTTGCCTTTCGCGGTTGCTCTAGGTTTACTGCGATTACTATGATTCATGTGATTCTCCAGTCAAAGAAAACGGCCGAAAAATCGCAGAAAAAAGTAGGTTAGAGTCCCTTTCGCTCTAACGTGGAAAATACTTGACAGATTTTTTTGATTCGATTATTATCCATAACAGCCCTATTTTTTGGCTCATTTTTGAGCTATTGTTCAGTCGATATATCTACTTTTCCGCGATGGTGCCGAGAGTTGGCCGTGAACCTCGATCTCGGAACCCATCCAGGGGGCTCGTCATTACATGATGCGCTCCTTTTTTTTAACCTGCAAATACATAGACGCTACCACACATTTTTATAAATGTGTAGAGGGTGTCACGAGCTTAATACCAAACCTGGTATAGGCCAAATCTGCATAGGCCGCGCAAGCAACAAGTTTTTTTGTTGTTCCGGTAGATTGTCTTTCACTGGCATGCCATCCCAAACGGGCCACGGTCGTGCGGGTGCCAACCTTGTCAGTGCCGAGAATCCGGTGCCACGTCTTTCCCACTTCTTCCATCAGCTTGAATGCCACCCCCAGGAACGTTGTAAGCGATAGGTAATTCTTGGACTCAATCGGGTTCGTGGTGCAAATATGCTGTCAGTGCTCACCTTCGTTTTAGCTGTCGCAAGACCGGCAAGGCATTCAAGACGTTGCTCAACTTGTGGGGCAAATAATTCTTTGAGCGACGCTCAAAAGGGATACAAATGTGCGTGTGGCGCACCTTTGCACCCCTTGACGGATCAGCATGATCTGAAAGAATGGGGAGGTATGGAAAATAAAGAACCAATGTCCATTAACGACCTTGCCGCTTTAATGCAGCAAGGCTTCGCGGAGATCCGTGGAGAAATTCAAACTATCGACAAGAAGGTGGACTCGGTAAAGGTCGTACTTGAAGCTCGTATGGACCGCCAATTCGAAGAGCTCAAGGAGCGGACCTTTGATCCCGAAGAGAAGGAATGCATTCTCGCCGTTGTCGAAGCGTATAACCAGCAGCTTGAAGACGCTGCACTCGGAACGAAGGACATCATGCTCACTCGTCCTGAATACGATGCGACGGCCGTAGTCGCTGATTTTCCTAATCGTTTTACTGCTCCTGCAGAAGCATTCGCGGATTAGGGAAGTTTCTGTTTGATCTCCCGAATACTGTTGAGCGTTTCTATTAAATCAGAGTCTTTCGCATACCAAAGAGTTCGAACTGTATCAACCACTGCCCGCTAGGGTCGGAAACGTGTCTCAGAGGTACAAAATACAAAAAGAGCCAATGAATCATTGGCTCTTTTTGTATTCAATCCATATGGAAGAGTTCGAACCTGGAGGTGAGATGAAGTTCGAACTCGTATGGCGAGTCGTCGCTATTGCCAATTTTCTTGGTTTTGGTACAGTGAGTTTATGCCTGTGGGCGCAAGCCCCGTTCAGCTAAGGTATGTCCAAAGCTGAAGGCAGGCATAACAAAGCCCCCGCCATTTCGGCGGTGTTTTTGTTTCTACTCATCCTCAATACCTTCTGATGCCAGTTTCTGTTTTCCATTCTTGAATTTCGCATCGGGCATCACACTCCAAAAAGTCACGTTTCCGTTTCCGACCTTTCGTAAGATCACGCGGACTTTTATATTCTTCTCTTTCACGATTGCGACGAGTCCCCAATAAGACACCTCTTTCATTGGAGTTGCACCATCACGTGGAGAAGATTTGCCGATAGGGGTGAGCAGCTTACGATACTCTTGAATGGTTCCTGATTTGCGTATTACATCGAGTGCCAGCGGAAGCAGACTGAATTTTAATAATTGCGCTTTCTTGTCTCGTTCGCGGCGCGCTGAAAATTGCAGGTGGTGAAAACCATCCGCATTGAGAATGACCTTCTCTTGAAAATAGGGGCAGTAAATCTCGCGCTGTGCGGTATATATCACCTTTGCTTTTTCTTTGCGCTCTTGGAAATATTGTGGATCAACCTCCATATTGCATGCGTTATAGCATGGTGTCTCTCTGTTGTCTCATGTGGAAAACGTGTCTCTCACGCACCTTTCCACCCCGTGGACAAAACTCCATAAATGGTTAGTCTTCCCAATATGATCAGCCTGCAAATCAGCGACGAACAAGCCGAGCGCTTTGCCGAGGTCTACAAAGAGGAATACGGGGAAGACATGACGATCCCCGAAGCGAGAGCTGCGATACAGGATGTGCTCCCATATGCGCTAACCAAATTTCAAGAGAAAATAGAGTCTGGTTAATCAAGTGAAACGATCAGCAGTGAAAGAAAACGCGACAGGAAGGCTGGAAGAAGATTGGCCGAAGCTATTGGCCCAGTTGCCGCAGGGATGGGAAGCCAAGGCAAGAGAGCTCGGGGCGCTGAAGTTTGGGCGTCGCTTCAGCGGGCCGGAGAGTTTATTGCGCACGTTATTGATGTATCTGAGCG
>Ga0170475_118596830_pt1 | contig 19046 bp, 34 predicted proteins | sample Soicark_Litter_5_FD_111474 | JGI IMG/M metagenome (GOLD analysis project Ga0170475, IMG submission 111474) | Avena fatua rhizosphere microbial communities from Hopland, California, USA. Combined Assembly of 48 SPs
GCAAGGCATACGATGAAGTAAGAGATTGCTATTCATTGAAATAGGTAACTTTTACTGAGAATGTCCGATTCAAGAAACCGGGCGACAAGTCACTGTACATTTTGCGTTATATAATGCTGTGTAATATAATCGCTTTAAATGCCCAGGTTAAGTTTGTCCATTAGGATAAGAACAATCCTGGGTTTTTATATAAAACGTTATGAAACACCCGGCTTAGTGTACAGACCAATACTTGTTGTACGTAACCAAATACAACGTACGAGGAGGTATATGTATGTCAAACAAACAGAAAATACGTATCAGATTAAAAGCGTTCGATCATCAGGTATTAGATCAATCAGCTGAGAAAATTGTTGAAACTGCTAAGAGGACAGGAGCAAAGGTTTCAGGACCTGTGCCACTGCCTACTGAAAAAGAGATTATTACAATCTTAAGAGCTCCACACAAGTACAAGGATGCTAGAGAGCAGTTTGAAATGAGAACTCATAAGAGATTGATTGATATTCTTCTTCCAACGCCAAAGACTGTTGACGCATTGATGAGACTGGATCTTCCAGCTGGCGTAGATATAGAAATTAAACTCTAATTTCTATTGAGTCAGGGTAACAAAGGTCATGTTCATACTAAATATGAACCAATAACCATAGGAGGTAATTTTTTAATGAAGAAGGCAATGTTAGGTAAGAAAATTGGAATGACTCAAATATTTGACGAAAAAGGTTTGGTTATACCAGTGTCAGTTATTCAAGCAGGTCCTTTAACTGTTGTTCAGAAGAAGACTTCTGAGAATGATGGATATAATGCCATAAAGGTTGGATATGAGTCAATTAAGGAAAAGAAACTTAGCAAGCCAAAGTTAGGTCAGTTTACAAAGACTAAGCTTGCTCCAATGAAGTATCTGAAAGAGTTCAGGTTAGAAGATATTTCAGGTTATGAAGTTGGACAGGAAATCAAAGCCGAGGATATGTTTCAATCTGGAGATAAAATAGATGTAAGTGGTATGTCTAAAGGTAAAGGATTCCAAGGTGTTACAAAGAGATTTGGGCAAAAGACTGGTCCAAACACTCACGGTTCAATGTATCACAGAAGACCAGGTTCCATGGGTTCAGGTACTAGCCCAGGAAGAGTATTTAAGGGCAAGAAGTTGCCAGGTCATATGGGTATGGACAACACTACAATTCAAAATCTTGAAGTTGTTAGAGTTGATGCAGATAGAAACCTTATTCTTATTAGGGGAGCTGTTCCAGGACCTAAGGGCGGATTGCTTGTTATTAAGAATACGGTTAAATCCGGTAAATAATAACGTTGAAGGGAGGAAATAACACATGCCAAAGGTTGATTTATATAACATGAAAGGTGAAGTAGTTGGAGATATCCAACTTAGCGATAATGTTTTTGGTGCAGAAATAAATAATTTAGCACTTCACACTGTAGTAGTTAATCAGTTAGCAAATAGAAGACAGGGCACCCAGTCTACAAAAACCAAGAGTGAAGTTAGAGGTGGCGGTAAAAAGCCATGGAGACAAAAGGGAACTGGTCGTGCAAGACAAGGAAGTATCCGTTCAGCTCAGTGGATTAAAGGTGGTATAGTATTAGGACCTAAGCCACGTAGCTACAGATACACTCTTTCCAAGAAATTGAGACGTATTGCATTAAAGTCTGCATTGTCATCTAAGGTTTCAGGAAATGAAATATTTGTACTAGATGCTTTAGCATTAGATGCAATAAAAACAAAATCAATGGTGGGCGTTCTTAACAGCCTAAAGGTTGATTCAAGTGCATTAATTGTAATTGATTCAAAGAATGTAAATGTTGTTAAGTCTGCAAAAAATATTCCTGGAGTTAAAACTGCATTTGTAAATACTCTTAATGTATTTGACATTTTGAAGTATGACAAATTTATTATAACAAAGGATGCTATTGAAAAGGTTGAGGAGGTGTACGCATAATGAGTAGATTACCACAAGACATTATTATTAAGCCATATATAACTGAAAAAAGTAATATGGAAATCGCTACTGGTAAGTACACTTTTATAGTTGATGTTAAGTCAACAAAGACCGAAGTCAGAAAAGCGGTTGAAGCACTTTTTAGTGTAAAGGTAATTAAAGTTAATACAATGAATTATGATGGTAAAGTCAAGCGCACTGGTGTTCATGAAGGACCACGTCCAGCATGGAAAAAGGCTATTGTTAAAATCGATACTGATCCAAAGCAGGTAGAATACTTAGCTAAGGGTGGTAAACCAGTAACAAATAATAAGAAATATAAAGCTAGCATCGAAGAATTCGGCGTTGCTCAGTAATAAAGTATTATGTTATAAAGGAGTGAGAAGAGATGGCAGTAAAAAAATATAATCCTATTACCCCAGCAAGAAGGTTTATGACGTCACTTGATTATTCAGAGTTATCAAAAGTTGAACCTGAAAAGTCATTACTAGAACCTCAAAGCAGAAATGGGGGAAGAAACTCATTTGGTAGGATTACTGTTCGTCACCAAGGCGGCGGTAATAGACAAAAATATAGAGTTATTGACTTTAAAAGAGATAAAGATGGAATTAAAGCAAAAGTAGCTACAATCGAATATGATCCTAATAGAACTGCAAATATTGCACTTCTTTACTATGTAGATGGTGAAAAGAGGTATATCCTTGCACCAGTAGGATTAAAGATAGGTGATACTGTAGAATCTGGTCCATCTTCTGATATTAAACCAGGTAATTCACTTCCACTTTCAAATATTCCAGTTGGTTCATTAATTCACAACATTGAACTTAAGCCAGGTAAAGGCGGTCAGCTTGTAAGGTCTGCAGGTAATTCTGCACAACTTATGGCAAAAGAAGGCGATTATGCGCAAGTAAGACTTCCTTCAGGCGAAGTTCGTATGATAAGAATTAATTGTAAAGCAACTATGGGACAGATCGGCAATATTGAGCATGAGAACATAAAACTCGGTAAGGCTGGTAGAAAAAGATGGATGGGTATTAGACCTACTGTACGTGGTGTTGTAATGAACCCTGTTGATCACCCTCATGGTGGTGGAGAAGGTAAATCACCAATCGGTAGACCAAGTCCAGTTACACCTTGGGGTAAACCAACTCTTGGCTATAAGACAAGAAAGAAGAAAAATAAATCAGATAAGTTTATTGTTAAGAGAAGAAATCAAAAGTAATATAATGGGATATTTGGAAACAAGAGCGGGGTAACCGCTCCGCCAAATCCTTTGAGATTGCGAAGGGAGGATTTAGATAAATGAGTAGATCAGTTAAAAAAGGACCTTACGTGTTAGATTCATTGCTGAAGAAGATTGAAGAAATGAATAAGACTAATGATAAGAAAGTTATCAAGACTTGGTCAAGAGCTTCAACTATATTCCCTCAGATGGTCGGACATACAATTGCTGTTCACGATGGAAAGAAGCATGTACCAGTTTTTATGACTGAAGAAATGGTTGGGCACAAGCTTGGTGAATTTGCACCGACTAGAACATATAAGGGACACGGTGGTAATGAGAAATCAACATCTCTAAGATAAAAAAGGTTGATAATCAAACACTGAGAGTTTACGACTAAGATTAGAACTGAAAGGAGGCTATTCAGTTGGAAAAAAAGGTATTGTCCAAAGAGGAGCTATTAAAGAATAAAGATCAAATATTGGCTGAACAGAATGCTAAGCATAGAAAGTCAAATAAGCCTGCACTTCTTACTAAGAAAGAGAGAAAAGTTCTCGGAATTGGTAAAGATCAAGGTAAAGCAGTTTATAATTATGCACGTATTTCATCCAGGAAGGTTAAAATAGTACTGGATTTAATTAAAGGCAAGGATATTGAAGAAGCATATGCTGTTCTTAAATTTACTCCGAAAGCTGCTTCAGAGATTTTGCACAAGCTTCTAAAATCTGCAGATGCAAATGCTGTGAACAATAATGGTTTAAATCATGAAGGACTTTATGTTGCTGATGCTTATGCAACACAGGGACCTACATTAAAAAGAATTATGCCACGTGCACAAGGTAGAGCATTTAAAATTCAAAAAAGAACAAGTCATATTACGCTAGTTGTAAAGGAAAGAGAATAAGCGAGAAGGAGGTTGGATAATGGGCCAGAAAATTAATCCACATGGATTCCGAATTGGAATAATTAAAGATTGGGATACAAAATGGTATGCTAATAAAAAGACTTTCAGCACTTATCTTATTGAAGATGTTATGATAAGAAAGTTCATAAAGAAAAAACTTTATATTTCCGGTATATCAAGAATTGAGATTGATCGTGCAGCCAATAAAGTTAAGATTAATGTTAATACTGCTAAGCCAGGTCTTGTAATTGGCAAGGGTGGACAAGGCATTGAAGAACTTAGAAAAGAAATAGAAAAAATGACAGGTAAGAGTGTTTTAATTAACATTACTGAAATCAAGGTTCCTGAATTGGATGCTACTCTTGTAGCTGAGAACATTGCATCACAGCTCGAAAAGCGTATATCTTTTAGAAGAGCTATGAAGCAGTCTATGTCAAGAACTATGAAAACTGGTGCAAAAGGTATCAAAACTGCATGTGCTGGTAGACTTGGTGGTGCAGAAATCGCTAGAACTGAGCATTATCATGAGGGAACTATTCCACTTCAAACACTTCGTGCTGATATAGACTACGGTTTTGCTGAAGCAAACACTACCTATGGTAAGATTGGTGTTAAGGTATGGATATATAAGGGCGAAGTTCTTCCAGCTGTTAAGAAAGAGAAAAGAGCGGAAGGAGGAGTTAAATAATGTTAATGCCCAAAAGAGTAAAACGAAGAAAGGTTTTCAGAGGTAGAATGACTGGTAAAGCCACTAGAGGTAATGTAGTAAGCAATGGCGAATTCGGTATTCAAGCTCTAGAGCCTGCATGGATCACAAGTAACCAAATAGAAGCTGCCAGAATAGCAATGACCCGTTTTATCAAGCGTGGTGGTAAGGTTTGGATAAAGATATTCCCAGATAAGCCGGTAACTAAGAAGCCTGCTGAGACTCGTATGGGTAGCGGTAAAGGTTCACCAGAGTACTGGGTAGCAGTAGTTAAGCCAGGAAGAGTATTATTTGAAATTGCGGGAGTACCTGAAGAGACTGCAAGAGAGGCATTAAGACTCGCTATGCATAAGCTTCCGGTCAAATGTAAATTTGTAATCCGCGAGACAGAAATGGGTGGTGAAGCAAATGAGAGCTAGTGAAATCAGAGAAAAGAATATGCTAGAGTTAAATAAGGAATTGGGCGATTTAAAGTCTGAACTTTTTAAGCTTAGATTTCAGCTTGCTACTAATCAGCTTGAAAACCCAATGAAGCTAAAGGATGTTAAAAAATCCATAGCTAAGGTAAAAACAATTATAAGGGAAAAAGAGCTTAGTGGTGCTGAAAAGTAATTGTTAATCACATTTGCTATAAGCTATTAAAAAACCTTAACCATAGAATTGCGTAAGTATTCGGAAGGAGGTATTCCACTTGGTAGAAAGAGCGCTAAGAAAAACTAGAGTTGGCAAGGTTGTCAGCAATAAGATGGATAAGACTATTGTTGTTGCTATAGAAACTAGTGTAAAACATCCGTTATACGGAAAAATCATTAAGAGAACTACGAAGTTAAAGGCACATGATGAAGAAAACAAGTGTCAAATAGGCGATAAAGTTAAAGTTATGGAGACAAGACCATTAAGTAAAGAAAAAAGATGGAGACTTGTTGAAATTGTTGAAAAGGCACAATAACATATGTGTCAGATTTAAGCAGAATTATTGGAAGGAGGTACCATTATGATTCAAGTCCAGTCTAGAATGAAAGTGGCAGATAATACTGGAGCTAAAGAAGTTATGTGTATAAAGGTGCTTGGCGGTTCTTGGAGAAAGTATGCTAATATTGGAGATGTAGTAGTTGCTTCAGTTAAAAATGCAACGCCCGGCGGTGTTGTAAAAAAGGGTGAAGTAGTTAAATGTGTTATCGTACGCTCTAAAAAAGGTGTAAGAAGGCCAGACGGCTCATACATTAAATTTGATGAGAACGCTGCAGTAATAATAAAAGAAGATAAGACCCCTAAGGGAACTCGTATATTTGGACCTGTTGCGAGAGAATTAAGAGATAACGAATTTATGAAAATAGTTTCTCTTGCACCAGAAGTATTGTAAGGAAGGAGGCGGCTTAATTTGGCAAGCAAAGTTCACGTAAAATTGGCTAACAAAGTTCATGTAAAAAAAGAAGATACAGTACTTGTTCTTTCAGGTAAAGATAGAGGTAAAAAGGGCAAGGTATTAAGCGTAAATCCTTCTACTAATCAAGTAATTGTTGAAGGCGTTAACATGGCAACCAAGCATAAAAAACCAAAAGGCAGATATGAGCAAGGTGGTATTGTTCATCAAGAAGCACCAGTTAATAGCTCAAATGTTATGTTAGTTTGTGACAAATGTGGCAAGCCTACAAAGGTGGCTAAGACATTTCTTGATAATGGTCAGAAAGCAAGGACCTGTAAGAACTGTAACGAAATTATAGAAGTGGTTTTGAATAAGAAAGAAGTATAAAAGCTCTACTGGAAGGAGGTATTGTAGATGGCAAGGTTGAAAGATAAGTTTAAAATGGAAGTAATTCCTAATATGCAAACAAAGTTTAAATATACAAGTAACATGCAGATACCTAAGCTTGAAAAAGTAGTTCTTAACATGGGCGTTGGAGAAGTTAAGGACAACCCAAAGGCTATGGATTCAGCTGTTAGTGATATGACGTTGATTACTGGACAAAGGCCAATTATTACAAAGGCAAAGAAGTCAGTAGCAGCATTCAAACTCAGAGAAGGAATGAATATTGGCTGTAAAGTAACATTAAGAGGCGAAAGAATGTATGAATTCGTAGATAAACTCTTTAATGTTGCTATACCTAGAGTAAGAGATTTTAGAGGCCTTTCAAATAATTCATTTGACGGCAGAGGTAACTACTCACTAGGAATTAAAGATCAGACTATTTTCCCTGAAGTTGAATACGATAAGATTGATAAGATTAGAGGAATGGATATAGTTTTTGTAACAACGGCTAAAAGTGATGAAGAAGCTAAAGAGCTTTTGAAATTACTTGGTATGCCATTCAGCCAGAACTAAGGAGGGATTGAAGGCATGGCAAAGAAATCTATGGTAATTAAGCAACAGCGTACACCCAAGTTTAGTACTAGGGGTTACAACAGATGCAAACTATGTGGAAGACCACATGCATACATTAGAAAATTTGGAGTTTGCCGTTTGTGCTTTAGACAATTAGCGTACAAGGGTCAAATACCTGGCGTTAAGAAAGCAAGCTGGTAATAGTCTTTGGAAGGAGGTTAAACATATGCAAATCACTGATGCAATCGCTGATATGTTAACTAGAATTAGAAATGCAGGTTCTGCTAAACATGAATCAGTTGATATACCCGCTTCCAACCTGAAGAGGTCGATAGCAAGCATATTGCTGGAAGAAGGTTATATTAAGAATTTTGAGGAAACAAATGATGGTAAGCAAGGTGTTATAAGAGTTAACTTAAAGTATACAAACAATAAGCAAAACGTTATAACTGGAATTAAGAGAATAAGTAAGCCTGGTTTGAGAGTATATGCTGGAAAAGAAGAACTACCTAAAGTATTAGGTGGACTTGGAGTAGCAATCATCTCAACATCAAAGGGAATAATGACTGACAAGAAAGCTAGAAATCAAGGCGTAGGCGGAGAAGTACTAGCATTTGTATGGTAATAAAAATATCAACAAACTAAAGTCAAGTTAAAAATCCTCAGGTACAGTATTTTTCAAATTTCATTATTTGATCAGATAAAGCTCATTTATATGCTAACGGTTTACTTAGTAGAAATTTGAAAAATACTAGAGCTCTGAAAAGGGTGATTTCACCCATAATTTTAAGAACTGGAGGTATATTAAATGTCAAGAATAGGAAGGTTACCAATAGTTGTTCCTAAGGGAGTAGATATTAAACTAGATGGTAACAATGTATTGACTGTAAAAGGATCAAAGGGAACTTTAATAAAAGACTTCCATAAGGATATGATTATTAAAGTAGAAGCCGAACAAATATTAGTTGAGAGACCTTCTGATATAAAGATGCACAAGTCACTTCATGGTTTAACTAGAACACTTGTTAACAATATGGTTGAAGGTGTTACTAACGGATTCCAGAAGACTCTTGATATCAATGGAGTTGGATACAGAGCTGCAAAGCAGGGTAATAAGTTGGTATTAACATTAGGGTATTCACATCCGGTAGAGATGGATGATCCTAACGGAATTGCTACTGAAGTACCTGCACCTAACAAAATACTTGTTAAAGGAATTGACAAGCAGGCTGTTGGAGAGTGGGCAGCAAAGATTCGTGATAAGAGACCACCTGAGCCTTATAAAGGTAAAGGTATTAAATACGATACTGAAGTAATCAGGCGTAAAGAAGGTAAGACTGGTGGCAAGGGTAAAAAGTAGAAAGGAGATGAGAGTAAATGATTAATAAACCAAATAAGAACGATATTAGACTTAGAAAACACTTTAGAGTACGTAAAAAAGTTAATGGAACTCAAGAACGTCCTAGAATGAACGTATTTAGGAGTTTAAATAACATTTATGTTCAGATTATTGATGATACAACTGGTAATACTCTTGTATCCGCTTCAACCCTTGATACTACTATTAAAGGAAAAGTTGCTAACGCTGGAAACAAGGAAGCAGCTAAAGAAGTTGGAAAACTAATAGCTTCTAAAGCTATTGATAAGGGTATAAAGCAAGTTGTATTTGATAGAGGCGGTTACATCTATCATGGAAGAGTAAAAGAGCTTGCTGATGCTGCTAGAGAAGCAGGCTTGGATTTCTAAGAGAAGGAGGGGAATACAGTGCAACGAATTGATGCTAACACTTTAGGTGAACTTAAAGAGAAAGTCGTTAATATAGGACGTGTAACAAAGGTTGTTAAAGGTGGTAGAAATTTCCGTTTCAGTGCTCTTGTTGTTGTTGGAGACGAAAATGGTTATGTTGGTAGTGGAATGGGTAAAGCAGCTGAAATACCAGAAGCTATTCGTAAGGGTATTGAAGATGCTAAGAAGAATCTTATTAAGGTTCCACTTATACAAACTACAATTCCACATGAAGCAATAGGAGTTTTCGGAGCAGGTAGAGTATTGCTCAAACCAGCTGGAGAAGGAACAGGAGTTATTGCTGGTGGACCTGTTAGAGCTGTTCTAGAACTTGCTGGGATACATGATATTAGAACGAAGTCATTAGGGTCAAACAACCCTATCAATATGGTTAATGCAACAATTAAAGGTCTTGCTCAATTAAAGACAGTTGAAGATGTTGCTAGACTTCGTGGAAAGTCTCCAGAAGAGATTCTGGGCTAGGGGGGATATTATATAATGGCTAAGTTAAAGATAACTCTCAAAAAGAGCACAAATAAAGCGGTTGCAGGTCAACTTGCAACTGTAAAAGCGCTTGGTTTGGGTAAAATCAATACTTCTGTTGAGCAAAATGATAACCCTCAAATTAGAGGTATGATTAGAAAAGTTTCACATCTAGTATGTGTAGAAGAAATATAAGGGAGGTGTAGTCAATGAAATTATTTGAATTACAGCCTGCTCCTGGATCCAAAAAACTACCTAATAGAAAAGGTAGAGGTATAGGCACTGGTAATGGTAAAACTGCCGGCAAAGGTCATAAAGGTCAGAACGCACGTGCTGGTGGTGGCGTTAGACCTGGTTTTGAAGGTGGTCAAATGCCTCTTTATATGAGGTTACCAAAAAGAGGATTTAATAACTATGAGTTTGCGACTAAGTATACAGAAGTCAATATTTCTTCACTGAATATGTTTGATGATGGTACTGTTGTAAATGAAGAACTACTTAAATCATCCGGCCTTGCTAAAAAGATTATTGATGGAGTAGCTATTTTAGGAAACGGTGAGTTAACTAAAAAGTTGACAGTTCAGGCGGCTAAATTTACAAAAACAGCTACTGTTAAGATAGAAGCTGCAGGAGGAAAGGTCGAGGTGGTGTAACGTGAGTAGTATGTTGGATACACTTAAGAATTCCTGGAAAATTCCTGATTTGAAAAAGAAAATCTTAATAACAATAGGGCTACTCTTGATTTTTAGGCTAGGATCAAGACTCCCAGTACCTGGACTTGATCCTACTGTGTTTGCCGATCTTATTAGTAGTGGCGGACAGTTATTTAGTTTTCTTGATGTAGTAGGTGGTGGCGCATTTAAAAATGCTACAATATTTGCAATGAGTATAACACCTTACATTAATGCGTCGATTATAATGCAGCTTTTGACGATTGCTATTCCAAAACTGGAACAAATGTCAAAAGAAGGCGAAGAGGGCAGGAAGAAGATTGGCCAATGGATAAGATATGCTACAGTTGTTTTAGCGTTTTTACAGGCAACAGCTATAACTATTGGATTAAAAAGTGCACTTATTTCAGGACTTAACGTTATAACCTTCATTACAGTTACACTTACACTTACTGCTGGAACTGCATTTCTGATGTGGCTTGGGGAGCAAATCACCGAGTTTGGTGTTGGTAATGGTATTTCAATGCTGATTTTTGCTGGTATATTATCAGCGGGGCCAAGAGGTGCCATGTACCTAATAGAAAACTATAAACTTGGAAAGCTTGGTAGTGATATTATAGGAATATTTTCAATAATAGCAATACTTGCAGTATTTGTTGCTATTGTCGCTTGTGTAGTTTGGGTTAACCAAGCTGAGCGTCGTATTCCTGTACAATATGCTAAGAGAGTTGTTGGAAGAAAAGTATATGGAGGACAGAGCACACATTTGCCTATTAAGGTAAACTGGGCTGGTGTTATTCCAATAATATTTGCAATGTCAATTATGGCACTTCCATCAACAGTTTTTGGATTCGCAAGTCCTAACACAAAGACTGGATTTATTGGATTTATGAAGAATTGGCAGTCGCATTGGTCTTATGCATTAATTTATGCATTGTTGATTGTTGCTTTTACCTTCTTCTACACATATGTTCAGTTTAATCCTATTGAACTAGCAAATAATATGAAGAAGAATGGTGGTTTTATTCCTGGTATTAGACCGGGAAAACCAACCTCTGACTATATTGCAAAGGTTTTAAACAGAATTACATGGTTTGGAGCACTATTCCTAGCTGCTATATCAATATTTCCATATATAATTGTATGGATAACTGGTGTACAAGGGGTATGGTTCGCTGGAACAAGTGTTCTGATATTAGTAGGTGTTGCGCTTGATACTGTTAGACAGATTGAGTCACAGATGCTTACAAGACATTATAAAGGATTCTTAGAATAAGACTTTGATGTTTTATTACTAAATAATCCTAATATAACTTGAATAATAGTTATAAAAGTTTGGGGTTTATGATACGTCATAGGCCCTAAACTAATATTAAGTGTTTTATTTACGTAAAGGATGATATTATGAGAATTATATTATTAGGTGCTCCTGGTGCTGGTAAAGGCACTCAAGCTAAAACAATATCTGATAAATTGGCTATACCGCATATATCTACTGGTGATATTTTCAGGTCAAATATTAAACAGAATACCTCTCTAGGTATTAAAGCAAAAGCATACATCGATAAAGGTGAACTTGTTCCGGATGAGCTTACCGTAGAAATTGTTAAAGATAGACTTGGACATGAAGATTGTACTAGAGGATATATTTTAGATGGTTTTCCAAGAACAATTCCTCAAGCTGAGTATTTAGATAAAGTTTTAACTGAAATGAATATTAAACTTGATGTAGCGCTTTTGATAGATGTTAAGGATGAAGATATAATAGAGAGAATGTCAGGAAGACGAGTTTGTACCAATTGTGGTATGACATACAATGTTGTTTTCAATCCTACTAAGGTTGAGGGAATTTGTGATGTTTGTAATTCACCTGTTATACAAAGAGCAGATGATGCAGCAGAGACTGTATTAAATAGATTAGAAACATATCATAACCAAACTCAGCCACTCATTAGTTATTATAAAAATGAAGGTAAACTAGTAGTTGCAGAAGGAGCTAGTGAAGTTTCGGAAACTTCCGCAAGAGTTTTAAAAGCATTGGGGATGTAATTAATGTTTACTATTAAGTCGCAAGCTGAAATTGATAAGATGAAAAAGTCTGGTGAGATTCTATATGAAACTCTTCAGCTTATAAAAAAGAATACAGTTCCTGGTGTTACAACTAAGGAATTAGATAGAATTGCTGAAGAATATATTGTAAAAAAAAATGCTATTCCATCTTTTAAGGGTTACGATACAGGTATCCCAGGGGTTGGTCCATTCCCTGCTAGCATCTGTGCATCAACCAATGAACAGGTAGTACACGGGATACCAAGTTTAAATCGGCTAAAAGATGGCGATATTATTAGCATAGATGTTGGTGTATATTTAAATGGCTATCATGCTGACGCAGCTAGAACCTTCGCTGTTGGGAAAATATCTAATGATGCCCAGTTATTAATTGATGTGACTCGACAAAGTTTTTTTGAGGGGCTAAATCAAATGGTTATTGGCAATCACATTAGGGATATAGCAAGTGCAATTCAGAATTATGCTGAAAGTAGAGGCTTTTCTGTTGTAAGAGATTTTGTTGGACACGGTATTGGAACAGATATACATGAACCTCCGGAAATACCAAACTATGTTACTAAGCGTAGGGGAGTAAGATTGGAAAATGGAATGACAATAGCTGTTGAACCAATGATAAATGCTGGAGCGTATAGTGTAAAGGTACTTGAAAATAACTGGACTGTTGTTACATCTGATGGTTCACTTTCAGCACATTACGAAAATACAATCGCAATTACAGAAAATGGGCCATTATTGTTAACTAAGTTCTAAAAGTTTTTTAAACAAAGCTATTGTTATTATTATAGTTCTGATGTATAATTTATAATTGGTTTTACTATGAAATTTAATGCGTTGAGGTGACTAAGTTTGAATGTAGTCCTGGGACAGGTAGTATACTCAAAAGCAGGGCGAGATGATGGAAAGATTTTTATAATAACAGGGCTTATAGATACTAAGTATGCATATATTAGCGATGGTGATCTTCGAAGAGTTGAAAATCCGAAGAAGAAGAAAATTAAGCACTTGGTTATTACTAAAGATATTATTGATTCGATAGCACAAAAGGTTTCTACAGATATTAGAGTAACAAATGCCGAAATTCGAAAAGCACTTGTTGAAATAAAAAATACTATAGAGATTGATGAATGATTATCTGCTTTAATGTTTTTAATTAATATAGATTTATTATCCTTTGGAGGAGGTGTTAGTTTGGCAAAAGATGATGTTATAGAGGTTGAAGGAACTGTTGTTGAGTCATTACCAAATGCAATGTTTCAGGTTGAGCTTGAGAATAAGCATATAGTACTTGCTCATATATCAGGTAAACTAAGGATGAATTTTATTAGGATTCTTCCTGGAGATAAGGTAACCCTTGAATTATCACCATACGATCTCACCAGGGGAAGAATTACTTGGAGAGCCAAATAATACATACCTTTACTAATACAGTTTATGACTCAATAGAAAAGGTAGTATTAAATATAAAAGTTATACAATTAATTAAGCAAATTTTTTTTCTTACTATAAGGAGGTTATTGCAATGAAAGTGAAACCATCAGTTAAGACTATATGTGAAAAGTGCAAGGTTATTAAAAGAAAAGGCAGAGTAATGGTTATTTGCGAAAATCCAAAACATAAGCAAAAGCAGGGTTAATTAGAACCCGACAAAGTATTTATTAATTTCGTAAAATTTCATCAAGAAGCGGCTGACAAAAGAATCATCCCAATTCATTGTTTTTCTTGCTGATATTTTAAATATTTGACGATATCGTTTGGACTAAAGTGCCTAGGGGAATGGTATTAATATTTACAACATAGTCCTTTCGGTGGAGAATTAGTATGAATGTCATATTATTGATGACATGAGAATTTTATTGGAGGTGTAAGAACAGATGGCACGTATTTCCGGAGTGGATTTACCCAAAGAAAAAAGGGTAGAAATTGGTCTCACTTATATCTTTGGAATCGGTAGAACTAAGTCTAACGAAATTCTCGTAAAGACTGGCGTTAGCCCCGATACTAGAGTAAGAGATTTAACTGATGATGAAATCAGTAAGCTCAGAGAAGTGATTGACAAAGATTTTAAGGTTGAAGGTGACCTAAGAAGAGAAATAGCGTTGAATATTAAGCGTCTTATTGAAATTGGATGCTATAGAGGAAGAAGACATAGAATGAGTCTTCCTGTTAGAGGTCAGCGTACAAAGACTAATGCAAGGACTAGAAAAGGGCCTTCAAAGCCCGTTAGCGGTAGAAAGAAATAGTTAAAGGAGGTTTGCAAACACATGGCAACAAAGACTGCTGGTGCTAAAAGGACTACCAGAAAAAAAAGAGAGCGTAAAAATATAGAACGTGGAGCTGCTCATATTCGTTCATCTTTTAATAATACAATTGTTACCTTAACAGATACTGCGGGAAATGCTCTTTCATGGGCAAGCGCAGGTGGACTTGGTTTCAGAGGCTCAAGAAAGAGCACACCATTTGCAGCACAGATGGCTGCAGAGACTGCTGCAAAGGCTGCAATGGAACATGGACTTAAGACTGTTGAAGTATACGTAAAGGGACCTGGAGCAGGTAGAGAAGCGGCTATAAGAGCATTACAAGCTGCGGGGTTAGAAGTAAGCCTTATTAAGGATGTTACACCAATTCCTCATAATGGCTGCAGACCACCTAAGCGTAGAAGAGTATAATTGGTTTATTAAAATGGAGGTGTAAACTGAGATGGCAAGATATACTGAAGCAGTTTGTAGACTCTGTCGTAGAGAAGGCGAGAAGCTATTCTTGAAAGGCGAGAGATGCTATACTGATAAATGTTCTATATCAAGAAGGGCGTATGCACCAGGACAGCATGGACAGGCAAGAAATAAAATGTCTGAATATGGCATACAGCTTCGTGAGAAGCAAAAGGTAAGAAGATTTTATGGCGTATTAGAAAGCCAATTTAGCAAATATTTTGAGATGGCTTCAAGGAAACGTACTGGAATCACAGGTGAAAACCTATTACAAATCCTTGAAACAAGACTTGATAACGCTGTTTACAGACTTGGACTTGCAACGTCAAGACCGGAAGCAAGACAGTTAGTTAATCATGGACACTTTACAGTAAATGGCAAACGTGTAAACATTCCCTCATACCTAGTAAAGGTTGGAGATGTTGTTGCAGTTGCTGATAAGAGCAAGAGCTCACCAAAGGTAAAGACTATTAATGACATCGCTGGTGGAAAAGTAATACCTAAGTGGCTTGAGTTTGATTCTGAAAACTTAGTAGGAAAAGTTGCCGCTCTTCCTGCAAGAGAAGATATTGATTTACCAATCAAGGAACATTTAATCGTAGAGTTGTACTCCAAGTAATAATACGTAAATTGATAATTGACTTGGAAGCAACTGAAAGAATTATTCTAGTAATAATTCTCTATGAGATTGTATGTTAGAATCAGTTGCCCTCAAAAAAAAATATAGTTGTTAAGGGAGGGTTCTTGGTGATAGAAATAGAAAAGCCTAGAATTGAATGTGTATCTAATAGCGATGATAACAGTTATGGTAAGTTTACAATTGAGCCTTTAGAGAGAGGCTATGGTATTACTCTTGGTAATTCGCTCCGAAGGATTTTACTTTCTTCGTTACCTGGTGCAGCAGTTAATTCAATTAAGATTGATGGAGTATTGCATGAATTCTCCACAGTTCCTGGTGTTGTTGAAGATGTAACAGAGATAATACTTAATATTAAATCTCTATCATTAAAGATGTATACCGAAGGATCTAAAGTTATTTATATTGATGCAAATGGTGAAGGACCTATCACTGCTGGTGATATTATCACTGATCAGGATGTCGAGATTTTAAATCCAGAACTTCATATTGCAACTCTAAATGGTGATCACAGATTCTACATGGAACTTGTTATAAGCGTAGGTAGAGGATATGTTTCAGCTGACAAGAATAAGTCAGCAGGACAGCCTATAGGAGTTATTGCTGTTGACTCTATCTATACACCAGTTAAAAAAGTTAATTACACTGTAGAAAATACTCGTGTTGGTCAGATTACAGACTACGATAAACTTACTTTGGAAGTTTGGACGAACGGAAGTATAAATCCAGATGAGGCTATAAGCCTTGGTGCAAAAATTCTTAGTGAGCATTTGAATTTATTTGTAGATTTATCTGATCAGGCTAAACACACAGAAATTATGGTAGAGAAAGAAGAAACTAAAAAAGAGAAGGTTCTTGAAATGACTATTGAAGAGCTTGACTTATCAGTTAGGTCATACAATTGTCTAAAGAGAGCTGGAATAAATACTGTTGAAGATCTTACTAACAAAACCGAAGAGGATATGATGAAGGTAAGAAATCTTGGTAGAAAATCTCTTGAAGAAGTTCTTCAGAAACTTCAGGCACTTGGGCTTTTATTAACTCCAAGTGAAGAGTAATCTCTAATCATTTATTTAAAATGGATAAATGTAAAATTATAAATTAATTGATATTTATTAAAACCGAATAGGTAAAGTAAACATCGAGTAAGGAGGGATAGTTAATGCCAGTCCATAGAAAGTTAGGCCGTACAACAGACCAAAGAAAAGCAATCTTGAAGAATCTTACAACAGCTCTATTTGTAAGTGGTAGAATTGAAACAACTGAAGCGAGAGCTAAGGAAGTTAAAAATATTGCAGAAAAACTTATTACAATAGCAATCAAGGAAGCAAACAACTTTACTTCAAAGTCAGTTAAGACAAGTGCAGCTAAAGTTGATGCTAAGGGTAATAAGCTAACTGATACCAAAACTTCAAAGAATGGTAACAAGTATCAGGTAATAGATAGACAGATTTCTGATACAATGGTGCAAGTTGATAGTCCATCAAGACTTCATGCAAGAAGATTTATAATGAATTGGGTATTTAGACCAATGACTGCTGATGGTAAGAATGTCAACATCACAAATAAACTTTTTGAAGAAATTGCTCCTAAATACAAGGACAAAAATGGTGGTTACACTAGAATCTATAAGATAGGACCAAGAAGAGGCGATGCTGCTGAAATGGTTATTCTTGAGCTAGTTTAATTAGGCAGATAATATTAAAATTATGAGTACAGGGGATTAAGCATTATAAAAGAATGACTAAGTAGTAAAAACTATTTTAGTATTTAGTCATTCTTTGGTGTTTAATCCCTATATTTATATACTAGAACAAAAGTTAAAAGGCATTAAGAGATAAGTCAGATAGTGAAAAAGTGAAATAGACATTTGGAGGTAAGTTGTGAAAAGCAATATATTTGAAGTAAATGGAGCTAGCTTTTCGTATACTACATATGGCGAAACAACTAGTAAAGAAATTCCGGCCATTAAAGACGTTAGTTTAAAGATTGAAAAAGGTGATTTTTTAGTCATACTTGGAAGAAACGGTTCGGGAAAATCTACATTTTCAAGACTTTTAAATGCACTTTTGATTCCTCAGAAGGGTACTGTATTTGTTATGGGTAAGGACACTGCTAACGAAGATAATGTTTGGAATATTAGGAGCACTGCAGGTATGGTTTTCCAAAATCCAGATAATCAGATAATCGCTACAACTGTTGAAGAGGATGTTGCTTTTGGACCGGAAAATTTGGGAGTAGAACCTAATGAAATAAGGAAAAGGGTAGATGACGCTTTAGCGACAGTTGGAATTAGCGAATTCAAAAAGAATGCGCCACATCTTTTATCTGGAGGACAGAAGCAGAGAGTCGCTATTGCTGGTATACTTGCTATGAAGCCAGAATGTATTATTTTAGATGAAGCTACATCAATGCTAGATCCAATAGGGCGAAAAGAAGTTATAAATGTTTTAAGAAAGCTAAACAAAGAAGAAAATATAACAATAATACACATCACTCATCATATGGATGAAGCGGCCTTAGCTAATAGATTGATTATAATTGATGATGGACGTATTGTTTTGGATGGAACGCCACAAGAAGTGTTTAGTAATGTTGAAATAATAAAAAGCTTAGGTCTAGATGTTCCTCAGGTAACTGAGTTGATGTACTCTCTGAAAAAACAGGGTATAATAGTAGATAAATTACCGTTAACCGTTGATGACGCTTTTGAGATGCTTAGTAAATTACGGAAATCTACTTAATAGCACTTAAGAGAGTATAAGTGTAATTAAGCTTCCGCTAGCGCTATAAGGCTGGTACTTCGAAAAGTATAAGTGCAACTAACCTTCTGCTATCGCCTATGGCTTGGCACAAGCTAAGTTTTCTTTACACTTTACAAGTATAAGTGCAACTAACCTTCTGCTATCGCCTATGGCTTGGCACAAGCTAAGTTTTCTTTATGGCTTTATAAACTCTGATACCACCGCTTTTATCCATATCTGTGACATTCCCGAAAACACTTTTCATTTTATCTTTCAGAGTAGAGCCTCCCTTATTATGAAATGCAACTAGCCATAAAGAACCGTTTTCTGTGAGGTGCTGGTATGCTTCGGTTATTAACTTTGTATTTAGTTCTTTTCCAGCAGCAATTGGTGGGTTTGATACTATATCATCAAACAGCTTACTAGATAAGGCGTCATAAAGATTACTATTTATAACTTCAACAACAAGCTTATTGGTATTTGCATTTTTTCTGGTATAATCTAAAGCTCTATTATTAACATCAATCATTGTTACATTTTGTGATGGAAATATAGCTTTGATATAAAGGCCAATAGCTCCATAACCGCAGCCAATATCAAGTATTGATGATCCGCTTGGTGAGAAGTTTTTAATAAGGTTGCAAGAAGCTCTATCAATTTTTGTTCCAAATGAGAATACACCGCTTACTGATGCAAAATTCAACTTTGTACCACATATATTCTCGTCAAAGGATTTCTCTTTGATCTCAGATTCTGGGTTTTCTGAAAAATAGTGTTGACTCATAAATTTTGTTTTGTAACCTCCGAAGCTATTATAGTATTATTTACTATAATATGATATTAA
>Ga0170475_113078835_pt1 | contig 19013 bp, 23 predicted proteins | sample Soicark_Litter_5_FD_111474 | JGI IMG/M metagenome (GOLD analysis project Ga0170475, IMG submission 111474) | Avena fatua rhizosphere microbial communities from Hopland, California, USA. Combined Assembly of 48 SPs
GCCTTATTAACAATAATACCAAAATTTTTTACACATAAATTTTTTCATTTATCCTTAACAAAATACAATTTATGCTGCCAATTTAAATAAAACTTAAACATAACTTCAACATCAGCATAAAAATTCCCATAAGCATCGTCCTTTTCTCCTCCTCCTAAATTTATACAAGCACCGTTTATGTGTTAATATAAATTAAAAACATTTTACGGATTACATATCCATTTATCTATTATCATTATATCAATAATTAATAACTAAAAACCACACAATTTTTAACTTTAAAAATTTAACATCAAACCACTGACACTGACACTGAGAAAACAATATAAAGTTAAAGAGATAAAAGATTATAATAAATATAAAATTTGTTCAAAAACTTTAAACCAAATTTTTTGAACAAATTATTATTTCGCAATAATACGGCATGCGTGCTAAAAATTTTAGACTTATTTAAAAATTTAAACAAATTTTCCTGATAAGATACTAATTTATTATCTGGTAAATGAAATAAAAAATTATTAATAGCGCCATATAATAGAATAATTTGAAATTCTACTGGAACAGGTTTATACAAATCTTGATTTAACAATTTTGTTAACTGACTACCCCTTTTTAATAAATTAGTTGTAGCTTCATCTAAATTAGAACCCAATTGCTCAAAACCAGCAATTTCTCTGTATTGGGCTAACTCTAACTTTAAAGAACCAGCTACTTTTTTCATAGCAATTAATTGCGCAGTTGAACCTATTCTACTTACAGACAATCCAACATTAACTGCAGGTTTAATACCATTATAAAATAAATTTGCTTCTAAAAAAATTTGTCCATCTGTAATAGAAATAACGTTTGTAGGTATATAAGCAGACACATCACCAAATTGTGTTTCAACGATAGGAAGTGCTGTTAAAGAACCTGCACCTTTATCCTTACTTAATTTAGCAGCTCTTTCTAATAATCTTGAATGTAAATAAAAAACATCACCTGGGTAAGCCTCTCTTCCAGGAGGTCTTCTTAATAACAATGACATTTGTCTATAAGCATTAGCCTGTTTGCTTAAGTCATCATAAACTATTAGCGCATGCATAGAATTATCTCTAAAAAATTCACTTATTGTACAACCACTATAAGGAGCTAAATATTGTAATGGCGCAGCCTCTGACGCTGTAGCAGCAACTATAATAGTATAAGAAAGTGCTCCAAACGATTTTAATAAGCTTACTAATTTAGCAATAGACGACCTTTTTTGACCTACTGCTGTATAAATACAATAAAGTTTTTTTACGTCTAATTTTTTATTCTCAATTTTTTGGTTCAATATAGCGTCAATAGCTACAGAAGTTTTTCCCGTTTGCCTATCACCTATGATTAATTCCCGCTGACCTCTACCTATTGGCACTAAACTATCTATAGCTTTAATTCCTGTTAACATTGGCTCATGTACCGACATTCTATACACTATACCAGGAGCTTTTATATCTATTTTTTTAGACAAAGTGTTTTTAAAAAGTAAAGGTAAACCATCTATCGCATTACCTAAAGGATCTACCACACGTCCTAATAATTCTGAACCTACGTTTATACTAATAACTGATCCTGTTCCTTTCACAATATTACCCGGTTTAACTAACCTTTCATCACCAAATAAAACAGCACCTATAGAATGAATATTTAAATTTAATGCCATTCCTTTTAATAAAAAATTATCTTCTTTATCAAAAAATTCTAAAGTTTCTCCAGATTTTACACCCTTTAAACCATTAATAATAGCAACACCATCTACAACTGATACAACTTTTCCCCTTGCTAATACTTTCTTAGACAAGTTTAAAAGATAATCAGAGGGTATAAAGATTTCCTTATGCATAAGGAATCTTTATACCGCTCTGCAGGCGTAACAACAAAATACAATTTCCCTCCTTAATATGTCTTTATACTTTATATAATAAGTCGCTTTATAACGTACACGTACAATTATATAAATATAAAGGCTAAACCAACCACCATCCTTCCTTCCCTTTTCCTATGTGTATATTTTAAATAAATTTTTTCAACTATCTTTTATCTTTTCTCCTTCAAACCATAGAAGACGCGTGAATTTTTAATAAAAACGTCTTGACAAAGATGCTGCAAATTAATTTTATTAAATAAACCATTAACATAATATTGAATTTTAGGTGAAAAATATACTAAATGAGCAAACTTACATAAAATATCCTTAAATAAAGAGACTTCACTTACAACAAAAAGTTTCTGTAACTCTTCTAAAATTTCAACATCACTTTTAGCTTGTTTAGGCCCTGGAATTAATTTAACTGTAGTGCAACGACCTCTTATCATATTAAAAAATGTTGACTGTTTTTCAAAAACAGTCAACGATGGCAATATTATATGTGATAATAAATAACCAAAATCCTTATGATGGCCAACATAAATATTTAAGGCTTTATTTAATTTAATCTTAACATTAAGACTTCAATCACAACCTATATTAAAAGAAACCATAAGTTTATTAAATAATAAATTTTGTGATTAATACCATTCATTAACATGTAACTAAATCATGAACCAACACCTGGATGTAACGTAAACATCATAACTTGATTTTTAAGTAACGTTAAAATTTTTTTGTTATTAAATAACTTACTATATGATATATCACAAATAATACCCACATCAAGAGAATTCAATCAAGTTTTACCCTCTAAAAATTTAATTAAAAATGATTTTTGATTAGAAACTTGCTTTATATAAAATGAAAAAAGAGCATGTGAACCTATATAAAAAAATTTACAATCTTGTAAAAACATTCGACGCAACTTATAATGTAATAAAGGTTCTAAAATGCGCAAATTATAATTAATAATTAAAAATGCGCGCCCTTCTAAACTTTTATTATTACTAAACCAAACCTTATCATAATCAAAATTACTAAACCTTGATGTGCCTAAAGAAACTAAGTTTCTTTTTAATAAAATACTAGATTGCAAATCAGAAAAAACACCTAAAAAACCTATTACGCTAACATACTTTAATTTATTCAATAACAAACTTTTAACGATTGATCCAAAAGCCTTATATAAAACCACTTTTATATAATTTCAACTTACATTTATTTGATAAGATCCAAATATAATTGTAGGCATTTCTATTCGCATTTCGTTAATACTATCAAATATAAAACGTGTTTTATCCGACACAAAGCCATCACCTATACCATAATCATAATAAGGCAAAATACGCATAACATGCAAACCACGAACCTGAATTAAAATCGTAGACATATTACTACTAAAAACATCTACAAAAGGCTGTTTTCTCAACTCTCAAGGTCTAAACGTAAACGCATATGGTTTTGAAGTTAATGCTCCAACAGGACACAAATCAATAACATTACCTGAAATGCCAGAATCAAATATACGCTCTAAGTAAAAACCAATTTCCATACCAGAACCACGACCTGAAACACCCAAACTACTAAGCCCAACATGCTCAACAGCAAACCGAATACAACGTGTACAATGTATACATCTATTCATAATAGTTTTAATTAAAACACCAAAATTTTTATCCGTCACAACTCTTTTATGCTCATAAAAACGACCCAAATCCGCACCATGATCTTTAGAAAATTCTTGCAAATCACATTCACCACCCTGGTCACATATAGGACAATCTAACGGATGATTTATCAATAAAAATTCAAGAACAGCTTCCCGCGCTTTATGTGCTTTTAACGTTTCTGTATAAATAATCATACCTGGATAAACGTTAACGCCACAAGCCGCTACAGGTTTTGCTAACTTCGCATCTTCAACTAAACACATCCTGCAATTTCCAGCAATATCTAAAACTTCATGGTAACAAAACCGAGGAATTTTAATCTTATGAGTCATAGCACATTGTAAAATTGTTAAAGCATCTTTTATTTTTAAACTCCAATCATTAATATATATAACTTTCATTTTTATAATAAACTATATTAGCGATCAACTTCGCCAAAAACAATATCTTGCGTTCCTATAATTGTTACGACATCTGCAATTAAATGATGTAAAGCCATAGTATTCATCGCTTGCAAGTGAAAAAACCCAGGAGCTTTTATTTTACACCTATAAGGTCTATTACTACCATCTGAAACTAAAAGAACACCGAATTCTCCCTTAGGAGCTTCAACACTTGTATACATATAACCTGCAGGCAATGAAAACCCTTCGCTATATAACTTAAAATGATGTATTAACGCTTCCATACTTCTTTTCATTTCAATTCTACTAGGTGGACATATTTTTCTATCATTATAATGAACAAACCCAGAAGGAATTTTATTTAAAATTTGATAAATTATACGCAAACTTTCTCTCATTTCATACATCCTTATTAAATAACGATCATAACAATCTCCATTAACACTAGATACAACACTAAATTTTAATTTATCATAAATATCGTAAGGTTCCAACTTTCGCGCGTCCCAAGCTAAACCTGTACTTCGCAACATAACACCACTAAAACTTCAAGCTAATGCCTGCTTAAAAGAAACCGAACCTACATTCACCAAGCGCTGTTTTCATATCTTATTATTAGTTAATAATTCTTCAATTTCTACTAAACGAGAAAAAAATTGATCCGAAAAAGCATAAATATCCTGTAACAATCCTAAAGGCATATCCCTGGCTACCCCGCCAGGCCTACAATAAGCAGCATGCAACCTAGCCCCAGATACCCTTTCATAAAATTCTAATAATTTTTCTCTTTCTTCAAAACCTCATAAAAATGGAGTTAACGCACCAACGTCTAAAGCATGAGTTGTGATAGCAAGAATATGATTTAATAATCTTGTTATTTCAGAAAAAAGAACTCTTATATATTGTCCTCTTAAAGGAACCTTTTTAATCAACATACGCTCAATTGCCAAAGAAAAACAATATTCTTGCGCCATCATAGAAACATAATCTAATCTATCAAAATAAGGCAAAGCTTGCATATATGTCTTATATTCAATTAATTTTTCAGTACCTCTATGTAACAATCCTATATGCGGATCTGCTTTTTTTACAACTTCACCATCCAACTCTAAAATAAGACGTAAAACACCATGAGCGGCGGGATGTTGCGGCCCAAAATTCATATTAAACTTTCTTATATTTACGTTTCGTGCACGCATGATTAAAATATAATATTTTCTCAAGGAGACAAAAAACTAAAAGTCCTATATTCTTGAGCCAGCTCAACTGGCTCATAAACTAAAGAACCTTTTTCATCATCATATCTTATCTCTAGATAACCTGTTAACGGAAAATCTTTACGTAAAGGATAACCCTCAAATCCATAATCTGTTAATATACGACGCAAATCCGGATTACGCAAAAAAAAGATTCCGTATAAATCCCAAACCTCTCTTTCTAGTCATATCGAACTTTTAAAAATATCACTTATAGACATAACATATTCATTTTCCTTTATCATTACTTTAAAAAAAAAACCTAAAAGCATGTACACACGAAAATAAATTGTAAATAATTTCAAATCTATAACCTTTATTTACCCAATCAACTACACAAATATCATTTAAAACCGCAGCTTTGGTAAACATATTATACTTCATAACTTTCAAAATTAAATTTAAAGAATCAGATATGATACTCCAAAACTCCATAGGTCTTTTATAAGAAAATAAAAAAACATCTACATATTTAAATAAAGTCAATTCTACAAATCTTTGATAAAATTTTAATTTCACTTTAATGCTTCTTTCTTAACTTCATAAATAAACCCTATAGTTAATACAACCAAAAAAACAAATAAAATTACCAAACCAAAAATGCCTACATATGCTCAAATTTTAATTCACGGAAATACAAACATTATTTCTAAATCAAAAACAATAAATAAAATTGCAACTAAATAATATTTAATATCAAACTTTTGTCGCGTATCTTCAAACGGTTGAAACCCACATTCATATGAAGATATTTTTTCCTCATCACGTAACTGGGGCGTTATTGTAAAAGATATTAAAAATAATAATAAAGTTAAAAAAAAACAACAACCTACTCATAAAAGTATTAAAACATAATCTTCATAATAATAAACGAACTCCATTCAATATTTATTTAATTTAAAATGAGCCATTCCCATCGTTTGTCTTATCAGATATATTTATTAAATCTACTTGAGAAAGCAATCCTAGATCAAATTCTTCTTCATTGTACAGAAACTTGATAATATTATTATCAGTTACACATAACATTTTATTACTTAAAACAGGCACTTCAAATTCTAATATTTGAATTAGTAAAATCAAAAAAAGTTGACTAACAGCATATTTTCATTTTTCTAAAACTATTACAACAACGTTAAACATAAACACAACTAATTCCCTATGGCGAATAAATGTATCTCTAATTCAATTAATATAAGTATCAAATCAAGTTAATTGACTAATTTTATTATATACTATAAAAAAAGCTATAATAAAATTAACAACTACGAACAATTCAACATCAACATTCCCAAAGCAATGAATAAAAACATAACTTAAAACAAATCAAAGCATTTTAGAGCGAATTGTCATTATCTACAAAAATATTTATAATAACACAATATCTAAACAAATTAAACGACCAACTTACCAAATTAATAACCTCATTTAAACAATTATTACTAAAACCACAAAATTTTATAATATAATTTACAACAAATACACCCAAGTCTCTAAATTTACGAATTTTCAAAGAAATTAAAAGTTTAGATAATTTTGACGTTGACATATCTAAAGATAAAATTATACAAAATTTTAACCTATCATCTTTAACATATAAATTACGAAAAATAATAGGCAACACATAATAACTCGATAAAAATAAAACTATTATTAAACTGAAACACAAAGATCAAAATACAGATGAATATGCTATTAAATCTAATTGAGGCATTAAAAAACTAATGAATCGCTTCCATCATATCTCTTATATATAAAATAGATAAAACAACAAATACATAAGTTTGTATAAAAGCAATACTAAATTCAAGTAACATAACACAAAAAATCACAATAAAAGGTATAATTAAAGAAAAAATAACAAACTTAAATGCTATAGAATAAGCAAACCCCGCTAAAATATATAATAACGTATGACCAGCTAACATATTAGCAAATAAACGTATACCTAAACTAAAGGGTCTTATTAAAAATGACAAAACTTCTATAAATACTAAAAAATAATGTAAAAACATATTATCAACATTATTAGGAATAAAATAATACATAAGATTAAATTTATTTAATCAAAATCCTATTAAAAATACACCTATAAAAGTAGAAATAGATAACCCAAATGTTACATATAATTGACTAGTAACAGTAAACCCATAAGGTAACAAACCTAATAAATTTGAAAATAAAATAAAATAAAACAATGTTGCAACTCAAGGCAAAAACCTTAAAGGAAACTCATCATATGATTTTAACATACCTATTAAAAAATTAAAAATTTCCTCATGAAAACGTGTAATAGGACGTGGCACTAAAAAAGAATATCTCAACGGACACACTACAAAATAAAAAAAAGCCACTATAATTAAACATAAAGATCAATCAATATTAGTCAAATCAAAAATAGTAACGTCTTGAATACAAAATACCCACAACGTTTTAATTTTAAATTGTTCTAAAGGACTCACCCCCTACTCCTAACTTAACTATTAACTATTAAATATTTTTTAAGCATTACTTTTTAATTTAAATTTACCCAATTTCAACATACATTACTAACATATAAAACCTAAACAGAGGTTAACATTTTTTTATATAAAAATAATTCAAGACGCGCATATGTATAAACATCAACAACTCAAATTTCAATAGGCATAAACCCATGATTTACACCACATAATTCACTACATTGCCCATTAAAACAACCGCTATTTTTAATTAATAAAGAAACTTGACTTAATCTACCAGGAACAGCATCAACTTTTACACCAAAAGCTGGAACTGCTCAACTATGCAAAACATCATCCGATGTTATTAAAACCAAAATAGGCATGTTTTTAGGTAAAATTAAAGCATTATCCGTTTTTAATAAGCGCAAATCACCTTTAACTAAATCACTATCTGCCAACATATAAGAATCAAACATTGCTATTTTTAAAGGAACACTTGTCATACCAGAAACTTCATATGATCAATACCATTGGTGTCCTATAACTTTAACAACAACCTTGCTTACAGCAATTTCATCAATAGCAAATAACAATGCAAACGAAGGTATAGCGATAGCCAATAAGATTAAGCTAGGAATTATTGTTCAAATAATTTCAACTAAAGTTCCATTATTTAATTTTAATCACTGAGAGGTAAAAGTTTGATTTTTATATGCCGATTTACCTCTTCCTGCTATTACTCTACATTCTACATATCATGATTTTGGTAATTGTCATCAATAACCATAAGTATCATCAACAACTTTATAAAGATATTTTTTTAGGGTATTTAAATTCAACTATAGTTGAAATAAATATATACATAACAATAAAAAGAATTATAGCCAAAAAAAACAAAATATGATCATGAAGCGAAGAAATACCATACATTATAGGTGTCACTGGATCTTGCAACATTCCTTTAATCATTTAACCAAAAATATGTTTTTCTGCATTATCTAAAATACGATTTTTATAATTATACCACCAATCAGGAAACTCCCTTCTAAATTTATTATAATTATCTCAAATTCATCTAAATATACCGGTTCTATCATGTTTATAAACGTATAAATCTAATCACAAGTTATACATATTCATGATTTTATAACCCCTTTTATTTAGTCAGGCAGCTCGTTTGTATTCAAAAAGGTAATATTTAATATGCCTCTCAACAAAAGACATTCTAATAACATGCAAGAATATTATTAAACCTGTTAACGAAATTAAAGAACCCATAGAAGACATTTTATTCCAAAACAAAAAAATATCAGGATAATCCGGAATCCTTCGTGGCATACCTGCTAAACCAGAAAAATGCATTGGGAAAAAGGTCAAGTTAACACCTATAAAAATAACAACAAATTGTAATATAGCTACTTCCTCATCATACACAAATCCAGTTATTTTTCAAAACCAATAATAAAACCCAGAAAAAAAAGCAAAAACAGCACCCATAGATAAAACATAATGAAAATGAGCAACTACATAATAAGTATCATGTAAAACTAAATCTAAACCTGCATTTGATAAAACAATTCCTGTTAAACCTCCTATAGTAAATAATATTAAAAAACCTAATAAAAATACAAAAGGAGTTTTCAAATGTAAATTTCCGGCTCACATTGTAGATAACCAACTAAATATTTTAATTCCTGTTGGAATAGCTATTATCATTGTTGCTGCAGTAAAGTAAGCCCTTGTATCCACATCTAAACCTACCGTATACATATGATGAGCTCAAACAACAAAACCTAAAATACCTATAGACAACATAGCATAAACCATTCCTGTATAACCAAAAATTGTTTTACCAGAAAAAGAACATATTACTTGGCTTACTATACCAAAACCCGGTAAAATTAAAATGTAAACCTCAGGATGCCCAAAAAATCAAAATAAATGTTGATACAATATAGGGTCACCTCCTCCTGCAGGATCAAAAAAACTTGTATTAAAATTACGATCTGTTAATAACATGGTAATACCACCAGCTAAAACAGGTAAAGAAAGAAGCAATAAAATAGCTGTTATAAAAACAGACCAAACAAATAAAGGAAGCTTGAAAAAAGTCATCCCATTTACACGCATATTAAAAATAGTTGTTATAAAATTTATAGCACCTAATAATGAAGATATACCCGCTAAATGTAAACTAAAAATTGCTAAGTCAACAGAACCTCCTGAATGCGAAACAATTCCACTTAATGGTGGATAAACAGTCCAACCTGTACCTGCACCAAATTCAATTAATGAAGAAGATATTAATAAAGTTAGTGCTGGTGGAAGAAGCCAAAAACTTATATTATTTAAACGTGGAAACGCCATGTCAGGAGCACCTATCATAACAGGCACAAAAAAATTCCCAAAACCACCTATTAAAACAGGCATAACAAAAAAAAAATATCATTAAAAAAGCATGCGCGGTAATTAATACATTATAAACTTGTCAATTAGACTTTAGCAACATGGAACCTGTTCCTGATAACTCTAACCTTATCAAAACAGAAATCATAGTACCTAATAAACCAGAAAACCCACCAAAAAATAAATATAACATGCCTATATCTTTATGATTTGTAGAAAATAAAAATCTATTACCAACTTTCTTACGCAACGCTACATAACCCTGAAGAAACATTAAAATATGTCTCTTAAGCGTTTTTGGAAAATAGCGAGACCATATTATATTAAGCACAGCATTAATATCACTCATAAGCCAACCCCAAACCGTAAATAAAGCATTAACAGATAACTCTAAAAGTCAAGCAATACGGTCTAAGAAGCCAAATATTATCGCGATAGTATACTTACAAAAAATACGAAAATAATTATAGTACCTTAAAATTTGATCTTTATGTTTACCCAACCCAAAAGTATCTCAATCTATTTTTTTTCAATCAAAATTCATAACAAAAACCTTTTTTTTTCAACTTTAACACAACACAAAAACAGCTTACACTGTTATTATTACCTCTCTTTTTCTTTCTATAATAAACTTAACAACAAGAGTTTTGAAAAATTTTTAAAGTTAAGGTTTAACTACAATATTTTAGCATTGCTAAAACCGCCAGATCAGCAATATATAAATATATATAACACTAATCACACAACATCAACAAAATGTCAATATCAAATAGCCATTTCAAACCCGGTATGATGAGAAACTAAAAAATGTTCATTTACTAATCTATATAAACAAACCAATAAAAAAATTGAACCAATTATAACATGCACCCCATGAAATCCTGTAGCTACATAAAATGTAGAACCAAAAACACCGTCATTAATATAAAATAATGCATCATAATATTCATATGCTTGACAACATGTAAATTAAAAGCTAACATAATTGTAACCAACAAAGAAAACTGACCTACAATGGTCATTTCTACATCTTCATCAGACAAGAATGGAACAGCAGGACTAAAATGTTCCGGTAAACGTGAAGATCAAATCAAAGGCCACTTTTTATATAATTCAAAATCAAAACACATATGTGATAACCATATAGTATTTAAATTACAAATACAAAAATGACTTATTGTAACTGCTAGTCCTGAAGCAAGTAATATAAATGTATTCAACAGAGGTAAATGAAGTGGATTTAATACATTTATACCTATAGGTGGTCATACAGAACCTAAAACTATACTTGGTGATAAGCTAGCATGAAAAAAAGCTCAAAAAAATGAAAAAAAAAACATAACTTCAGAAACAATAAATAAAACCATACCAAAACGTAAACCTCATACTACCTTTTTAGTATGATAACCTAAAAAAGTAGCCTCCCTAATAACATCTCTTCATCATAACCAAGCAAATGTACACACTGAAAAAAATCCAAAGTGTAATAAAGAAAAATCGATTATTATATATGGTGAAGTATCAAAAAATAAGTATGAAAAATCATGTAATTTTTGTACTGCTCCTATAGTAAGCGATAAAGCAGCACAAGCTCCAAACAAGGGTCATGGACTTTCCGTAACAATATGAAATGTATGTAACTGCTTACCTGCAAAGTGTCTATTCATTGAAAGCGCTCTTTCTTCATAAAAAAAATGACTAGCCACCATTTAACACGCATTTGTTGTGAAGCCAAATTCTATACAATAATCACACGCCAAAATTACCTATTTTAAACTTTTTATTTTAACATTGCAAAAATCAATAACTATTTTTTATTATTTTTATTTACAACAGCTCAACGACTTCCTTTGTTTAGCGCCAAGTTAGGTATACAATACGATACAATTCCATTTCATTTATCGTATAATTTATTATTTCAACAAAATACCTATAATAATAATAACAGTTAACCACCCCCACGCCACATTTACGTTTACGTTTATCAATTTTTGATTTAAAATTCATACCCAAACAATCACACATCATAAATTTATTATTTTTACCCTTTTGATGCCACAGTATCAGCTGTATTTACATCAATATATAAAACCTCTGCATTTGAAGAAGTTCCAAAAACTAACATTAACAACATTATAAATAATGCAATAGCCATAGATAATGGTAATAACTTCAACCAACCTAATGTCATTAATTGATCAAACCTAAATCTAGGTAATGTAGCCCTTATTAATATAAATAAAAACAAAAATAAAAATAATTTACAAAAATAAAACCATACACTTACAATACCAAAAACAAAATAACCACCAAAAAAAAAACAAACAATTAAATTACTAGCCATTATAATATTTCCATACTCAGCAAGAAAAAAAAAAAGCGAATGTAATAGACGCATATTCAACATTATACCCAGAAACTAATTCTGATTCAGCTTCAGGTAAATCAAAAGGTACTCTAGCAGTTTCTGCTAATGAACAAATAAAAAACATTAAAAACAAAGGCCAACATGCATAAACATAATAGTTTAATTGTTGACAACAAATTATCACAGAAATATTAAAACTTCCACTTAAAAAAGCTAATAAAACAACAATAGTAGACGCAGCAAGCTCATAACCCAATAATTGAGCGGAAGCACGAACCGCACCTAAAAAAGCATATTTTGAATTACTACCTCAACCACTACTAACAAAACCATAAACATTTAATCCCATAACAGCAAGAATATACATAACACTTAAATTTAAATCCGCAATTACCCAACCATAAGATGGACTAAAAATAAATCATCCCATTAAATGCAAAAATAACATCAATAAAGGACCTATTAAAAACAAACTAATATTAGCACGCGTTGGAATACTTGTTTCTTTTAATATCAACTTAAAGGCATCCGCAATAGGTTGAAGAAGTCCAAATACACCTACTTTATTAGGACCTTTCCTTTTCTGAACAGCAGATAACACTTTTCGTTCAAATAATGTTAAATAGGCTATTAATAATATAAATAATAATAATACAAATAAAAAATAGAAAATAAAACTAATTGTCGCCAGCACCACGTGCAACCCTCATGTCCATCAAATTAAAATTTCTCAAAACATCTTACACTATATAGGTAAAAGTTAAACAACTCTTTACTGCATATACATCAATAAAGGCAAATACATTTAATATAACAACAAAATAAAAGTAATAATAAAAAGAAAAACTCTGTCCCAATAATAAAAAAGGATACTCCACCTGATTACCTCCTAATCAACCTAAAAATAAAACAACTATAAAAAGAGAGACAAATCCACTTTTATTTAAAGAACGAAACACATTACCTTTAATTTTATTATAAACCACATAAGGTAATAAAAATAAAATTAAAATAGCACCTAATAATAATAAAATTCCACCTAATTTATTTGGAATAGAACGCAAGATAGCATAAAATGGTAAAAAATATCATTCTGGAACTATATGTGCTGGCGTTACTAAAGGGTTAGCCATTATATAATTGTCTGGATGACCTAAATAGTTTGGTGAAAAACAAATAAAATAAACAAACATAATTAATAATAAAATTATACTATAAAAATCTTTAATAGTATAATACGGATTAAACATTACTTTATCTTTCAATAAAACAACACCTAAAGGATTACTAGAACCTTTTTCATGTAAAAAAATAACATGCGCCAATACCAAAAATAACAATACAAAAGGCAAGAGATAATGCAAACTAAAAAATCTATTTAACGTAGCTTGATCGACAGAATAACCACCTCATAACCAAATAACAATTTCTTGACCGAAAGATGGAATTGCCGTAACTAAGTTTGTTATTACTGTAGCCGCCCAAAAACTCATTTGCCCTCATGGTAAAACATAACCTAAAAAAGCCGTTACAATCATTAATAAAAATATTAATACACCAATAACTCAAACTAAATCTCGAGGCTTTGCATAAGACCCAAAAAACAATCCACGAGATATATGTACATAAACTAATAAAAAAAAAAAAGAAGCACCATTTGCATGAACATACCTAAGCATTCAACCATAATTAACATCACGCATAATATGCTCACAACTTAAAAACGCCATATCATATGAAGGCATATAATTCATAGCCAAAAAAATTCCAGTAACGACCTGTACGGCCAATAATATAAAACTTAAAGCACCAAAATTTCATCAATAATTCAAATTTATATATACCGCATAATGTCTATATTCCTTATTTAAGTAAGATACTAAAAAATTTTTATTAACAAAACGCATGCTAAAAAATAAAAAAAAGTGTACATTATTAATTTTAATTTAAATTTACGCTAGCAACATTAAAAATATTGTTAAATTAACCTTTTAACGCACTCATAAAAGACGTTGTTATTATACCTCTTAATCGATAATAAATAACCAAAATAGATAACCCTAAAGAAGCTTCAACGCCCGCAATAGTCAACGTTATCATCGAAAAAACAAATCCTAAAGCATCATCTAAATAATATGCGATATTATAAAATTAAAATTCGCCGCTAATAACATTAACTCTATACCTATTAATATAGCAATAATATTTTTTCTTGAAAAAAATAAGCCACCTATGCCTATGCATAAAATCTCTATACTATAAAAAAATTCATATACCATTTAAGAAAACAATAATAAAAATGCCATCATTAAAGCTAATAAACCTACAGCTTCTGTTAAAGCAAAACCTAAAATTGCATAAGAAAACAATTGCTGATTAATTTGTGGATTACGCGCCAATGCTATTATTAAAGCCCCAAAAACAACACCAACACCTATCCCAGCACCAACTAAACCAATTGTTGCTAAACCTGCACCTATATTTTTTGAAGCATCTAATAAAATATTTATTATATTTTCACTCATAAATTAGAAAATTTTAAAATCAATCCATTTAAAACGTCTCTACGTTCGCAAAATTCAAGCCGCACAACCTTATTTATTTATAGCTAAAAGCAAAATAGTAAAAATAAAATATACATATAAATCATTATAAAATAAAAAATTCATAAACAAAAACATGTAAATTACACTTAAAATTATAATTAAAAGATAATGATATAAAAATCCAGATTGAAAAGTTGTAAAATTATGCGAAATTTTTTTAAATTTCCTTGAAATACCTATGCTTCCTAACCATTCTATGAAACCCCTATCAACAAGCTTAAATGTAATTTTATAAGCATAATTTAATATACCCAATACTATAATATTATTATAAATAATATCAAAAAACCACTTTGCACCTAAAAAACGTTGAATACTCAATAACCCCCAAAAAAAAATACCAGAATTATATATTAAAAATAAAGAACAACCTACACCAATTAACGTAAAAATAAAAGGCAACATTCTATACCCAAAAAATATATACTCATATTCAAAACCTAAATTATTTATAGGCGACATTAAAATACAACCTCAAATATCTACACCTAAACCAACAAAAAAATCTTTTACTAAAAAACCAATAATAACACTTAATAAACATAAAACAGATAAAACGAATACTGAAAAAATAGGAGACTCCTTAATTAAAAAAATATTAACCATAACATTAACATTATTAAAAAATACATAATATAACAACCTAATAGAATAAGCTGCTGTACATGAAACAGCAATTGTTGCCAATCAAAATGAAAACGTACCTGAAATACTATAATTTAAAAAAGAACCTTCTAAAATTAAATCTTTAGAATAAAACCCAGTTAAAAATGGCAAGCCCATTAAAGATAAAGAACCTATTAAAAATGAAACATAAGAAATAGGTAATATGCCCCACAATCCGCCCATTTTTCTAATATCTTGCTCATCAAATAATGCGTGAATAACAGAACCAGCACCCAAAAATAATAAAGCTTTAAAAAAATGCATGATTAAACAAATGATATAAAGCCAAAACATATTGTGAATTACCACATGCAAACACCATATAACCTAATTGACTACACGTTGAATATGCTATAATTTTTTTTAAATCAAACTGAAAAAATCCGGCTGTGCTTGAAAAAATTATAGTTAAGGCACCCACACAAGTCACAAAAATCAAAACATTTGGGCTATACTCAAATAAAAACGAACAACGTATAATTAAAAAAATACCCGCCGTTACCATAGTAGCAGCATGTATTAAAGCAGAAACTGGAGTTGGTCCTTCCATTGCATCTGGCAATCACGTATGTAACCCAATTTGAGCAGATTTACCCATAGCTGCTAAAAATAAAAATAAACAAAAAATATCTAAAACATAAACTTCAAATCCACAAAAAAATATTTTTTGCTCATTAAATAAATATAAACAAGAAAATATAGTATAAAAATCTAATGTTTTAAAATTAAAAAATATTAACAAGATACCAAAATACAAACAAAAATCACCAATACGATTGACTATAATAGCTTTTAACGCACTTTTATTTGCTTGTAACCGTGTAAATCAAAAATTAATAAGCAAATAAGACGCCAATCCTACGCCTTCCCAACCCAAAAATAACTGGAAAAAATTTCCAGCAGTTACCAGTAACAACATAAAAAATGTAAATAATGACAAATAACTTATAAATTTTAAAAAATAAGGATCCAAATGCATATAATCTACAGAAAATACATGCACCAAAAAAGACACTAATAATACCACAAACAACATAACAATAGTCAATTCATCAAACAAAAAAACAACATTTAAAATAACATCATCAACATTAATCCACGCGCCACAATTAATATCAACAGAACCTATATGAAATAAAATTTCATAACCAAATATTATCACTAAACATCACGACAAAAAGATAAACCAAAGAGCCATTAATACAAGACCTACTCGATTAAAAAATCTACCAAAAAAAAAAATAATAAAAAACGACAAAAATGGTAATAATACAATTAATAACATTATAATTTTTTAAATTTTAAAGTATCTTTAAAACTGCGTTCAATTTGAGAAAAAGATTCTTGCTTCTTAAAATTACTTACATTATTAAATGTAAGTAATATAGAACCAATAATAGCAATTAGTAATAAAAAAGAAAGCAATATTGTAACGAATCAAAGATGAGTATATAATAAATAACCTACAACAGTTAATACATCTATAAAATATAATTGATCAGCTCAATCAATATACCCAAATCCACTTATATAAGATAACAATCTTCAATCTGTAACAACAGCTGGGCTAAAACTAAATACACCAAACCCTATACAAAGCGCCATTACAACAATAAAAGTTGCAGGTAAATATATAAAAAAATAAACACTACGCTCATAAATTTTAATATTAAGCAACATAACAAGAAATGTAAATAAAATAAGAATAGCGCCTATATATATCATCAACAACATAAAAGCAAAAAAATCAATATTCAAACAGAGCAAAAAACAACTCATGTTTAAAATGGTTAAGATAAATCAAAATATAGAAATAATTGGATTTTTCGATAAAAATATTTTTAACCCTACAAACAACGTCACAATAAAATATAGAAACCAAAATGTTGTCATTCAATTACAAAAAACATGTAGTAATTTACTCCACATAAAACCAAAAAAAGAATGTAATCACTCTTTTCCTCAATTAACACTTTCTCTGTCATTTCTTTCTCCTACCAACCAACCACTATCTTTTTATTTTTATGTCTATAATATTTATATAAATAAAACACACCAAAAACCTAACATTCTTTTTTTACATTCCATAACCCCTTTTATAAGAAAGAAACTTTTTTTCAAAAAAAGTTCTATTGGAAAAAAAAAAGCTTAATATATTAAGATAAAATTAACAACCAAAACTTTTGAAGGAAGTGAGAGTCGAACCCACGAAGCATTTCATTACGCAAGAGATTTACAGTCTCTCCACTTTAACCACTTGTATATTCCTATATTTTTAATAATCTACAAATTAAAGAAAAAAATAAACTCCACTTATAATCACATAATACTTTTACTTTAAATAAAAACAAAACATTTAAATAACGCCTCTTTTTCCCATGTAAAAAAATATTATATAAATAACCTAAATTAAACTTACGACTAATTATATCATAAATGTTATTTTTACCTATACTTAATATTATTGAAACAACTAAACTATTATCAATCTTTTCATCATTAAAACTAAACACTCTCTTTAATCTATCTAAAACTCTACTGGCTTAATATTATATTGTGCTAAAATAGGAGCAAGGCATGTATTATTATTTTCCGAATTTAAAAATACCAACAACTTAACTTCTTTCTTTAAAATTCTATATTGCATACTAATCATACTCTTAATATATATATTTAAACTTTTTAGCATGACCAAACAAAAATCAATAACTATTTTTTTTATATTTATTTCCATACATATATATTCTATTTGTATTTACCTCTTATATATACTCAGCCCTTCAGCCTCATGTAAATATGCAGCTAATTCATGAGCAATATAAATATCTATCCTTATTCTTAATCAGTCTTCACCTTCCTTTATTCATATATAATCACTTGAAGACTTAATTTCTTCTGCAAGTGCCTCTACATCGCGCAAATGCGCGCTTAAAACAATATACTCATGACAACAAGGCTCACACCAAATTGCATTCGCAACTTGAACCCACTCTGTCCACACTTTAAGAGTATTTGCGTAATCATCGGAACCATCACGCTCTTTCTCCAACAGCTCAATTACCTGTTGATGAACACTCAACCAATCAGGGTGCGCTGAATACAAATGATCACGCAAAGGGGTATTCATGAAAGCACCTATTCTAGGGTGAAAACCACCACTTTGCAGATCATCTGCAAAGATGATGTTCATGTGAATTCACATAAATATAAATATTCCTACGACGAATCAAAAAAAAACTAAAATCAAACATCCCCAACCTTTTTTATAATGTAACACAAAAAATTTCTTTATTAAAAAAAAA
>Ga0170475_112974550_pt1 | contig 19004 bp, 16 predicted proteins | sample Soicark_Litter_5_FD_111474 | JGI IMG/M metagenome (GOLD analysis project Ga0170475, IMG submission 111474) | Avena fatua rhizosphere microbial communities from Hopland, California, USA. Combined Assembly of 48 SPs
GAATTTTCCTAGAAAAAGCGATTTGGGTTACTTGGGATAAGCAATACAACCAGGTACGGCCAACCAGAGCACAGCGAAATCAGCAGACAGGCAAGACAGCGTGTTTCTCGGTGAATTTAGTCATAGCCTAGATGACAAAGGCCGCTTGACCATTCCGGCCAAATTCCGTGACCAACTCGCACCAGGTCTGGTTGTAACTCGTAGCCCCCAAGATCGTTGCCTCCTACTGATGCCATTAGACAAGTGGGAGGAGGTGGCAGCCAAGATCAATGCCCTGCCCTTGGCCGACCCTCGCTCCGCCCTACTACGCCGAGCCATTTTTAGCGCAGCAGAAGACTTCAAACCGGACAAACAAGGGCGCATTCTCATCAGCCAGCGATTACGCGACTACGCTCAAATCTCCAATGACATTGTGATTGCCGGCGTCAATACCTTCATCGAGCTTTGGCAACCAAAGTTGTGGGAGGAAAAGGTTCTGCAACAGTTGGAAAGCGGAGCCATCGACGGTGAACTTTTTGCTGCATTGAATGTCTGACAGGTCGGAGACGCCCGACTCAGGGCATGTTTCGGTTCTACTGGATGAGGTCTTGGCGGGGTTGCAGTTACAAGCTGGCGACAGCGCCATCGACTGTACACTAGGAGGCGGCGGTCATACCGCCTACTTCCTGGCACAAACAGCACCCACAGGCCGGGTGCTGGGGCTAGACGCCGATCCTGACGCCATCACACGAGTCACACAGCGCTTTGAAGTCGAGGTCACAGCAGGACGTTTGGTGGTAGCCCATTCGGACTTTGATCAGTTGGCAGCGGTGGCAGCGCAGAACGATTTTACCCGGGTCGATGCTATCCTGCTGGATTTGGGCGTCAGTAGTTTCCAACTCGATCAAGCGCAGCGCGGTTTTTCACTGATGCAGCCTGGGCCATTGGATATGCGCTTTGATCCAGAGCAATCGCCCAGCGCCGCCGACATTGTCAACGAATACACAGAACGAGAACTCGCCGACCTTATTTTCCAATTCGGCGAGGAACGCCACAGCCGGCGCATTGCACGTTATCTAGTCCAAAATCGCCCCATCACCACGACCGAAGAACTGGCTGAGTTGGTAACACGAGCGGTCGGTGGGCGGCGAGGGGAGCGGATTCATCCCGCCACCCGTACCTTTCAAGCCTTACGCATTGCGGTCAACCGAGAATTAGAACAGCTTACGACCGTCTTACCCCAGGCTTTATCTTTATTACGCCCTGGAGGCAGGCTCGCCGTAATCAGCTTTCATAGCCTCGAAGATCGAATTGTTAAGCAATGGTCACAAGCGGAAGCGGCGGCCTATGTGCAAGATCGAATGCACCCACGTGGTGGCTATGAGCGCACACCAACGCTACGGCTCGTGACTCCCAAACCGGTCACACCGTCATTACGAGAAATGGAGCGGAACCCGCGCAGCCGTTCAGCTAAACTGAGAATTGTAGAACGGCTTTAGTTTCACACTTTATAAATACACATATACAAGCAATTTTTGGCAACTCATCTGATTCGGTCATTTCGGTAGATCATTGCGGCTTCATCATTACTAGATTTTTCTAGTCCTTTATCTCAAGGTTCGGTTAGGAACTCAGGTAAGAATGACAATGCCCCAATCCAGTTCTCATTTTTCATCATCAACGCCAAGCCTTCAGATTTCGCCGATGTCAGTTGCGCCGACGCTGACTTCCATGCCCTCCTTTGACAACAATGGAGTGGACCCTGCCCGAGCGTCGTTGAACGGCATCCAGCAAATCATTGGCCTGTTGGATAGCACCTTACGGCTACCCAACACCCCGCGCGCGTTTGCAATCTATCTGCTAGGGCTAGGGATAGTTTTCGCCGGCGCCCTCCTCCACATCTTTGTGGCAGCACAGATCATGCAAGCGCAATTCACCCTCAACCAGCTACAGGAACAATATCGCTCTCTTGAGCAACAAAATGGCGACATTATCTTCCAGATTGCACGTGACACAAACATGTCGCGGCTGCATGATCGCATTGTTGCTCAAGGCTATGTGCCGGTACAAGCGCGCGAATATGTCTATTTACCTGACCGCTCAGCGCCGATCGCTGCCGCGTCCACTTCGACGCAAGCCGGGCAGCCTGCGGATGAAGCCGCGGGAGCAGAGAGCAACAGTCCAGCGCAAAACGCGCCGCTAGCAGCAGCCGCTGGCGCGCCTACTGCCGCCCATGCTTCCATCTCTAAGGCGGGGCCGGGCCAACTTGCTCGCTGGGGAGATTTCTGGAACTCGATTTGGCAATCGGCCTCTGGCGCCAGGACAGCAGCCACGTCGGGTAGCACGGCGAGTGCTGTGTCAGGCGGCCTCCGCTCCAATCTTAGCCAGTCGGACAATGCCAACTTCTGGTCAGTTTGGTGGGAGAAGGCGACTAAGCAAGGGTCGAAACTGTTGAATCAGTTTCACGGCCAGTAATGTACACGTTCGGCATGTTTTTGGCCCTGGTTAGAGATCAAAGATCTCACCAGGGCCAACGCTTACCTTCTGTGCGAATGGGCGGAGCCTAAATATGCAATCTACCTCACGGGTGATGCCTTTGGGCGGTACCAATAATCCAACGCCCGATAATTTGCCACCAGTCCCACCACCGGCACGTTCAGCGTGGCGTATGTGGCTGGTCGTTGTTGTGATGCTCCTTATCTTGGCAGCATTGTTGGTACAACTGATTCGCTATCAAATCTTTCCCACCGCGCTCGCTGAAGCGACTGGCCCGGCAACGGCTGCCGATACACGTGGAGCGATCGTTGACCGGGATGGAACACCCCTGGTTGTTAACCGGTACTACTTCCAACTGACGGTGACACCTGCCCATATTGCGACCGACAAAGACCGCAAGGAACTGGCGCAGCAGCTCCAGGATTTAATCGGCATTCCCTATCAACAGACCTATGACACCCTCACCAGTTCGGCTAATTCGATGTGGGCGAAGTTGGCTGACGCCATCAGCCTCGAAGATGCGCGCAAGATCACCGCTATGCAGCAAAAGCTTAGTGAGACGCGCGCAATCTTTCCCTTGATGTATGTCGTGCCGGTCGCCATGACCAAGCGATACTACCCGCAAGCGGAATTGACTTCCCATATCCTCGGCTTTGTCATGCCAGGTCAGGGCGGCGTCAACGGCGTTGAGGAGTATTACAATGGATTCTTATTGCGCGATGGCGCCGGTCTGTTGGGCCAAAGCACGATTCCTGTCAGCGCCCTCTCGCATGACATCCTGCGCTTTGTTCCCTCATCGGTGGGCAAAGATTTGGTGCTGACCATCGACAGTACTGTGCAATGGATTCTGCGCGAAGAGTTGATACGCGGTTTGCAAGAGTTCAAGGCGGTCAGCGGCACCATCATTGTCATGAATCCCCACACCGGTGAGATTTATGGCATGGTGAGCTTGCCTGACTATGACCCCAACCGCTATGAATTGGTGCCCCAGGAAAGCTATAGCCTCTTTAACAACCCTGCCGTCAGCGCCCAATATGAGCCTGGCTCGGTCTTCAAGATTATCACGATGTCGGCAGCGATGGATGGCGGCCTCATCACGCCGGATACCATCTTTAATGACTCCGGGAGTATTACAATCGGCGGACGCGTCATTTTCAACAGCAACCGCGGCGCCAATGGCAAAGTAACTATTACCAGAGCGTTGGCTCTCTCGCTCAACGTAGTAACAGCTCAAGTTGCCCAAAAGCTTGGCGAGGATCAGTTTTATCGCTATGTGCGTCTCTATGGTTTCGGTCAAGCCACCAATGTTGACCTCTCCGGCGAGATCAACGGCCAAATCAAGACGCCGGATGATCCCAACTGGAGCGAAGCCGACTTAGGCACCAACAGCTTTGGTCAAGGGCTTGCCTGTACTCCCCTGCAAATGATTGATGCCGCCGCCGCAATCGCCAATGATGGGCGTCTGGTGCAACCCTATATCGTCCAGGCTCGTGTCGCCGGTGCTCAAGCTCAAATGACACAGCCAATCGTCACCCGCCAGGTAATCAAACCGGAAACCGCGCACACGATGGCCGCAATGATGGCCGAAGTGGTGAGCAGCAGCGCATCGTTGGCGGGCGTCGATGGTTACGCCGTCGCCGGTAAAAGCGGTACGGCGCAGATTCCTTCCGCCGAAGGCTATGTCTCCGATGATACCATCGTCAGTTTTGTCGGCTTTGCCCCTGCCGACGATCCTGCCTTTGTAATGCTGGTCAAAATGGATCGTCCCGACCCCAGTGTCAATCCTTGGGCCGGTCAAACCGCGGCCCCCGTTTTTGGTCGCATCGCCAAACGTTTGCTCGATCATTTCGGCGTGCCACCTGATGCTGTGCGCTTGGCCGCCGCGAAAAACGCGGGGGGCTAACCTTGCGCCCTCTTCTCGCGACCCAGATCACCCAACACACTTTGTGGCAGGCCATCAGTGGCGATCTACCGCCACTTGCGCTGCCGCCTGAGCCGATTGCCCATGCCGGCTTTGACAGCCGCGATATAGGCCGCGGCGATCTGTTTATTGCTTGGAGAGGTGAACAAACCGACGGTCATCTTTATGTCGGGCAGGCGCTCCAGCGCGGCGCCAGCGCTGTGATCTGCGAAGAGCGGGCACGCGTTCAAGCTGAGTCTGCAGGTGCGCTGATCATCGACTGTCGCCGTTCGGCGGCGCTATCGCCGACAAGGATATGGGAGCAGGCTCAGACAAACAGTTTGGCGGGCCAATCCTTTGCCTATTTGGTGGACGACAGCATCGCCGCGCTGCAACGGGTGGGCGGCTTTCAGCGACTCAATGGCGCCAACCCGAAATTGAGTGTCGTCGGTATCACCGGGAGCGTAGGCAAAACCAGCACAAAAGAACTGACCTATGCTGTCTTGCGCCAACGCTATAACACCTTTCACAACAAAGGCAATCTCAATAGCGAACTTGGTTTACCTTTAACGCTGTTAGAACTTACCCCAGAGTATGAACGGGGTGTATTGGAGATGGGCATGTATGCCCTCGGTGAAATTTATACGATGGCGACCCTGGCGCGACCACGCATTGGAGTGATCACCAATGTTGGCCCTGTCCATCTCAGTCGTTTGGGGACGATTGAAAATATCGCCCAAGCCAAGTCCGAATTAGTGCGCGCCCTGCCCACCGCCGAGGATGGCGGCATTGCTATCCTCAACTGGGATGATGATTTGGTCAAAGCGATGGCGGAGGTAACGCCGGCGCGCATCTTTCGTTATGGTCTCACGCCGGAGGCCGACCTATGGGCTGACGAGATCAGCACCGCCGGTATGGAAGGCATCCGCTTCCGTTTCAACTACCGCCGCGCCGTGAGCGGCAAGAGCGATGACAGAGTCGAATCCCTCTATGTGCGCGTGCCTCTTTTGGGGCGTCACAGTGTCCATACCGCCTTGCGCGCTGCTGCCGTCGGCATTGTCGAAGGGCTGAGTTGGGAGGAGATCGTTGCCGGCTTGCAGAGCCTTTCATCGCAAATTCGGCTCGTTGTCGTCCCTGGCATCAATGATTCTACCTTAATCGATGACACCTATAACGCCAGCCCAGCCAGCACAATTGCCGCCCTCAATCTGCTCAACGATATTCAACCGGAGAAGAATGGTCGCCGTGTAGCTGTGCTGGGTGACATGCGCGAGTTGGGCGATCATACCGACGAAGGACACAAAATGGTTGGGCGGCGCGCCGCCGATGTGGTCGATATTCTGATTACGGTAGGTGATTTAGGCCGGGCGATTGGCGAAGAGGCGCGCAGCGCCGGTCTTGCCGCTGAGCGTCTTTTTATGACCAAGAGCTTCGAGGAAGCTGTCGCTTTAATCCAGCGCGCCGTCCACGCCAACGATATGGTGCTGGTCAAAGGCAGCCGAGCCTTAGGGATGGATCAGATTGTGCCGGCGATTAGCCGAGATGATGCGGTGCGTCAAACCATGCACCATCATTAACTTTCAGAGATTAACTTTTCAAAGATGTTTATGAATATTTTCGAGCATTATTAGCAGTTACACTCACCACCGCGAATAAGGTTCCTATGGCGTATGCGTTGACGTTAGGCACAGTCAGCTTTTTCTTAGCGGTTATTTGGGGCCGTCCCCTCATCAATTTGCTCAAAAGGTATGGCATCGGCAAACAAATTCGAGTTGAAGAACCGGAAGGACACCAACTGAAAACCGGCACCCCTACAATGGGGGGAGTCCTGATTGTCCTACCCGTCCTTTTTATTACCGGCGTTCTTAATATCGCTAATTTGTGGGGTCTTAATTATATCGGTCAAAGCACCTTAATTCTATTTTTTTGTTTAGGTTCCCACGCCATCTTGGGCGCGGTGGATGATTGGCAGGGTATTAAAGGCATTCGTGGACGGGGCGAAGGCATGAGCGCCCGCATGAAGAGTGGCTTCCAACTGGTTTTTGCCACCATTTTGGCGCTCATCCTGTATTTTGGCCCGCCCCATTGGGATTATGTCGGCGTACCGGGCTTCCCGAATTTCTTTCGCATTGGCGCATGGATCATCCCGGTCACTGTGTTGATCATTGTCGGCATGAGCAATGCCGTCAATTTGACCGATGGGCTGGATAGTTTGGCGGGAAGCATTGCCAGTTTGGCCTTCGCCTGTTATGGGCTGATTGCCTATCTGCAGCAACAAGAGCCGCTGATGATCTTTTGTTTCACCATCGTCGGCTCGCTCATGGCCTTTCTTTGGTACAACGCCCATCCGGCGCAGATGTTTATGGGTGATACCGGCAGTTTGGCGTTAGGGGCGACCCTTGGCTATGTGGCAGTACTGACGGGCCAATGGCTGCTCTTACCCGTTGTAGGTTTTGTCTTTATCGCCGAAGCAGCCAGTGTGGTCATACAGGTTAGTTATTTTAAGTGGACAAAACGCGTCTATGGCGAGGGACGGCGCATCTTCAAAATGTCGCCCCTGCATTATCACTTCGAACTTTTGGGCTGGAGTGAGATGCAGGTCAAAGAGCGTTTTTGGATTGTGGGCGTTTTGTGTGGAATGCTCGGTGTGGCGCTTGCTTTGATCTAATTTGGCAGGCCATTGCCCGCTGAGGAAAGAGGGAGGGGATCGTGCAACGATCAAGAGTTGGAGCTAAAGCAGGGACAGAGTCACGGGGTACGAAATATGTGCATTGGGAACCGGATGAGTTCCTCCAGGATCCGCATACCGCCCGCCCGACGTCGCGCCGGCGCGCTGCGTCACCTGTTCGGGAGCAATCTCCCCTGGCAGAAACGAGATTGACTGTCGTGCGAATCAACGGGAACATTACAGCTTCACATATTCCACAGCGGATGATAGGCAAGGCATTGATCGAAGAAGCCTTTGCCGGTCATAAAGTTGTGATCTTGGGTCTTGCGCGCCAGGGTTCCGCCCTTGCGCGCTTTTTTGCCGGCGTCGGCGCCAAGGTTGTCGTCAGCGATCTCGCTACACCCGAAAAATTACAGGGTGAAATCGCCTCACTTGACAATCTGCCCATTGAATTTGTCTTGGGTAGCCATCCGCTTTCTTTGCTCAACGATTGTGCGTTGCTCTGCCTTAGCGGCGGCGTCTCGTTGCAAAATCCACTGGTGCAAGTCGCTCTCAAACAGAATATTCCATTGAGCAATGATAGCTTGCTCACTTTCCAACTTGCCCAAAGCATGGGCCTCGGCCCGCTCATCGGCATCACTGGCTCCAGCGGCAAAACTACCACTACCACGCTAGTGAGTAAGATTCTGAGCGCACAAGGGCTGACCTCCCATGTGGGTGGCAACATCGGCGCGCCGCTGATTGACCGCATTCAAAGCGTGAAGCCCCACGAACCTCTCGTCTTGGAGTTGAGCAGTTTCCAATTGGAGCTCTTTGACCCCTCGGCGGCATGGGGACCATGGGAGGATTTGGGGCCGCAGATTGCCACCATCACCAACGTCACACCGAATCACCTGGATCGTCACCCCAATATGGCGGCCTATGCAGAGGCAAAGCTTAATCTTCTGCGCCAGATGGGGCATGGTTCAACCTTGGTCGTCAACTTGGATGATCCGGTGACGAGCCGTCTAGCGCCTCCCTTCAAGAATATCAAACGGCGCAAATTGCCTGCCGACTGGAAGCTGGAGGATATGCTGGCGGAGACACGTGCCGATCTGGAAGTACAAGGGGTGCAGATCGTCCCCATCTCGCGCCAATATGAATTGGAACAAGGGGCGTGGCTGGAAGGCAACAGGTTGATGATCGACGGCCAAGTCATCTGCACACGCGATGAGGTGCAATTGCGCGGCGACCACAACATCAGCAATTTGCTCACTGCCTGCGCCATCGCCAAAGCCGCCGGGGCCGAGCTTTCCGCCATGAGCGAAGTGGCGCGCGCCTTCCACGGCGTCGCCCATCGCCTCGAAGTTGTCCTCGAAAGTGGTGGCGTCACTTGGATCAACGACAGCATCGCCACCTCGCCAGAACGCACTATTGCCGCTATGCGCAGCTTTGACCCCGCCAAACAGACGATCATTTTACTGGCTGGAGGCAAAGACAAGAATTTGCCGTGGGACGCCTTCGCTAGCGAAGCAGTGGTGCGGGTTAATTTCGTAATCGGCTTTGGTCAAAGTGGGCCGATGATTGTGCGCACCGTGCAAGAGCGCGCCCGTTTCTTGCAACAAAAGGCGCCCAACTGTGCAGTTGTACAACGCCTGGACGAGGCGGTTGAGCTAGCCGCACGCGTTGCCGGATCCAATAGCGTCATCCTGCTCTCGCCGGGAGGCACGAGTTTTGACGCATACCAAGATTTTGAAGAACGCGGCGAACACTTTCGGCAACTTGTACGTCGTACTATTCAGCAACATGTAATCTCGGAATGAATTGACTCTCAAATGGCAAGCAAGGCACTGACAACCAAGGCCGTGACCGCAAAAGTTGCACCCCCCAAGCCGACCGCCAGCAAATCCGGCAGCCAGGGCGGATCGTATGATTGGGCGTTGCTCACCGTTGTGGCTACCCTGCTCACGCTTGGCGTTGTAATGGTCTTTAGCGCCAGTTATACCGTTGGCATCTATGTCTACGATGACCCCTTCTACTTTTTCTTTCGCCAGTTGATGTGGTTGGTAGTTGGCATCGCTGCCATGCTGGTCACCATGCGGATTCCCTATGGCTTTTGGCAAAAGTGGAGTGTGTTGTTGATGATCATTGCCTTCCTGGCGCTTTCGCTGGTCATCATCCTGGGCGTTGAGATTCTTGGCTCAACACGTACCTTGCTCTCCGGTAGTATTCAGCCCGCCGAGCCGGCGCAAATCATCATCATCGTCTATGTCAGCGCCTGGCTTGCCAGCAAAGGTGAACGCATTCGCAGCGTCCAGGTCGGTTTGATCCCCTTTGCTGTTTTAATGGGAATTGTCACTCTCTTGCTGGTGGCGCAGCCTAAGATCAGCACAGCAGTCCTGATCGTGCTCACTGCCTCAATCATGTTCTTTATCGCCGGGGCCGAGTTGCGCCAGTTGTTTGTCGTCGGCTTGGGCGGCACCGCCACCTTTTGGCTGATCATCCGCTATAGCTCCTACGCCGGGCCGCGCATTGAGCGTTACTTAGCCGCCATCTCGAATCCGCTGGAAAGCCAGGAATGGCAAGCCACACGCACCCTGCGTGCCATCGTCAACGGCGGCCTTTTTGGACAGGGGTTGGGCGGCGGCGATTATAAATTGCCTGGTGGTGTGCCGTTGGCATGGAGTGATAACATCTTCGCGATCATCGGTGAAGAGTTGGGGCTTTTGGGAACGCTTCTGCTCATCTTTCTTTTTTGCTTGTTGATTTACCGCGGGCTACGCACCGCCTTGCGCGCCCCAGACACCTTTGGCATGTTGCTGGCGACCGGCATTACAAGTTTGTTGGCGCTGCAAGCTTTGCTCAACGCTGCGGTTGCCCTGGCGATTGCTCCAGCTACCGGCGTCACCCTACCTTTCATCAGCTATGGCGGCAGTTCGTTATTGACGGTGATGGCGGCTGTCGGAATCTTACTCAGCATCAGCCGGGAGGCCGACGGGGCCTCCCCTATTTCAAATGACACGCAGACAGCCTATGCGCGTTTTAATTTCGGGTGGGGGAACGGGGGGACACGTCTACCCCGCGCTAGCGGTAGCAGCACAACTGCTGCCAACGTCCCAAGCAGCCGCAGCGCCGGAAGTAGTAGCGGCAGTGCCACAGCCAATAGTGGCGGCAGTAATACCGCCAGCAGCGGCCTCACCAATAACAGCGCCAACAGCCCAGGACAAGCCACTCGCCCCAGAAACAGTGCCCGCAACGGCCCCCAACCTTAACCCGGTGGAATTGCTGTGGATTGGCAGTGTGGGCGGAATGGAACAGGCTTTGGTCGAGCGAGCCGGTATGCCCTTTCAAGGCATTGATACCGGCCAACTGCGTGGCATTAACCCTTTTAAGGCGCTCGCCAATATTGGCAAAATGATCAAGGGGATTCGGCAAAGTCTGGCTATTTTGCGAGACTTTGCCCCTTCTGTATGTTTGGTGACAGGCGGCTATGTCTGCGCGCCGGTAGTCTTGGCCTGCCGTTGGCGACGCATTCCAGTGCTGATCTATCTGCCGGACATGACGCCCGGTGCGGCGATTCTGTGGCTTAGTCGCCTTGTCCAACGCGTGGCAGTTACCTTTCCAGAAGCTGCCCACTATTTTGGCGGTCTTGCCCCGCAGGGCAAGGCGGTTGTTACCGGTTATCCTGTGCGGCATGAATTGGTGGAGGCGGCGCGTGACCGCGCTGCGGCTCGCCGGCAATTGGCGCAGATTATTGACCGCCCGGCGATGGATGGCAGCGATGATCTGCCGCTGATTTTAATTTGGGGTGGCAGTTTGGGCGCCCGCAGCATTAACTTGGCAACATGGTCTGCACTGGTCGATCTTTTGCCCCATGCTCATGTCTTGCATGTCGTAGGCACGCGTGATTGGGGATTGGCAAAGGAGCAGATGCAAACCTTGCGAGCTACGGGAGTTCTTAGCGGCGGCGCGACCCGCCGTTACCATCCGGTAGATTATCTGCACGAAGCGATGTCCCTTGCACTCGCCGCTGCCGACTTGACGGTCGCTCGCGCCGGAGCCAGCACCCTGGGCGAATTCCCGGTGGCGGGTCTACCGTCCATCTTAGTGCCGTTGGTCATTTCCGGCGTCAATCAACAGCGCAACGCCGAACAATTAGCCGATCATGGAGCCGCCGTTATCATTGCTGACAACAAGTTAGCTGATGATTTGGCGCGTACTGTGGTAGAGTTGCTAAATCAGCGTGATCGGCGTGCGGCAATGGCAGATGCTGCCCGCGCCTTAGCAAAGCCCGATGCTGCACAACGAATCGCCGATACACTTGTGGATATGGTTGCGAAGTAGTAAAGCAGAGGTTTGTAATCTAATAGCCTATGGGCGAATTTGCGATTATTGTTTCCTTTATCATATACCTCGTCTTTTTTGGCTGGCTAGGCTGGCGTAGAGGCGCGCGGCGTGAAATCACCGTCTTTCTGATCGCGCTGATCGCCTGGCTCTTGCTCCAACAAGAAGGCGGCGCCGTGGTCAATATGGCGAACTTGAGCGGCGCTGCCGTGACCTTTGCCCAATCGGGAGGCTTTACCGGCAATGTCCAACAAGCCTTCACCGCCATCCAATCCGCGCCTCATTTGGTCAAGGACGAAGCCCGCGTTTCCTTTCTTTTTATTTTGTGGGTAATCATCTTTGTGGCCACTTATGCCTTCTCCAATGTGATGATCGAAGATAAGCAAAGTCATCGCAATGGCTGGGCCATTCTCTTTGGTCTCCTGAATGGTCTCTTCTTTGCTGTTGCCTTTGGACCAAGTTTGGTGGCGCTCCTGTCGCCCAATGGTCAATTTACCGTGGTTGATGACAAAGGACTGAAATTGTCCGAATTGTTTACCGGCGGCTTGCAAATGATCTGGGATGGCATCAGCAACCTGTGGGGGCTTGTCATATCCGGCGGTAGTTTGGCCCTTGTCGTCATCCTAACTGCGTTTTTGGTGTTGGCTGCCTCAACGATCCGTGGCGGCGCCAAAGCCAAAACCTGATTTTCGTCGTCTCTGTGAGCACCGGCGTCTGTTGCCGGCCTACTATTTCACATTCGGCTATTGGCGCTGAGCCCCCTAATGGGGACCAACCAAAACCGGCAATTGGGACGAGCCGTATGCGACGGCATCATGGGACCTGTAGAACTTATTTATATTTCAATTGGGCTGATCGTAGCCTTGATCGGGCTAGCCCGCGGTTATGTCAAAGAACTTGGCAGCACCCTGATCATCTTGGTGGCGATCTTCATTTTGACCTTTTTTGAGAGCCAACTGAGCGCTGTGGTGACACGTATTGCCAACGCCTTTGGCGGCGCCGCCGACACTGACGCTACGAACCTACTTCTAAGCGCCTTTTATACTATTATCTTTGTTGTCATCGTCTTTAGCGCCTATGCCGGAACGACACTCAACTTTAGCGGGGTGCCTGCGCCGCCTCCCCAAGGCACCTTGATCAGCATAGCAGTTGGCTTGCTCAACGGCTATCTAATTGCCGGGACACTTTGGTACTATCAAGACCATTACAGCTATCCAATCGGCCAAATTGTCCCTTTTGACAATACGCTGACGGCCACAGCTCAAAACATGGTGAAGTACCTGCCGCCCACTCTCTTCGACAATCCGGTCTATTGGATTGTGCCGGTTGCCGTTTTACTCATTATTCGCGTCCGGGGCTGATTCGACTGAAATGGAAGCTAGTTCGTCTCAACTTGGCTGGACTAACCAGTCTTGGAGAACACGGCTGCAAGAGCGCGATCCCCAACTCCATATTCATCTGCTCGGCATCGGCGGCGCCGGCTTAAGCCCCATTGCCCAAGTCTTGCTCGATATGGGGATTCGGGTGAGCGGGAGTGACCGCCAGCCCAATGCCATGACAGCCCGTTTGGCGGAGCGTGGCGCTACGATTGCGCCGCAACAACGGGCCGAGAATTTGCTGAACTTACCCGCGGATCAACGTCCCGACGTAGTTTTGATCAGCAGCGCAGTCAACAGCGAAAATCCCGAACGCAAAGCTGCCGAAGAGTTAGGTATCCCTGTTGTAAAGCGCTTTGACTTTTTACCTGCATTGCTCGACGGGCGGCGCGTGATTGCCGTCGCCGGCACGCACGGCAAAAGCAGCACTACAGCGATGATTGTCCATATTTTGATACGCGCCGGTCTTGCGCCCGGCTATATCATTGGTGCGGAGCTGCCGGGTTTGGGCAACGCCGCAGCGGGGACAAGCCCCTATTTTGTTGTTGAAGCCGATGAGTTTGACCATATGTTTTTGGGTCTTGAGCCAGAGGTGGCAGTCATCCTCAATGTCGAATGGGATCATCCTGACTTCTATCCTACTCCTGCCAGCTTCCGTCGCGCCTTTATGCAATTTGTCGACACTGTAAATCGGAGTGGATTGGTGATTACCTGTCGTGATGATGAAGGGGCGGAACAGTTACGAGCGTACGGCTATTCGCGCGGGCCAGCATGGATCACCTATGGCCTTAACCCCGCCGATTTGCAAGCAACTGAGTTGGAGTCAGTCGCCGGGGGCGGCTATCAAGCGCAGATCATCCATTGGGGGATGCCTGCTTGTGCGCTGAAAATGGCAGTGCCGGGGCAACACAATGTCAGCAATGCACTCGCCGCTATCGCCGCTGCGGTGTGGTGTGAAGTTCCCATCAGCGACGCTTGCCATGCCTTGCAGAGCTATGGTGGCGTTGCCCGCCGCTTTCAACAGCTTGGCGAAGCCAATGGGGTCTTGATCATTGACGACTATGCCCACCATCCGACAGAAATTCGTGCGACCCTGGAGGCGGCGCATGGACGCTTCCCAAGGCAACGTATTTGGGCGGTCTTTCAGCCCCATACCTTTAGCCGCACGCGCAATTTTCTCAACGAAATTGCTAACAGCTTCAGCGCCGCCGATCAAGTGCTGATCACTGATATTTTTGCCGCGCGCGAAGCGGATGATGGCAGCGTTAAGGCGGCTGACGTGGTGGCGGCCAGCCCCCATCCTGCCATGCGCCATGTCGGCGGCTTAGTGGAGAGCGCCGAATATCTGATGGGGAGGGTGCAGCCCGGCGATGTTGTAATGATCTTTGGCGCTGGTGACAGCTATCGTATCGGGGAACTGCTCTTGGCCCAACTCAACGCCGGTAAAAGCGTCGAGCAAGGTCAAACATCGAGCGAAGAGCAAAAGTAGCAAAGAAGTCCTGCCATGTCCCTGGCAACTATCCAAGACGAGACAAGTGAATTAGATTTTAGCGAGCCCATCCGCCTAGGCATCGCCATCCAGAGCAACGTGTCGCTGGCCTCTTATACGACCATGAAGATAGGCGGCCCGGCGCAATACTTCGCCACCGTCAACGACACCGGCCAATTGATCAAGATGGTGCGCTGGGCGCGCGCGGTTGAAGTGCCATACTTTATCTTGGGCGGCGGCAGCAATATGCTCATCGCCGATGCTGGCATCCACGGTCTCGTCATCTATAACCGTTGCCGCCAAATACGCGTCGACCAACCGCGTTGCTGCGACTATCCGCGCGATGAACGTCCCTATTTAGTGGCGGAGAGTGGCGCTTTGATGGCGGGTGTCGCCCGCCAAAGCGTGCGTGCAGGGCTAACAGGGTTGGAGTGGGCGGTCAGCGTACCGGGTACCGTGGGCGGCGCGGTCGCCGGCAATGCCGGGGCGCATGGTGGTGAAGTCAAGGATGTGTTGGAGTATGCTCTGCTCATCGACGCTGCCGGTGATGTAGTGGAGTACCAACAGCAGGATTTCACCTATGCCTATCGCGCCAGCCGGCTCAAAGCGCACGGCGCCCTGCGCGCCGCTTTTAATGCTGTCGTCTTGAGTGCCAATTTTCGTCTCAGCCCCGCTGACGAAGGGGAAATTCGCGCCCGCGCCGAGAAATTTTTGCAACACCGGCGCAGCACACAGCCGGTTGAACCAAGTTTGGGCAGCACCTTTGTCAACCCACCCAATGACTATGCCGGGCGACTCATCGAGCAAGCCGGCCTCAAAGGGCTTGCCGTGGGCGGTGCGGAGGTCAGTGGACTCCACGCCAATTTCATTATCAACCCAGGGGGTGTAGGCAAAGCCAGTGCCCACGATGTGGTGCAACTGATGGCCCACGTCCAACATACTGTCTATGAACGCTTCGGCATTCTGCTGACGCCCGAAGTACAATTCGCCGGCGAATGGTCGCAAAGCGAACTCAGCGCCTTATCAAGGTGAATGAAAGTGACTGAGCCAAAAAGTGACTGATAAAATTAGGGCAGAACAAAACAGCTATCAAAAACCCCTGCGGATTGGCGTCGTCTTTGGCGGGCGCAGCAGCGAGCATGAGGTTTCCCTCGCCAGTGCGTCAAATGTCATCGACGCACTAAAACGTGCGGGCTATCAAGTATCCCCCATCGGCATTGCCCCCTCTGGTCGCTGGCTGATTGGCGGCGATCCGATGAAGTTGCTCAGTGACAACGCCGGCTCAAGCGTGACGACTTATCGCGGCGAAAATAGCCCGACGACGATTGACGCACAGGCTCATGGCAATTTTAACCAGCTTGACCTGGATGCCGGCCTTGACCCACATGCAGAAGGTAGAGGTGAGAATTGGTCGCTCTTGCCCAGTACCAAGCACGCCTCACAATTAGCAGACATTGACCTCATTTTCCCGGTGCTGCATGGCCCTTATGGCGAGGATGGCACCATTCAGGGTTTGCTGGAAATGGCAAACTTGCCCTATGTTGGATGTGGGGTCGCCAGTAGCGCCTTGGCAATGGACAAAGTGCTCGCCAAGCAACTTTTTGCTGCCGCCGGTTTGACTCAGGTCAAGTATGTTGTTGTCATGCGCAATCGCTATCGCGCCGACCCGGAGGAAAGTTGTAGGGTTGTGGAAGAGGCGTTGCGCTATCCGCTCTTTGTCAAACCGGCTAATTTGGGCAGTAGTGTTGGCGTGACCAAAGCGCGCAACCGCGATGAACTGCACACGGCCATCACCATCGCCGCCCAATATGACCGCAAAATCCTCGTTGAAGAGGCCGTGCCCAGTTGCCGTGAGATTGAGGTGAGTGTGCTTGGCAACGACGAGCCGGTTGCCAGCATCCCCGGCGAGATTATCCCAGGACATGAATTCTATGATTATGCCGCCAAATATCTTGACGATTCCAGCCAACTGCTCATCCCTGCCCAACTCAGCGCAGAGCAAGTTACAAGAGTGCAAGAAATGGCCGTGGCTGCTTTTCACGCTATCGATGGAACCGGGTTGGCGCGCATTGACTTTTTAATGGACAATCAAAGCGGCATCTTTTATCTCAATGAAATCAATACCATGCCTGGTTTTACGCGCATCAGCATGTATCCTAAGCTCTGGGAAGCGAGCGGAATCTCATATCCCGAACTTGTCGATCGTCTGGTACAATTAGCATTGGCCCGTTATGAGGATCACCAACAAAATAGTACATCCCATTAGCAATTTGGCAGTGCCCGTGCGGCCCAAGGCGCCGCGTTAGAGAGTGCCAATGAATAGTCAGCGTGTGTTGAATGTTCCCGGACCAACTACCCAGTCATCCAAAAAGGTGAGTGGGACGGCAGGACGTGGCAACAGCAATTTGCCCGACCCCTATCAGAAAGCACGGCGCAAACGCGCTGCCTCACGCCAAAAACGGCGTTTTGAATCCGCCTTTGCCCGTATCCCCATCCCGCGGCCGCGCAATTTGCGGGTGCGCATACAAGGCGTTACGGTGCCGGCTGTCTTATGGCCGACGCCCTGGTCTGTCAGCAAATCGATCAGCTTGCTCCTCCTTTTGGGCGCGCTGGCAAGCTTTTATCTACTGCAAAGCCAGGATGATTGGTTCGTCTATCGCGAAGATGTGCGCTTCCACAACTTGATTCGCATGAAAGGCGATGACCTTTATCAGACGCTCAACCTCGAGGGGCTCAACATTTTCTGGATAGAACCGGACGCCATCCGCAAGACCCTGCTTGCCATGCCTTGGGTTGCCGATGCTCAGGTGGAGGTCAACTTGCCGGCGGATGTTACGGTCAATATCACCGAGATGACCCCGGCCGCGCTTTGGGTGACAACTGTCGGCAATTACTGGGTGTCGGCGACTGGCTCTGCCCTACCTGTGGCAAATCTGGAACAAAGTTCACTGCCCGATATAGCCTTGCCGCAAATTGTCGATAGCTTGCAAGAAGCGCGCGTAGTCGGTACTGGCCCGCTCGCCATCGATCCACAGGTGCTCAAGAGCGCCATGACGCTAATGGCTGCCATGCCCGAACTCAAGGGATCAGTGCGCTATAATAAGGCGATAGGTCTAAATTTCCCTTTACCAGATCCTCCACTTTGGGTATACTGGGGCGATGGTTTTGATATGGATGCTAAACTACAAAATCTGGCGGTGGCGCGCGACTTGATTCGCAAGTCTGATAAGCCGGCGCAGATTGTGGATGTTCGCTTGATTGACCAACCCTACGTCCGCTAATCATCTTGGCATTTATTCTATCGAGCTCTGCCAAGTGAACTTATATGTGAATTGGTGAGTGAAATAGCAGCGCATGGAAGAATTTATCTCTGCAATTGATATCGGCACGACCAAGATTTGCGCCCTGATCGCAGGCGTCACCTATGACAGCTTGGGGAATTTGGCCCTACGTGTTTTGGGGGAAGGCACCTCAGTGAGCCAAGGGATTCGCCGTGGCGTTGTCGTCAACGTCACCGAGGCCATCGCTTGTATTGGCGAGGCGATTGACAAATGCGAAACCGACGCCGGCCAACATATGGAGAGCGCCTATGTTGGTATCGCCGGCAGCCATATTAGCACGCTCAACAGCAAGGGAGTCAGCCCGGTCGATGCCCGCAATGGCGTCACCATGCAAGACATGCAGCGAGCCTTGGATGGCGCCCGCGCCGTTGCGTTGCCCCAAAGCAAGGAAGTCATCCACACCATTGCCCGCGAGTGGATTGTCGATGGGCAAAATAATGTCCAACAACCCATGGGCATGAGTGCCTTCCGTCTTGAGGTAGACGCTCATATCGTCACGGGCAGCACGACAGCGATCAACAACATCACGCAGTGTGTGCGCGCCCATGACGTCGAAATTGACGAGTTGGTGCTGGAACCGCTGGCTGCCAATGAAGCTGTCCTGCGTCCCGAAGAACGGCGTATGGGTGTGGCGGTCGTGGACATCGGCGGCGGCACCACCGATATTGCCGTCTTTGTCGAGGACGCGCTCTGCCATACCATCGTGCTGGATATGGGCGGCAATCACTTCTCACAAGATATTGCTGTCGGGCTTCATGCCCCCTTTGAGACTTGCGAAGAACTCAAAGTGCGCTATGGCAGCGTCTTGCCCGAGAGCGTGCCCGAAGATGACAAAGTATGGGCGACAGTCTTTGGCGAAAAGGCCGAGCGCAGCTTTAGCCGCCGCTTTATCTGCGAGATTTTGGAAGCGCGTGCCGGCGAAATGCTGGAGATCATCGGCACCAAGCTCGACGAGAGTGGTTACTTTGACCGCCTATCGGCGGGCGTGGTGCTGACGGGCGGCTCTAGCCAGTTGCCAGGGCTAACCGAGCTTGGGCGCGGCATCTTGGGGATGCCTGTGCGCGTCGGTACGCCCACGAATCGTTTGCCCTTGACGGGGTTAAGCCGCACTCTACAAAGTCCGGCTTATTCAACCAGCGTTGGTCTTTTGCTGTGGGGAATGCACGAGGATGCCCGTAAAATTCGCCAAAGCTATACGCAACCCCGACCGCAGGGTGATTGGATGGGACGCGTCACGAAAATGCTGAAAAACTTGTTGCCCGGATAGGGTTTATGCATATATAATAGCGGTATCCGTAGCAATTATGTATACATGTTTGGAATGTTTCGCAATTTTTGGTTGAGGTGAGCTGGCCTGGCAAGGAAAATGGTGGTCTTATGGACTCGTTTGGACAAGACATGGGTCAAAAGAAGGAGCAGAACATGGCGCGCA
>Ga0170475_118161893_pt1 | contig 18995 bp, 17 predicted proteins | sample Soicark_Litter_5_FD_111474 | JGI IMG/M metagenome (GOLD analysis project Ga0170475, IMG submission 111474) | Avena fatua rhizosphere microbial communities from Hopland, California, USA. Combined Assembly of 48 SPs
CGCATTCGTATTCTTGGTCGTCCAGTGCAGCAGATGAAAGCCTATGCGCAGCTGATTAGAGCAGATGATCGGCTTGTTGTGGGCGATGTGCAGGTGGTTGATCTGGAAGACAATCTGTTAGCTGAGATAGAAGGTTTCCGTGCTCAATCTTTGGAAGCCTCGATGAGCCTGGCACCAGATCGTATCGATAGAGGATTGTATGAACTGGAGTGGCATCCCGAAGAGCGCGTCGAGGATGTAGAAGCTCCCACAGGCCGCATAACTGTTCAGGATGGCCCCTGGCTTATCTTTACCGATCAAAGCGGAGTTGGTGAGGCCCTGGTCAGCCATCTGGAAGAACATGGGCAACAGTCTGTACTCGTGTCGCATGCGGCTGTACCTGAACTGATACGCGAGAATAACCGCTACTCCATCGATCCCGCTAATCCCGAACATTTCCAGCAATTGTTCGCCGATTTCTCAGCAACAGAGCAGACCACGTTCTCTAGAGTTGTGTATCTCTGGGGTCTCGACACGAAGTTCCCTGAGGCTGCAACGCTCGCTGCTCTGGAGCAGGATCAGTCAGTCGTCTGTCTGGCTGTGATGCATTTGATGAAAACGTTGTCTCTCTGTGGGTGGTCTCATCTGCCATATGTCTGGCTGGCAACTTGCAGGGCGCAGGCTGTAGGCGAGCAACCTGGTTTGCTCTCGATTGAGCAGGCTCCTCTCTGGGGTTTGGGAAGAGTTATTGGCCATCAAGAATTTACCAGCCTCTGGGGAGGATTGGTGGATCTGGATCATGCCCCGGCCTCTACCCAGGCGTCTCTGTTGTTTGAAGAGATCTGGCATGCGACTGACGAAGATCAAGTGGCCTTCCGAGATGGTCAGCGTTACATTGCTCGCCTCAAGCAAAGTCAGCACCTGACCCCGCCACTGCCACCTTCGTTCCAGCCCGATGGGAGCTATCTGATCACTGGTGGCCTGGGAACTCTGGGGTTGTTAGTTGCTCAATGGATGGTCAAGCAAGGGGCCAGAAGACTGATCCTTATGGGACGTACCCAGGTGCCAGCGCGTTCCACCTGGTATCAATTGTCAGAGGATCATCCGCAAAGCAAGCTTGTCCAGGCTATTCAAGAGCTAGAAATTCTGGGCGCAAGCATTCATCTGGCTGCGGTTGATGTAGCAGATGAGGATCAGTTGTCAACTTTCCTGACTGAATATAAGCGCGAAGGTTGGCCTGCGATCAAAGGCGTTATTCATACTGCCGGTGTGGTCCAGGATGAACTTCTGCTGCGTATGACGACCGAGACCTTTCAGCGCGTTCTGCGCCCCAAAGTGAGGGGTGGCTGGCTTTTACACAATCTGCTGAAAGATTATGCGCTGGATTTCTTTGTGCTCTTCTCTTCCACCGGGTCAGTAATCGCCTCTCTGGGTCAGGGCAACTATGCGGCTGCTAACGCATTTCTGGATGCCCTTGCCAGCCATCGACGTTCACTCGGGCTTCCGGCACTCAGTATTGGCTGGGGTCCCTGGTCTGTCGGTATGGTTGAGCAATTGAAGTTAGAGCAGTTCTACACCCGGCGTGGCATCGAGTTAATTACGCCAGAGGTTGGCATGCAGATTCTCACCCGTGTTGTCGGGCAGACCCCTGCTCAATTGACCGCGATTACCGCGAACTGGGCTTTAACGCGGGAGACATCTCTCCAGGGAACGTTGCCACCAATGTTCCTCTTGCTTGGTGAAAAGGCCGGGGAAGCCGAGTCAGGTGACGCCGATGGTGAAAACGATCTGCTGCGTCAGCTAAGTGCCACCGAGGCATCCGGGCGTTTACCATTGTTAGAGTCGCATCTGCAAGAGGCCATTGCTCGGGTTCTCCAGCTTGACGCCTCCCAATTTAGTGGCCAGGAAGCTTTGACCAGCCTGGGTATGGACTCCATGATGGCCATCGAGGTCAAAAATCGTATCGGGAGTAGCTTGAAAGTGGATGTCTCGGTCCTCGAATTGCTGCAAGGGATTACGGTTGTGCAATTGGCCGCCCGTATCCTATCCTCACTCCAGTTTGATGAGGCCTCACCCGCTATTGAGGGATCACCTGTGGCTGAGGTGCCCGCACCAATTGAAGAAATCCAGCAACTGGTGGAACTGGCAGATACCGAGGAACTGGAGCGTTTACTTGCTGAACTTGAGCAAACGCCAGAGGTATTGGGCATTGAAGCCGGCGATTAAGGAGGCAAAACAGTGGCCATCTCTCTCAAAAAACTTCGCAGGTCTCTTATGGGAGTTTCACATAAGAAAGCGACCTCTTTTAGCAAGGGTACCAGCAAAGCGTGGAGGCATTTGGAGTCAGTCGTACTCACAGCGTTAGAGGGGTACCATCTAACGCTGGATAGCAGCAAGCTTGAGAAGCTTGTGCCCCAATTAAATAAGGTTGCACTGGATGTACGTAGCTATGCCTATGAAGGGGCAGCAATGGGTCTGACCGGCCTGGATTGTATGCTGCCCTGGAAGAAGCGCCTGAGAGCCTATATGGCTGGACCTGGAGCTCCTCACATTTATATGGTGCATATCGGTGCTGGTGAGGCTCTGGCCCTGTTACGTAGAAAGCCTGAACCATTTATTGCCGCTCTGGAAGATCGGGTGATTTGCTGGCTGGTTATGGATGGTTATGGCTTTCATAAAGGCTTCTTTTTGCCGGGTCGTTACATCGACGGACAGGAGGTTCCGACCTATCTTTCGAGTTACGCCCGCCGCATCTTCGATCAGGGACTGGGACGGAGTGTCTGGTTTTTAGCTGGCTCGAATGTTGAGCGCATTGCTGCAACCATTGCTACGTTCCCAGCGTCCAGGCAGGCTGACATGTGGGTAGGGATTGGGGTTGCCTGCACTTATGTTGGTGGTGTGGACCGCGCTACTGTTGAGTCATTACGGCAAGCGGCAGGTCTATACCAGGCCCAGGTGGCGATGGGCGCGGCCTTTGTGGCCAAGGGGCGTCAACTTGCAGGCAATCCAGTTCCCCATACCGACCTGGTATGCGAGGTTTTCTGGGAACTCACCGCCGAGCAAGCAGCTTCTAAAACGACGGTAGCCTTTCAGAATCTTCCGACTGATGGACCTGAGCCAGCCTTTGAGATCTTACAACAGCGCCTTCTGGCAGAGTTTGCTGAGCGGACAGAGCCAGTATATCAACAAAAGGAGGCAAAGTAGTGACTGCATTAGGAAATCTCCTCAGACCTTTCTTTGGCGTTTCGGAGGAATTGACCTCCTTTAGTGAGCATGACCGTCAGGCGGCGCAGCGTTTGAAGCTTGTGATCAACACAGTCACAAAGGGCTGTCAGATCACCTTTCAGAGTGGCAGTTTTACGACATTGGTCTCTCGGCTGAATGCCTTTGAGGTCGAATTGCGTGGGTATGCCTATGAAGGTGCTGGTATTGGACTTGCCGCCCTGGATTGCATCATGCCCTGGAAGAATCGTACCAGAGCTTTTCTGAATGGGCCGGGTTCAGATTTCATTTATGCTGTGCCCCTGGGAGCGGGCATGGGTTTGGCCAGGTTACGCCGCAAACCCGAACCTTTTCTCGCTCGCCTGGACCCTGTGCTTGGCTGGTTGATTCTCGATGGGTACGGCTTCCACGAAGGGTTTTTCTCCTCGCGGCGCTATATCCAAAAGCGAGAAGTGCCAGCCCATCTGTCCCCTTACGCCCGGCGTGTTTTTGACCACGGTCTGGGTCGAAGCATCTGGTTCACCAGCAGTACAAATGTTGAGCGTGTTGTTGCAATCATTGCTACTTTTCCGGTAGCCAGGCGGGCCGATCTCTGGGGTGGGGTCGGCCTGGCCTGTGGCTATACCGGAGGAGCGGATCGTGCGGCGATCGAGTTGCTGCGCACAGCAGTGGGTGTGTACCTGCCTGAATTAGCGATGGGTGTAGCCATTGCGGCGAATGCTCGCCATACAGTTGGGAATGCAGCTCAGTATGTTGAACTTGGCTGTGAAGTCCTGTGTGGTGTATCGAGTCAGACCGCCTCTCATATGGTTGATGTTGCCCGCGAGAACCTCCCTGCCAATGGCGTAGAACCGGCGTATGAGGTCTGGCGACAGCGCCTGGTGGCCCAATTTGCTGCCCAGACCAGGGATGTAGATCAGCGAAAGGAGGCAAAATCGTGAGCTTTTCTCTTCTGCGTTTCCTGCGTAAATCCATCCTGCGTTCTGTGCCCAAGGCGAAAGGTACCGACCAGAGAGTTGTTACCACCGTTATGGAAGGTTTCCGTGCAACGCTCGAAGATAGTCGCTATGAGGTGCTGGTGCCTCGCTTAAATGAGGTTGAGCCTGCATGGCGTGGATTTGCTTATGAAGGGGTAGGGCTAGGGTTCACCGTATTTGAGTACTTTTTGCCGTGGAGAAAGAATCTCCAGGACTTTGTACGTGGGCCAGGGGCTCCGTACATTATTCCGATCTACATTGGTGCCGGTCTGGCAATCGGTCGGCTTGGCGGCAGAAGGCTCGAATGGTTTGCCGCGCGCCTGGAGAATCCTGTCTTCCGCTGGATGGTAGTAGATGGGTATGGTTTCTACAAAGGCTTTTTCTCCCGGCGTCGCTATCTTGAAGAGCAAGAGATTCCGGGCCATCTTTCTCCCTACGCTCGCCACGTTTTTGATCAGGGTCTGGGCAGGAGCATCTGGTTTGCCAATGGGGAGAATGTGGAGAAGGTTACCAGGATGATTGCGGCCTTTCCAATCAATCGGCAGGCCGATCTCTGGGGGGGAGCAGGATTTGCCTGTGCCTATGCTGGAAGTCCTATGGAGCGTCAGTCGCTTGAGGCTTTGCGGAAGGCAGCAGGTCCTTACAAATCTCAACTGGCGCTGGCCGGAACCCTCGCAGCAAAGAGGCGTCACGGCTTTGGTCATATCACGCCACATACAGAATTGGCCTGCCAGATTTTCTGCGGTATGTCCGGCGAAAGGGCGGCCCACATAGCGAATACCACACTGGAGAACATTCCAACTACTGGTAGCGAATCGCCTTATAAGATCTGGCGGCAGCGTATTACAGCCCAATTTACCCTATCAACAGCGAAGCACAATCTAACTTTCTTATAGTAAAAGGAGCCATACCGTGTCAAATTCAGAACTGGCAATACTCTTCTTCCTACAACTGGCCGTTATTCTGGGTATCTGCCGTCTGGTTGGTTTCCTGGCGAAATGGGTTGGGCAACCTCAGGTTGTTGGCGAGATGATTGCAGGTGTGTTACTGGGTCCCTCGCTCTTTGGCCTCCTGGTACCAGGTTTGCAACATCAGATTTTTCCGGGTGGAGCGCCAATGAGCATCCTCTATGCTTCGAGCCAGGTTGGTCTCGTGTTATATATGTTTCTGATTGGTGTCGATTTTGACACCAATCTGATTCGCAACCGTTTGCGGAGTGCGGTCTCAGTTTCTCTGGCGGGTATTCTCACTCCTCTTGCTCTGGGTGCGCTACTTGCAACCTTCCTGATTAGTCAGCCGGGTTTGTTTCAGTCTCAACTCCCTCTGGGTGAGGCCATGCTCTTTCTGGGTGCAGCGATCGCGGTCACAGCCTTTCCAATGCTGGCCCGCATTATCTTTGAGCGTGGCCTATCCGGTACATCCCTGGGAACACTGGCCCTGGCAGCGGGCTCCACAGATGATGCGGTGTCCTGGTGTATTCTGGCCATCGTGCTCGCCATTTTCAAACAGAACATTTTGATTGCCCTGCTTGCTGTGGTCGGGGGTTTCCTCTATGCCATTGTAACCCTGACGGTTGGCAGGGTTGTCCTGGCGCGTACTCTGGGAAAAATGGCTGACCGACGCGGTGGCATCACCGGACCAATGCTGGTCATCGTTCTGTTACTGGTCATGTTCTGCGCCTGGTTGACTGATACGCTTGGAATTTACGCTATCTTTGGTGGCTTTATTCTCGGTATCGCTATGCCCCGTGGTATCTTCGCCAAATATCTCAAGAACATTCTGGAGCCGCTGGTGACCAACTTTATGCTCCCGCTGTTCTTTGTCTATTCGGGCTTGAATACCAGCATCGGTCTGCTGAATAGCTGGGTACTTTGGGGCATAGCTGGCCTGATCTTTGCCGCAGCCGTCTTTGGCAAAGGCATTGCCTGCTGGCTGGCTGCTCTGCTCAATAAAGAACCCAACCGTGAGGCTATGGCGATTGGGAGTTTGATGAATGCACGGGGACTCATGGAGCTCATCTTGCTCAATATAGGACTCCAACAGGGCATCATTACACCAACCCTTTTTACCATGCTGGTGCTTATGGCAATTGTCACGACCTTGATGGCTTCGCCTCTCTTTGAACTTGTCTATGGTCGCTACAGAAGCAAGACTACTACAGTCGTGCCGGTTACCGATGGTAATCTCGACTATACAACAGAAGCGACTGTTTAATCCAAGAAATGCATAAGTGTGTTGCGAGCAAAAGGAGACAAAACGATGGCTCTGACTCTTGGGAAAATCCTGAAACCTTTTTTCAGGCTCTCATCAGATGATTTCCCCAAACTGGCGGCTGAGCGCTATGGACAGAACGCGGATATGGACGAGACCTGGCTGCTATTTGAGCCGGTTGCAAGTAATCTGGTGGGAGGCTTTAAAACAGCACTGGATGATGATCGATTTGAAGTGCTCGTGCCTCGTCTGGATGCGATTGATGGCGAATTTCGTGGTGTTGCCTACGAAGGAGCCGGGATGGGCTTGATGTTGCTGGATAGTTTAGGCCCGTGGAAGAAGCGCCTCAAGGCATTTCTCGCGGGACCTGGTGCACCTTACGATTGGTTGCTCTATATAGGAGCTGGCCTGGTTTTGCCCAGGGCTCCCATTCGGCCTGACCGTTTTCTGGCAACGCTGGACCCATTCCTGCGCTGGTTTGTCATGGATGGCTATGGCTTTTATGAAGGTTTTTTCTCGGGTCGCCGTTCGATAAATGAGCACCAGGTCCCGGCTCGCATTACCGGTTACGGACGCCGAGCCTTCGATCATGGATTGGGACGCAGCATCTGGTTCTCAACCGGTGCAAATGTTGATCGCATTGTTTCAACCATTAGCACTTTCCCAAAAAACCGCCAGGCTGACCTGTGGGGGGGCATTGGTCTGGCTTGCGCCTACGCAGCCTGTGTTGTGGACCGCGATGCAATCAGAATCTTACGCACAACCGCTGGCCCGTATGGTTCTCACATGGCCGCAGGTGCAGCGGTTGCTGCAACATTTCGTATGCAAACCGGGGGCGTCGCGGTGCATACAGATCTGGCCTGTGAGGTCTTGTGTGGCCTCTCCAGTAAGGAGGTAGCCCACATTGCTAATGTTGCTCGTAAGAGTCTGCCACCAGACGGAGCTGAACCTGCGTATGAGATCTGGCGTCAGTATCTCGCGAATCGATTTGCAGCCTGGTCGGAGAGCGGGCTTACATCAGAGGAGGCAAAATCATGACAGCATTTGGAACGCTGCGCAGACTCATGTTCGGTATCCCATCCGAGAAAGCTGTTTTCACTCGTCCTGGCTTTGTGAAAGAGGCATGGATACGTTTTCAGCCGGTCGCTCATGCGCTTGTAGAAGGCTATCACGCAACGCTCGAAGATAGCAGATTTGAGGTACTTGTACCTCGTCTGGACGCGGTTGATGCTGAATTGCGTGGGTTTGCCTACGAAGGGGCTGGGATGGGATTGGCTGCCCTGGATATTATGGCCCCCTGGAAGAATCGCGTCAAGTCCTTTGTTGAGGGGCCTGGCGCACCGCACATTTACCCGACCTATGTAGGTGTGGGGCTGGCCCTGGCCAGATTGCACCGGCCTGCTGAAAAGTTTCTGCCCCGTCTGGACCCGCTGCTTGGTTGGGTTATCATCGACGGCTATGGTTTTCATGAGGGATTCTTCGCCTGGAAACGTACTGTGCAGAAGAAAATAGTCCCGGCGCACTTTTCCAGCTACGCTCGCCGCCTTTTTGATCAAGGCCTGGGGCGCTGTCTATGGTTCGCAAGTGGGGCGCTTGTTGATCGTGTTTCCGGGCTGATAGCAACCTTTCCCTTAGAACGCCAGGTTGATTTGTGGAGCGGTGTAGGTCTGGCCAGTGCCTTTGCAGGCGGCGCAAGTCGCAGCGAGATCGAGATGGTACGAGCAACGGCTGGTGCTTATCGCTTACAACTGGCACGTGGTGCTGCCGTCGCTGCAAAAGGACGCCAGGATGCTGGCAAGATGGCGTTCCATACAGAACTTGCCTGCCAGGTTTACTGTGGCCTTTCCGGTAAAATGGCAGCGCAGATTGTTGAGGATACCAGCAAAGACCTTCCAACCAATGGAGACGAGCCAGCCTATGAAATCTGGCGTCAGCGTACTCAGGCACAATTTGCCTTAGAGTTAGAAAGGAAGAAATAAGCATGTCAGTTGTGCTTGGAACCGGCTTTGATCCGCTGGCTGAAAATCCCTATCCTTTTTATGCCAGAGCCAGAAAGGAAGAACCTATCGCGTTCTGTCCACCTTTGAACGCCTGGCTTGTGACAAGTTATAAGGATATTCAAAGTATTCTCTTACAACCAGAGGTGTTTTCCTCTCGCGATACACTAACGTCTCCAGTGACGTTTTATCCAGGAACACTTGAAGAGCTGATTCATGGCTACCTGCCAGTGCCTATCGTTCTCAACTCTGATGGGCTCTCCCACACACGCTTTCGTCAGCCACTGACCAGGGCCTTTGCGCCCTCTCGGATGAGGGCTATGGAACCCTTTGTGTATGAAGTAGCTAACAGGCTGATTGATACGTTCATTGATGACAAACAAACAGAGATAGTAAGTTGGTTTGCATATCCTCTGGCCCTTGAAGTGGTGCTCAAGTTGCTTGGCATTCCCAGCCAGGATATTGAGCAGACCAGGATTTGGAGTCAAGACTGGCTGATGCTTATGTCTGTGCAATTAGATGAAGAGCGTCAGGTGGAATGCGCCCGTAATACCGTGGCTTTTCAGCGGTATCTGGCTGGCCTGCTTGCTGAACGTCGCAATGCTCCACAAGATGATCTGATCAGTTCACTGCTTTCTTACACCTCAGCATCTGACGAGGTGCTTACTGAGACCGAACTGGTTATTACGCTGCAGGGACTTGTGCTTGCAGGTCATGAGAGCACGACCAATATGATCGGCACTGGTTTGCTGGTCTTGCTTGAGCATCCTGAACAGTGGCAGACGTTATGTGAGCATCCTGAGCATATTCCGCTGACCGTTGAGGAGATTCTGCGCTACGATGCTCCCATTCAGATGTTTGCCCGTACAACCACTCAAGAGGTAACGGTCAATGGTGTGACGCTACCAGAGGATGCATCGCTGTTGCTGCTCTATGGCTCTGGGAATCGAGACGAGGCAGCTTTTCCCCATGCTGATGAGTTTCAACTTCAGCGAACTCCCAATCATCATCTGGCCTTTGGGCATGGGGTGCATTTTTGTGTGGGAGCAGCGCTGGCTCGCCTGGAAGGACGTGCTGCTTTTGAGGTTCTTTGTCAGCGTTTGCCCAATTTGCGTCTCATACCTGACCAGGTGCTGACGCATATTCCTACCCTCCTGTTTCGAGGTTATGAACGACTCGAAGTAGCGTGGAAATAGTTCTCTCGATAGATGTCTCTAATCTTTTTGCGTGGCGTTCCTGTGGGTGGGTCCGCGCAAGTCGTCCACATAGATTGGTTTAGTCATCGCCTGTAAAGGGGGAGTGGACTTATGCGAACGAGAGGTAATACGGTTCTCATCACTGGAGGTAGCGCTGGGATTGGCCTGGCAATCGCAAAGGCGCTTGTCGCGGCTGACAACACTGTTATTGTGTGCGGTCGCGACCAGAGCCGCCTGGATGGAGCCAGGAAGGCAGTGCCAGGCATCTTTACCATTCAGTGTGATGTTACCAGGGATGACGATCTCGCCGATCTTCTGAAGAGGGTCCAGAGCGACTTTCCTCAACTGAATATCTTGATTAACAACGCAGCTGTCATGCATATCTATGACTCCGTTGAGAACGTGAGCAAGCCAGGGGGGATTGATGAGGAAGTGCGGACTAACTTTCTTGCACCAATGAAGCTTACCAGCATGTTTTTGCCAGTACTTCAACAGCAAGCAACAGCTGCGATTGTGATTGTCTCCTCGGGTCTGGCATATGTGCCGGTAGCAAATGTAACGGTGTACTGTGCGACAAAGGCGGCTCTGCATGCTTTTTCGCGTGCGCTCCGCTTTCGACTGAGGAAGACTGGTGTCAAAATATTTGAGCTTCTCCCCCCTCTGGTGGATACGGACCTCTCACGGACCCTGCATATGCCAAAGATCCGGGCAGAACAGGTGGCCAGAGGATTACTCAGGGGACTGAAGCGAGAGCATTACGAGATACGAGTTGGCATGGTTAAGCCACTCTATATATTCAGTAAATTTGTACCTTTACTCGCTGAACGTATGCTCAACAAGGCATTCTCGAACTGATGACAAAGGAGGTACCATCGTCATGGCTACCATATCATCTGCGCCGGAGAAGGCAAAAGAGAATACTATCGCTGGTTGGCTTACACCGAAAGAGTTTGCCATTCTGGAAGCGATTTGCGATACCTTGATCCCTTCACTGGAACCCCCGGCAGGGAGTACTGAAAAGGTCGCAGCGTATTATCGAGGTTGTGCCAGTGATTTACAGGTTGCCCAACAGATCGCTGAAAAGCTGGGTCAAGAGGGTCCAGAACTGCAGGCCGATATTCATCTGTTCTTAACTTTGTTTACTGCGCCGCCTATTGGCCTGTTCCTGGCTGGAAGTGTTCGTCCCTTTACCGAACTGCCAAGGGCCAGGCGGGAACAATACCTGCTTGCGTTGGCAAATAGTCCGATAGGACCATTCAGACAAGGCTATCAGGGACTCAAGCGTTTGACGGGTTTGATCTACTTCTCTGCCGTCAACAGTCAGGGTGTCAATCCCAATTGGGCCATCCTGGAATATGCTGCGCCCCCTCCTCCACCAGCTGTCTCTCGATCCATTACACCGCTGGAGATCTCGAAAGATACCACGCTGGAAGCCGATGTTGTCGTGATTGGTTCTGGCGCAGGAGGTGGAGTTGTTGCTGGTGAACTCGCCAGGGCTGGCAAGCGTGTGGTTGTGCTGGAGAAGGGGGGCTATAACTACGAGGGCAACTTTACCTGGCAGGAAGCGCAAGCCATGCCAGAACTCTTTTTGAAGCGAGGAGCACTGTCTACCAAAGATTTGGGCGTAATTATGCTAGCGGGAGGCACATTAGGTGGTGGTACGGCAGTCAATTGGATGACCTCTTTCCGTACACCTGACAACGTGCTCGCAGAATGGGACCAACGCTCTGGACTGCATGGGCGCTTCACAAGTTCCCAACTGCAGCAAAGTTTTGCCGCAGTAGAGCAACGTATCAGCGTAAACACAGAGAATAGTCAGCATAATCGTCAAAATCAACTGCTCTTCGATGGCGCTTCCGCCCTTGGCTATCATGCGGGGGTAGTTCCTCGCAATGTCGTGGGATGTGAACAGCGCTGTGGCTCCTGTAATTTGGGTTGTCGTCATGGGTGCAGTCAATCAACCCTGAAGACCTACTTGCAGGATGCTTATAACAATGGAGCGCGGATTGTTGTCCATTGTAGTGTAGAAAAGGTGCTTGTGGAAAATGGACGGGCAGTGGGTGTGAAAGCCACAAGCAAAGATCAGCAGACAGGGAAAACCAACAGCGTAACTGTGCGTGCAGGGACAGTAGTTGTTGCTGCGGGTGCCCTTTACTCCCCATTGATCCTGCGCAGCTCGGGGCTAGAAAATGCACATCTTGGCCGCCATTTACATCTGCATCCTACCGCCATTAGTGTTGGTGTTTATCCCGAAAAGGTCTACGCCTGGCAGGGAGTACTACAGTCAGCTTATTCAGATCAGTTTATGCGTCTGGACAAAGACTACGGCTATACATTAGAAGTTGCTCCAACCCATCCAGGTCTCTTTGGGCTGGCAACGCCGTGGTATTCTGCGCGCAATTATCGCGATGAAATGACCACCATTCCTCATCTTGCCTCCGTGATTATCCTGGCCCGCGATAAAGGAGAAGGTCATGTGAGTATGGATCGTGCCGGTGAACCTGTCGTGAACTACGTAGTTTCTGCCTATGATCGTAAGCATATCTTACATGGCCTCCGCCAGGGAACTCGTGTCCATTTAGCTGCCGGTGCAGAACGAGTGATATCGCTACAAAACAAACCAACCGACCTGAGGCGCTCGGACCAGGAAGCAGTCCAAAGTCAGCGTCTGCGAGAATTTGATCGGCTGATAGAGCAGCGTGGACTGGGTTCTAACCGTGTCGTCATGTTCTCAGCCCACCAGATGGGAACTTGTCGTATGGGAGCAAATCCCAGGACTTCAGTGACCGATGAGCATCAGCAGGTGCATGGCGTCAAAGGACTGTTTGTCTGTGACAGCAGTGTCTTTCCAACTGCATGTGGTGTAAACCCCATGCTCTCGATTATGGCTCTTGCCCATAAAGCGAGCCAGTACATCAAAACCGAAGTACGGTAACTCTTAAGGATTCCTGATTGTTTCCCAGCTTTTCTATGATTTGGTTAGTTAAAAAAGGAGATTGCAACCATGACCGTAGCCGAACTTTTTGAAGCAATGCCCGACAAATTTAATCCTGCAGCGGCAGTAGGCATGACTAAAACCCTCCAATGGAATATTACCGGAGACGAGCCAGGTGTCTGGGCTTTCCAAATCGTCAATGGTACTGGCCAGTTAGTTCCTGGTGGGGTTGAAAAGCCTGACGCCACGTTTACTACCAGCAGTAAAGTCTGGATTGCCATTGCCGAAGGGAAGATGGACTCCACCAAAGCTTTTATGACAGGCAAGCTTAAAGTGGCTGGTGATTTGACCCTGGCCATAAAAGTGCCGCAGTTTTTCCCTGTCTCTCTATAGGAAGCTAACAACTTCTCAACCGTCTCACTTTTGCATGTCAGCGTTCGTTGCGTTTCGTTAAGGAAGGGAGCCGTGAGTGAAAACTCTCATTGTGAAATATCTGCCAAACAAAAGATCCAGAACAAAAAAGTTGTTAGATGCATTTCTTGAAGGAGTTTCAGATTCAGAGGTTGAAGAACTTGATCTCTGCACAGATGTTCCCGATCTGTTTACTCCCGAGTCGCTAGAAGGATACTTTGGGCGGATTATAGGGGCAATTCCGCGCAACGTACCAGTTCAAGCCCTGGCCAAGATGGATCGCATGACAGCCCAGCTCAAGTCCTGTGATGTCGTTGTCCTTGCGTCTCCTATCTACAATTTTTCGTTGCCAGCGACCGTAAAAGCATGGTTTGATTCGGTTATGCTGCATGGCGATACCTTCGCAACCAACCCAAAAGGAGCATATCTTGGCTTGATGACAGGCAAAAAGGCCCTGACTTTAATGACAGCATTTGGCACCTACACCATAGGTGACGGGTCAGTGGGCAGTCTCTTTGGGCCAACCTATGAGCATGGAATGTCGCTGGCCAGGCTTGAATTTAAGTTCATGGGATTCTCCGACATTCGTGGCGTTTTAAGCGAAGGTCTGAGTCCTTCTAAAGGAGAAGACGTTAAAGGGCGTATGTTGGATGAATCCGTTGAACTGGTTCGGTCAATTGCCCAGGAATGGTATAGCAAGGAACTAATCGCCGAGCATTAAATACCAGGCTGGCACCTTGTGTGCAGATATCCCCAATTCTGATGAGGATTATCCGGCCGTTTTTGCCTTCCAGAGATCCTCAGTTTTGACGATGCAGGTTCAGCGACTGAACACTATACTTGAGCCAGGATATGCGCGATGGGGACGCAAAAACGGCCAGGGAGAGACTCGTAACAGCGGTTTCTGTGTCCATTTTTGTTGGTAGCAGGCAGCGATATTGGCTCTCTCCTCTGGAGATATGCTACAGCGAATGTCGCAAAGAGTCAGGCATTTTTGCAAGGTCACCACTTTTGTAAGGCTCTGATAGTATTCTGGAGCTTGCAAGAGTGGGCCCATGAATTCAATGATTTGGGAAGTTCCCATGTAGTAGCCATAGTAATCGAGGAGGTTATCAATGTCATTCCATCGTTTTGCTGCTCTGACGCAACAGGGTGAAAGTGGAGTAACATCTGCAGAGTATGAAGCTCTCTTTGCTCCAGACGTGACCCTTAACGGCCCGTTTTTACTCAAGCAGTTGAGTGACAAAAAGCTGACTGTGCGCTTTCTTAACGAAGTATTTGCCTTTGTCGGCTATCCAAAGTATACTCATCAATACAATGACGGTCTGGGTACTACCCTCTTCCTGTGGGAAGGTCCAGTGAAGGGGCCAGACGGCCGCACATTTACCCTTGAGGGTTCATTGGCAATCACTGAAGGTGAAGATGGGCTTATTCACAAGGTAATAAGCTATTTGCGACCGTTGCAGGTTGGAGCTCTCCTTATGGGTACTATGGTTCCATCAGTTGCCTCGGCGCTACCTAAAGAGTATTGGGAAGCCACCAAAAAGTAATTGGGGGAGGATCACTTGATGAAATCAGACAAAACGGGCAGACTCGAAGTAACGAGTGCGTTTGTCAGGTCGAGTGATCCCGTACCATGCCAAAACGGTCAGGAACGCTGCTTGCTCGCGGCTAGCTCAGGCGCATGGTTCGGGTAACATAGGTGATTGCTCACAATGGGAAGACCGTTCTTAAGCGCTTTCACTCATCTGGCCGTCTGGCGTATTCATTGTGCCTACTTTATCGCGAACAGGATAAAAAGAACTGTTCAGAGGGGATGTTTTCATGTCACAGGAAGAGAACAAAGCGATTGCCCGCCATTGCATGGACTTGATAACCGAGAAGAACTTCAACGCCATCGATCAGATATATGCTTCCACCTATGTTCGCAACGACCCTGATAGTCCTCAGGTTCGCAGTCGAGATGACTATCGAAAGTATCTGATGGGACTCTGCACCGTCTTCCCCGATCTCAATTTCACCGTTGAAGATCTTATTGCCGAGGGGGAGAACGTTGTATGCCGCTTTAGCGTGCGTGGCACGCACTCTTATCCCTGGAGAGGCATACCTGCAAGCGGAAAAGAAGTTATGATAACAGGGATTAATATCAGTCACATTGTTGAGAATAAGGTTGTTGAGGATTGGTTCAATACAGACATCTTCGGCCTGGCGCTACAACTTGGTGCTATTCCATCTCCATCTCCAAAATAGCGGATTGCCTGGCTCTTATGCATTCTGGATGAGGTGAGAGGTTAATCATCGGGAAAACCGAGGGAAATCATGTCCGAATGCGATGCTTTTCGTTCCTTTATACTGAAGGAATATTCATCTAGATTGTATAAGCAAGCCAGGTACGTGCAGCGAGATGTACATTTCGGCAAAATGCTTTTACCGCCCGTTTTATATTCTCACTTTTTTCCAGGAGAAATGCAGAAATCCCTTTGTTTTGTTGAAAGCTGCCTTCAGACCAGATTACTGTTGAGATGAAGCTCATTGCACATTCTGCAGAAAGCATGATTGTCCGGGCTGATGCGATCCGCTGTTGTCTTGGATCACAGTAAACAGCCAGGAACGCGGCTCGCTCGCGGCCAACGAAAGCTCCGGGTGAGCGCTTTCACTCATCTGGCTGTATGCAATGTTATGAGGTATAGATAATGAACTCTCCTGATAAGGGAACTCCGTACATCGCTCCACGACTCCAGAAGAACTGAGCAGTAAGTCTCAGGAAACATTTGATAATGGGCTTGCCAGCAGATGAGGCAAAGGGATACATTATCAGTGTCTATTGGACTGATCGTGCCAATACTCTCCGTCTTTGTATTCAGTTTAGGATGAGTTTGCGATGGCAAAGAGTCTTCCACAGATGGAATGTGATCAGCATCTTCTCCAAACACTGGCGGTGATAGGGTGAGTGGTCTGGTAGAAAGCAGAGGAATAGAAAGGCTTGTAGTGTTTGCAAATGGCATTCACTGGCAGAACAAGGAGATCTCTATGGCGATGATGAAAGCGATACAAATACATACGTTTGGTGACGCGAACGTATTGCAATATCAGGAGGTTGAGCGGCCTCTGCCACAAGCGGGAGAAGTGCTGGTGCGGGTATATGCAGCTGGCATCAATCCGGTCGACTGGATTTCCCGCTCCTATCCGCTACCCAGTACTACTGGAGCCGCTGGAGTTAGTTTGCCCTATATTCTAGGCTGGGACCTCGCCGGTTCTGTTGTGGCTCTGGGTGCAGGAGTTACGCGCTTTGCTGTGGGAGAGGCTGTCTATGGTATGCCGCGCTTTCCCAGAGAAGCGAAAGCTTACAGTGAATATACAGCTGTCCCTATCTCAGATCTAGCGCGCAAGCCAGAACTGCTGACGTATCAGCAAGCCGCAGCTATTCCACTGGCAGCGCTGACAGCCTGGCAGGCGCTATTTGAAACAGCAAAGCTTCAAGCCGGGCAGACAGTCTTCATTTCTGGTGGGGCGGGTGGTGTGGGCCATTTCGCTATCCAACTCGCGAAATGGAAGGGGGCGAAGGTTATCGCCGCTACCTCAACACGTAATATGGCGTTTGTACAGGAATTAGGAGCCGATATCGTTATCGATTATACCCGTCAGACGATAGAAGATATAGCTCCAGAGATTGATGTTGTGCTGGATATGGTGGGTGAGGATTTGCTCAGACAGGCATCCAGAAAAGTGAAACAGGGTGGTCAGATAGTTTCGCTGTCGCGTATGCACCAGGGACTTGGCGAGCAGCTTGCAGCAGAGACAGGCGCGCACTTTACCTTTATCCTGGTTCATCCATCGGGTGAGCAACTGACCGAGATCGCCAGATTGTGTGATGCCGGTCAACTCACAGTAACTATCGAAGCAGTGTTCCCGCTACAGGATGTGGCTCAGGCTCATAAGCTGAGCGAAGGTAGACATGTTCGTGGCAAATTGGTATTGTCTATTGAATAAGCCAGCCGTGTTTTTCACTACAAGAGTATGGATACTCGACAGTAAAGCATTGAAGATATTCTTCGAGACTGTTGCAATGATATATGCTGCGATGATAGCTGATAGTCTCGTTTTTTACCCTTGATATCAGACCATGTATAAACAGCCAGGAGCGCCGCTAGTTCAGATGCATGGGTGAGCGTGCAGCATGGTTGTGGTACAAAGCCCGGGTGGTCACGCCAGCAAGACAACAGTTGAAGGCTTTTGCTCACCTGACTGAATGGCGGACTATTTTTGCCTATATACTTAACCATTTGGTTAAATATATAGGCAAAATGAAACAGGATCAAGGGTATTGTTCGCATAGGTTTCGAGAATAGAATCCTGTGGGGGCAAGGGACTGAGGAGAGAGTTGGGACGCTCCGCTTCTTAGTTATTTGACCAGACCCTCTATTTTACTCAGGTCTCTGTAAGAGACGGGTAAAGCAAAAGGTTTTCAGGAAGATAACCCCTTAATGCCCTTTTCATGCCTATTCTATTTGACTTGTAGATCAATTATAGTCGCCCGACGACGTTCAAGGGAAAGGAACGATGATGTCAGCCATTATTAAAGAATTTATTATTGCGGCAACCCCAGAGCGCGTCTTCAATGCCTTGACTCAGCAGGACGAACTGGCTCATTGGTGGACAGACGATCTGAGTGTCAAACCAGAAGTGGGATCTATTGCCGAGTTCAGGTTTCTTAAATGGGGAGCAGGTGTTCTAACGTTTGAGGTTACCGAGCTAGAGGTCGGAGAGAACGTTTCCTGGGTATCTCAGAAAGGTCCTGCCTACTGGTTAGGGACCAACGTTACCTGGCAGCTCACCTCTTTCCAGGATAAGACGCAGTTAGTTTTTACCCATGATGGGTTTACCCAGGTGAATGAAATATATGAGCAAACACGTAAAAATTGGGAATATTCCCTGGGTAGCTTGAAGTCCTATCTGGAGACAGGGAAAGGTACGCCCGGAGCTCCGCCCTATATAAAGCCCTGAGCTACAGAAGGTGTAATCATGGGCAGGCTTACAAAAGTCAGTTTCTGTCCCCAATTCTGAGGAGAAATGTTCAAGAGTTCTTGCTCCCAAGAGATCCTCAGTTCTGACGATGCAGGTTTACCGGCAGGACAACTATACTTGAGCCAGGATATGCGAGATGGGGACGTAAACACAGCCAGAGAGACTCATAAAAGCAGTTTCCGTATCTCTGCTCGTTGGTATCGGTCAGCAGTGCCAGCTCCTTTTTAGAGAAACGTGACATAACAATGTTGCAGGAAGTCTGGCGTTGTTACCAGGCTATAACATTCGAGATGCTCTGATGTTTGAGAGAAAAGCGTGGGGTCAATGATTTGGGACCTTTCCCATTGGCTTACCCCATACCGTTTTTTAAACGGCCAGGAACACCGCGAGCAAGCGGCTAGCGAAAGCGTCTGACATGGCTCAGGTACAAGATTGCCTGGTTACCAGGGCAAGACGGCTGTTGAGTGCTTTCGCTCACCTGGTTGCATGGTATAGTAATTTAGGAGGTTATCAATGGCATTCCATCGTTTTGCTGTTCTGACTGAACAAGGTGAAAGTGGAGTAAAAACGGAGGAGTTTAGATCCCTCTTTGCTCCCGATGCAGAGCTTCACAGCCCGTTCCTGGTTAAGCATGTAGAGGGTAAAGAGTTAACTCTGCAATTTCTTACCGAAGCTTTTTCAAATGTTGGCTATCCAAAATATACCCATCAGTTTACTGACGGCCAGAATGTCACCATACTCCTATGGAATTCCCAGGGAAGAGTACATGAGTATGAAGTTCAGGGTACAATGGTCCTCACTTTCGATGAAAATGGGCTTATTCACTCTGCAAAAAGTTATCTCCGACCTCTTCAGGTCGTAAACCTGCTGCGAGAATTTTTATTTGCATCAGCGGGTGCCAAGTTGCCTAAAGCCTATTGGGACGCTTCGCCTCAAGGTTTTGCAGGCGATCCTTCTCTTTTGAAGAATAATGATGCCGTTGCAGATAAAGCATCCAAATAGCCTGTAGGATTGACAGGATCAGGGCGGTCGAAATGCGGGA
>Ga0170475_109501161_pt1 | contig 18969 bp, 15 predicted proteins | sample Soicark_Litter_5_FD_111474 | JGI IMG/M metagenome (GOLD analysis project Ga0170475, IMG submission 111474) | Avena fatua rhizosphere microbial communities from Hopland, California, USA. Combined Assembly of 48 SPs
CGACAGCGGATCGCGAACACAGCTCGACATTCTTCCTCGTGCCATTCAGCAACCAGCCGGGTGTGACACCTGAAGGCCTGGTGGAGGCGCGTCGGTCCGTCGCCTACGGGATCCGCGACATCAGGGCGGACGTTCAGACTCTGGGCACCGAGCGGTTCGAATGTGCCGTACACGGTATCAACAGCTGGCGCGATGCCGACGCGGGCAAGGATGAGATGCGTGAGTTGACGACAGTGACTGATCAGCAGAGGACCGGCGTTCGGATGCACTGGCTGTACTTCGCCGAAGATTCGGCTCGTCTTCTCGAGCACGCAGGATACGACTACGACTCGACATGGGGATACAACGACGAAGTCGGTTTCCGGGCAGGGACACTGCAGCCTTTTCGATTCCCAGGCACAGTGCATCTCCTCGAACTGCCGCTCGCAATCATGGACTCGGCGTTGTTCTACCGACGTCGCATGGGACTCACGCGCCAGCAGGCTGGAGTCCGTTGCTCGGCAATCGTAGAAGAGGCGCGGCGCTTCGGTGGTGCGCTCGTCATTAATTGGCACGATCGCAGCCTGGCGCCCGAACGCCAATGGGGCGACTGCTACCGCAACCTGTTGAGTGACATCGAAACGAGTGGTGGATGGTTCGCCAAAGGGAGAGAGGCGGTCGACTGGTTCCGATGGCGTCGGTCGATTCGATTCAGCGGAGATCCTTCGGCGCGCGAAATCACACTCGAAGCGCCACCAGTCCCGCAGACGTTGCCGGCAGCGCGCTTGGTCGTGCATCGTCGATCCGGGACAACCGAGACGCTGTATGGCGGAGGCCGGTGCCGTCTGACGTTGAACGGCCGTCCGAGCGCGCTGCTGCCCGCGTGAGCGATACCAACAGGAGCGGCCGTCATATCTGCATGGTCGCGTACACCGAATACCACACCGATGCCAGGGTGCGACGCGAAGCCGAAACTCTAATAGCCCATGGGTTCAGCGTTCGGTGCCTCACGACCAGCAATGGCAGCGGCCAACGACAGTTCACTCTGGAGGGCGTCGAGGTCGAAGAGCTGCGGGTTCCCAAATATCGTGGGAAGAGCACACGCTCGTACATCGCGTCATACGGGCGGTTTCTCCTGGCTGCCTCGGTTGCTTGTCTACGCCTGATGAGGCGTGGCGAACTCGACGTGGTGCACGTGCATAACATCCCGGACTTTCTGGTCTTTGCGGGTCTGCTGCCGCGGCTCGCTGGACGCAAGGTCATTCTCGACGTGCATGACTCCGTCCCCGAAACATTCACGACGAAGTTCCCACGGGCCGCCTGGGTGCGAAAGGCCCTGTGCCTCGAGGAACGGCTGAGCGCCCTGGTGGCTCATCGCGTGATCTGCGTCAATCATCCGCAGCGCGACGTGCTGGTGAAAAGAGGCGTGCCAAACACGAAGACGTTCGTGTCGATGAACGTGCCCGATCCGCGAATCTTTCACCGTATCAAGCCTGCCGATTGCGTCAGCGGGAACAACGCGCTTCACCTCGTCTACCACGGCACGATGGCTCATCGCCTTGGCGTCGACCTGCTGATCAGGGCCGTCGCTCGTCTGAAGCGGCGCATTCCCGGTGTGACGTTGCATCTCTGGGGCAAGGGCGACGATCTGTCTGACTTCCAGGCGCTTGCTCGTGAGTTGGCCCTCGAACGTCATGTGCTATTCGAGCCCGCCGGCTATCCCCTGCGGGAGCTGCCTGCTCGACTGTGCCCGATGCACGTCGGCGTAATCGGCAATCGCCGAAGTGCTGCGGGCGCGCTTATGTTGCCAGTCAAGTTGCTCGAGTACGTATCCCTGGGAATACCCACGGTGGCTCCTCGTCTGGAAACCATTCAGCATTACTTCACCGAAGAGATGGTGACGTACTACGAACCGGAAGACATCGAGTCGCTAACGGAGGCGATTGTGCGCCTTCATACTGACACCGGATTGCGGCGACGACAAACGGCCATGGCTCGGACTTTTCTGGCCCGGCACGGATGGGAACGCCAGGGCGAAGAGTTGGTAGCGATGTATCGCACACTCCTAGGGAGCTAATTTAATGAGCAAGCTGCGATTCGCGCTTGTCGGATGCGGCAATATCGCCAGCAAGCATGCGCACGTGCTGCATGAATACCTGGAGGAGGCCGAGATTGGTGCGTTTGTAGACATCGACGCCGGGCGGGCCCAACAATTCTCGAAGAAATACGACGCGCCTGCGTACTCGTCAGTCGGTGAGATGATGGGCGCGATCGGTGATCGGATCGATGTGATCAGCGTATTAACGCCGAGTGGCACGCACTGCCAGAACGTTCTCGAGTTTGCACGGTATGGACGGGCAATGGTCGTCGAGAAGCCGCTGGCGCTGCGGCTGAAGGATGCAGACGACATGCTCGAGGCCTGCGAGGCGCACGGCGTCAAATTATTCGTCGTTCACCAGAATCGTTACAACCTTCCCGTACGTAGGGCGAGGGAGGCGCTCGAACAGGGCCGCTTCGGCCGGCTCGTGCTCGGAACCGTCCGCTTGCGGTGGATGCGCGATCAGGCGTACTACGACTCAGCCGCGTGGCGCGGCACCTGGGAGCACGACGGTGGCGTCTTCATGAATCAGGCCGTCCACCACATCGACATGCTCACGTGGTTCATGGGCAACGTCGAGAGCGTGCGCAGCATGGCTGCCACCCGCCTTGTGAGCATCGAAACCGAAGACACCGGCGTCGCGGTCCTTCGTTTCAATTCCGGTGCGCTCGGCGTCCTCGAGGCGACGACCGCGACTCGACCGAAGGATCTGGAAGGCTCGATCAGCATCCTCGGGGAGAAGGGCGCCGTGGTAATCGGCGGCTTCTTCATGAACGAGCTCGTCACCTGGGACTTTGCCGACCGGCAGCCCATCGACGATGTCATCTTCGAACAATACGGCAGGAATCCGCCTGGCCTCGGACACAACCTCGGGGAGTACCTCCGCGGCGTTGTGTCATCGCTCAAGGACTCGAAACCAGCCCTGGTTGACGGGTTGGCGGGGCGCCGTTCCCTCGAGCTGGTGACCGCCATTTACGAGTCGATCGAAACCGACGCCGACGTTCAGCTGAGCTTCCGCCCCAGAAAATGCCGGCTGGGTCTCGTGTCATGACAACGTCGAAGATCTACCCAGGCGTGTCACTCGGCGAGCGCGCAATCATTGAGGACTTCTGCGTGATTGGCACCCCGCCGCGCGAATCGAGAGAAGGCGAGCTCGCGACGACGATCGGGGAAGGTGCCGTGATCCGATCGCATACAGTCATCTACGCAGGAAATGTCATCGGCTCCGGTTTCCAAACCGGGAACAAAGTGAACGTTCGGGAGCTCAACCAGATTGGTGATGACGTCAGCATCGGCACCCTGTCAGTCGTCGAACATCACGTCACGATCGGCAACGGTGTTCGCATTCACACGCAGGCATTCGTTCCGGAATTCACGGTGCTCGAGGACGACTGCTGGATCGGACCGAACGTTGTGCTGACGAACGCCAAGTATCCTCGATCCCCTGGCGTGAAGGCCCAGCTGGCGGGGCCGGTGATCCGGCGCGCAGCCAAGATCGGTGCGAACGCGACCATCCTGCCCGGCGTCGTCATCGGAGAGGACGCGCTGGTTGGAGCCGGCGCGGTCGTGGTGCGCGATGTCCCTGCGGGCGCGGTGGTCGCCGGCAATCCTGCGCGCGTGATCGGCAACATCACAGACCTCCCATACGCACTTTCATCGCTGAACGGTCAACTTCCCACTCATTACGAGTAGTCAGGCATTGTCATGCATACGCTGTCTACGGCGCCGCCGATCGCATTGGTCGACCTGAAGGCACAATACCATTCGATCAAGTCAGACGTTGACGCCGCAATCACCGAGGTTCTCACGGATACGTCGTTCATCGGCGGGCCGCACGTGCAGGCGTTCGAAGAAGCATTTGCGCGGTACTGCGGTGTCGATCACTGCGTTGGTGTCGCAAATGGCACGGATGCGCTGTTCCTGGCTCTGAAGGCGGTGGGCGTCGGTCCCGGCGATGAAGTGGTCACCGCCGCGAACAGCTTTATCGCCACGTCAGAGGCGATCAGGATGGCGGGGGCACAATGCGTGTTCGTGGATATCAACCCGGCCACCTTCAACATCCACACTGACCGGATTGAGGACAAAATTACGCCGAAAACGAAGGCGATCATTCCCGTGCACCTCTATGGACAGCCAGTGGACATGGCTGCGATTACGAGCATCGCCGCGCAGCATGGACTGCGAGTGATCGCCGATGCCGCTCAGGCGCACGGCGCGCAGTACCGCGACCAGCCGATCGCTCAATTGGCGGATATCACCTGTTTCAGTTTCTATCCTGGTAAGAACCTGGGTGCCTACGGAGATGCCGGTGCCGTGGTGACAAACAACGCCGAGTGGGCGACAGCCGTCCGCATGATGGCCAATCACGGACGGACCCGGAAGTACGATCATGACTTCGAAGGCGTCAACAGCCGGCTGGATGGGCTGCAGGGGGCGATTCTCAGTGTGAAGCTCCGACACCTCACGGACTGGACACAACGCCGCCGCGCCAACGCGCGGCGCTACAACGCCGTGCTTGCCGAGAGGAATATTGTCACTCCCACCGAGATTGAGGATGTGCAAGCCGTGTATCACCTCTACGTTGTACGGGTGCCGGACGGCAAGAGAGACGCGTTGCAGGAGTACCTCAAGACGCAGGGCATCAGCACCGGGATTCATTATCCGATTCCGCTGCCTTACCTGAAGGCGTATGCATATCTCGGCCACACGCCGACCGACTTTCCCGAGGCGCGGCGCGCCTCGGCCGAGATCTTATCGCTGCCGATGTTCCCGGAAATGAGCGACGGACAGATCGATCGGGTCGCCGAGAGAATCAGTGCTTTCGGACTTTGATCGTTAATCCTTACCAATTCAACCCACCGGGTGAGACGCCATGCCGATTGCCAGTACCGAACAGATGGAACGTAGCTTTCTGGAGGAGTACAACTCCACTCACGCCATTCTGAAGTACTCGAGCGGGACCGCCGGTCACGGGGTCAGCCATCTGATTGAGCACGAATACGCCGACGCCTACGACCAGGCGATCGAAATATGCCGACGCACATCGAGTGAGCCGCTCAGGTTGCTCGAATTTGGCTGCGGCGCCGGCATGAATGTCATCGGCTTGCTGGCTCGATTAGCGCGCCAATCTGTTCCCGTCGCGCAGGCGTTTGGCACGGACTTTTCGGAATCGCTGATCGAATCAGCCAGACACGAGGCACGCGCGTCCCTTCCCCCCGCCCTTCGCGAGAAGCTCAGCTTTCACGTCGCAAGCAACGAGCGCCTCGGCATGGAACTGGCGACGGCGACTAGCACCTCGGTCGAAGCGCTGTCTGGTTCGTTCGACTTCATTTTCGGCGTCAATACGTTCCGCTACTGTCACCGGCTCCGCACCGAGCGAGACTGCGCGGACGATGTGTTCCGACTGCTCAGGCGCGGCGGAACGTGCGTGATGATTGATATGAACGATCGTTTCCCGCTGTTCCGGAGTCATCTGAAGCGCACCGTAGAGTCGTCCGCGGCCACATATCTGCCGTCGCTCGACGAGTACACCGAACCATTTCGTCAGGCAGGGTTCGAGATCGTCACCAAGAAACACTTCTCCTGGATTCCCCACTCGGCTGGTCCTTCGCTCACCCTCGTCTGTCGGATGCTGACGCCGATCCTGAACGTGACAGTGCCGAGCCGGGCGATGCGGTCGCTCGTCATCGCCAAGAAGCCGCTGTGAAAGCGCGGTAGGCGAGATATTGCTGTGGTGCGGCTGGCGGTGATCCTTCAGCGGGATGCACCAGGAGTGCGGGAAGAGCGCCTCGGGCGGATCCTGACATTTTTTGGTGTGCCGTGGACCTCGCGAAGCTTTGCCGATCTGATGACGGAGGCGACTCCGGCCGCTGCTGACCGCGAGTATGCCATTCTCGGTTCCAGCGACACATTGGCGGCGGCGCTGGTGATGCCCTCGTCCCAACAACTCTTGGAACAGGCCGCTGCGGTGTACGGCTACGGCGTTGAGGACAGGACGCCGTCGTTGCGGATTCTGTCGAGGCTCACGAAGCGCCAGTGGAAATCGCTGCCGCCGTCCGGCGTCCCGGTTCCGGTCCGGGTGACTGATGCGCATCCCGAGCTGACGGGTCCGATGTCCGGCATCGAATTCGAGGGACCGCCGACAGCGCAAAGGGACACATTCGCACCGTCACTGCTCGCGACGGATTCCGCCTCCGATCACGCCGGTGCGGCTGTCGACGACTTCGCGACGATCATCTCTGTCGGCGGTGCTCCGTCGTTCGTTCAGTTACGTTATCTCGGCGTTCCGGTCTATTTGTGCGCGAGTGAGGCGATGGTCGACCTCGACGAACCGGTTCGTCAACACTACTATGACATCAAGGCGGACTACCTATCAGCGGTGCCGCTGACGATGTTCATCACGTCGACGTTTCGGGGGGTGATATGGCGCCCGCACGAAACCGGGGCGTGCCTCATCATCGACGACCCGCTGCTCAAGGTTCGCTACGGGTTCTGCGACTTCCTACGCTGGCGTGACCGGATGCGGGAGCACCGGTTTACGACGTGTATCGCGTTCATCCCCTGGAACTGGCGCCGAACGACGCGACGGGCCAGCGAATTCTTCAAGTCGGAATCCGATCGGTTTTCAGTGTCGATACACGGCTGCGACCACACGGCCGCCGAGTTCGGCTCGTCGTCGATGGATCTGATCGAGCGCCGTGCCCGCCTGGCGCAAACCCGCATGCGTAAGCATCAGGCGCGTACCGGGATACGACATGATCCGGTGATGGTGTTCCCGCACGGCGCGTTTTCATCGGTCTGTCCCGAGATCTTGAAGTTGAGCGGGTTTGTGGCGAGCGTCAACACCGAGATTGCTCCCGTCGACGCCGAGCAACCGACGACCCGCCTTCGGGACGTGTGGGACCTGGCCATTCTGAGGTACGGCTCCTTCGCGATCTATACACGACGCTACCAGCACCACGGGTTGGAAAACTTCGCCTTCGACCTGCTGCTCGGCAAGCCGTGCTTCATCGTGGCGCATCATGAGTCATGGCGTGATGGCGGGGCTTCGCTCCTGACGCTGATCGATCGACTGCAGGCGCTCAACTGCACCCTCAAGTGGCAGTCGCCAGGCCACATCGTCAGACGCGCGTACCGGCGTCGGCGCGTCGACGGTCTCGAGCAGGTCGAGATGTATGCGAACGAGATTCGGATCATCAATGCTGAAGACAGAGATCTGCGTGTCCATATTCGCAAGCGCGAGACGGTGCCTGGCGCGGTGATACAGTGTGTGGCGAACGGCGTCAGCGTGCCATGGACAAGGGAAACAGACTCGGTTGTGTGTGAGGGCGAAATCCGTCCGGGCACCGAGTGGTTGTTCAAAGTGGTGTACTCCACTGGCGCCGCTCGGCACACCGGCGGCGACCCTCTACGCTACGAGCTCTCCGTCGCCGCGAGACGAATGCTTTCAGAGCTCCGAGACGAGCTCCAGCCGAGACTTCGGTTTGGAGATGCGTAAATGACTGCGTCACGTGATCGCCTTTTGACATATGTCGTCATCACGCCTGCGCGAAACGAGGAGCAGTTCATCGGATTGACCCTCGAATCGATGATCCACCAGACCCTGCCTCCGATGCGTTGGGTGATCGTCAGTGATGGTTCGACCGATCGCACGGATGACATTGTCAAACGCTACATGCAGCGGTGTGCCTGGATAGAACTCGTGCGATTGCCCGAACGGCGGGAGCGACACTTCGCGGCAAAGGTTCAAGCGTTCAACGCGGGGTATCAGCGCCTGAGCGCGTTGCGCTTCGGCCTGGTGGGAAGCCTCGATGCAGATATCTCGTTCGAGCCGCCGTACTTCGAGTTCCTAGTTGATCAGCTCACGAAGAACCCGCGCCTGGGTGTCGCAGGCACTCCTTTCGTTGAAGACGGTCAGCAGTACGATTATCGAGTCACCAACATCGAGCACGTCTCCGGGGCCTGCCAGCTCTTTCGCCGAGCGTGCTTCGACGAGATCGGCGGCTACACTCCGATCAAGGGCGGCGGCATCGACTGGGCGGCCGTCACGACGGCCCGCATGAAAGGATGGGAGACGCGGACCTTCCTCGAAATGACCTGCCGACATCACCGGCCGATGGGCACGGGCTCCTCGAAAGGTCGGGTGCGGGCACTGTTTAGACATGGGCAGAAGGACTGGGCCCTGGGTGGACACCCTTTGTGGCAGTTGTTCCGCTGCACCTATCAAATGACGAGGCGCCCGTACGCACTTGGAGGCGCGGCACTGCTCGCTGGCTACGCCTCAGCATCGATGACTAGGCGTCAGCGAAGCGTTTCCGGCGAACTCGTGAAATTCAGCCGTTCGGAACAGATCGCACGCCTCAAGGCCATGTTCCATTTCCCGCGGGCCCACGACCGCCGTTATGCCGCCACCGCTTCAAAACCGTAATCGACGATTTACCCCCGAGCACGCCAGCCAGCAACAGGCGCGCGTCTACCGCAGTCTGAAGCAGGTAGAGCAATGGGTCGAGATTCACGATTACGCGGCGTATGAACCGTTCGATGGGTTATCCTCGCCGTGGCACCGACTGACGCGCCGCCATCTGCTGTTGGACCGCCTGCTTCTGCAGGCCGTCAGGCAGAGCCCGCTGAACATCCGGCCGTTACTGGGGATCAAGCCGCTGCCCTCGACGAAGGGACGAGGCTATATGGCTGCCGGTTACCTGGTGATGCACGGCGTGACGGCGGATCCAGACTACCGACGAAAAGCTGTCGCGTGCCTCCACTGGCTGCAGCAGCACAAATCGCACAAATTCAACGAATACTCGTGGGCCAATCACTTCGATTTTGCAAGTCGGGCCGGCCGGTACCCAAAGGATGAGTCCATCATTGTCTGGACGGCATTAATCGGTCAGGCGTTCATCGACGGCTACGAAGCGACCGGCGACCCGGCGTTCATCGAGGTTGCGCAGAGCGCATGTCGGTGGATTCTGAATCTGCCTCGGGAGCGGACCAGCTCTGGAACATGTCTGAGCTATCACTGCCTCTCGCAGGAGTCCATACACAACGCGAACATGCTTGGGGCCGCTCTGCTGGCGCGGACATGGCAGCATACGAAGACATACGACTACCTCCGCCCAGCGGAAGAGGCGATGAGGTACAGCTGTTCGAGGCAGCGTGCCGACGGCTCGTGGTGGTACGCGGAGCCATCGAAGTTTCACTGGATCGACAATTTTCACACCGGCTACAACCTCGACAGCCTGAAATGTTACGTCGACGCGACTGGTGACGACACATACCGTGACGCGATCGTCCGCGGGCTCGCCTTCTATAAGGCTCACTTCTTCGGCGAGGATGGCTGTCCTCGCTACTATCACAATCAGACGGGGCCAATCGACAGCCAGTGTGCCGCGCAGGCGATCGAGACGCTTGCGAACTTCGCCGACGATGATGAGGAGGCGCTCGAGCTTTCGACGAGAGTGGCCAACTGGACGATTGGTCATATGCAGGACAGGGACGGTCATTTCTACTACCGCTTATATCCGGGCATGAAGGCGAAAGCGCCGATGCTTCATTGGGCGCAGGCGACTATGTATAAAGGCTTGTCGCTTCTGCTCGTGAAGCTGCACCAGCGTGAACCGGTGCCGCTGACTCCGCAGACAACCGCCGCAACGGCCTAGAGAGAATGCCGCCTCTTCTCGCGCTGTTTGCGGTCCTCGCTTTTGTCTTTTATCTGCTGAGAATCGACTCGAGGCAGAGCAAAGACGGCTCGGCAGCGCTCTGGATTCCGCTGTCGTGGATGTTCTTTGCCGGGTCGAGGTTTCTTTCTCAATGGCTCGCCGTCATCGGCGTGCCGGTGCCCGGCGCCGATGCGGTCGATGGAAGCCCGCTGGATCGTATTGTTTTCTTCTTCTTAATGGCGGCTGCGATTGTTGTGCTTCGGCGTCGACACGTCGATTGGCCGCGTGCGTTCGTTGACAACAAGTGGATCTGGCTCTACTTTGCTTTCGGCCTCGTCAGTGTGTTGTGGTCCGCCGAACCGATGATGTCGTTCAGGCGCGTTCCCAAGGCAGCGGGGAATGTGCTGATGGCGATGGTTATCCTGACCGAACCGAGGCCGTCCTACGCACTTGCTGGCGTGTTGCGCCGCCTCGCATATCTGACGCTGCCGCTTTCTGTCGTGTTCAACAGGTACTTTCCGCAATTAAGCCGTGCGTACTCGAACCATGCTGGCAGCCAGATGTTTTCGGGTGTCGGAACCCAGAAGAACTCACTGGGTGAACTGTGCCTCCTTGCCGGCATCTACTGTGTGTGGGATCTGCTGTATGTTCGTGATCGACGGATTCGCGCCCTGCGCGGCGTGATTCGAGTGGAGTGGATCGTCGCCGGGTTAGTCGTGTGGTTAATGGTGACGGCGAACAGTGCGACCGCGCTCGCCTGTCTGGTAGTGGCCTCAGCCGTTCTCATCCTCGGGCGCACTGGTCTGACGAAGAGTCCAGCGGGAATGGTCGCCGTGGTTCTGATAACTGGTCTGAGCACCATTGCGGCGGACTCGTTATTCGGGCTGTTCTCAATTGTGATCACAGCGTTAGGCAGGCACAGTGACTTAACGACGCGGGTTCCAATGTGGGAGCAGTTGTTGGCGACGACGTCAGGGTCTTCCGTCCTTGGAGTGGGGTTCGAAGCGTATTGGGTCACGGCCTTGGGACGGGCGATGACGGATGTATGGAACGTGTCCAATGCGCATAACGGATATCTGGACGCTTACCTGAGCAGCGGGTATGTCGGCCTTGGATTGATTTTGCTGAGTGTGGCGTCCGCGATTATCAAGGTGGCCAGGCGGCCGTCGGAAGACATCCCTGGAGCGTCTCTATGGCTGGCGGCCATCATGACGGTCGTCCTCTATAATTGGACCGAATCCGCGTTTCGAACGGTCTCCACGATCTGGGTGCTCTTTCTGGTCGCAGGATTGGACGTTCACGCTGCGGTCGTACCGGCGACGGAATCCGCCAGCCCAGCCGCGCCCGTGGAGGCGACCGGCCCCATCAGCATCCACGCGTGGCGCCGACTCAAGCAGGGCGAGGGGTTTGTGGTTGAAAGCCCACAGCACTTGAGAAGCCGGCATCGTATCGCACCAGCTGATCGCATGTCGGGACAGAAAGCGAAGGGATGAAAGGCGCTCTCCGGCTGACGGCCCGCGTGAGGAACAAGTGGCATGGGCTGCAAACCTCCCGCTTTGCTCGGCGCGACTTTCAACTTCGCCAGCCTGTGCCGTACGTATCGTTCACGTTCGACGATTTTCCGCGATCGGCACTGCTTACCGGCGGTGACATTCTCGTGCGCCATAAGGTGAGGGGCACGTATTTCGTATCTCTGAAGATGCTCGACAGTGACAGCCCATCCGGGGCGATCGCGCAGCGGCAGGATCTACCCTCCCTCCTGGCGGCTGGTCATGAGTTGGGATGCCACACCTACGACCATCTCGATGGTCGGCGCGCGACAGCCAAGGCATTCGAACAATCGCTCACCGCGAATCAGAGGGCACTGGAGAGCATCGTTCCAGGGGCTCGGTTGCGCGTATTTGCGTACCCGCTCAATGGACCGAACGTCACCATCAAGCGTACCGCCGGAAAGCGCTTCGTGGCCTGCAGAGGCGGCGGACAGAAGATCAATTCTGGTCGTGTGGATCTAAATCTTCTGAGAGCCTTTTTTCTCGATCGGAGAACCGGGAGCGACCTTCGGGTCGTCGAAGACGTCATTCGGCGCAACGCTGAAACCGGCGGGTGGTTGATCTTTGCCACGCATGATGTCGCGTCGGCACCCTCTCCGTACGGATGCGATCCAGATTTCTTTGATGCGGTGGTCGATTGTGCCACTCGATCCGGAGCGCGAGTCGTACCGATGATGCAAGCGTGTCAGGAGCTTCAGATCGTCTCGACTGAGTAGGCTCCAGAGTGCGGGAGAGACTCTCTTGCATCGACGACGAGTTCCTGTTTGTCCTTGCGGACCTCCACGAAAAACACCGGCGGACCTGTGATGAGTTATCCACAATCGACAGCTGAACGTGTGACAAATCGACCGATAGAGATCTGCGGGAAGGCAATCCGCATAGATGGTCGGGCAATCCGGATCGGGCGCCTCGAGGCCGATCGCTTTGAGTTTCTCGACGATCTCGAAGCGGCCCTTACAGAGATACGCCATTCGGGCATCGGAATGGATCTCTTCTCCTTTGTGCAGAAGGTTCGGGACCGGCAGCCCCGATACAGCTATCCCATGGAATGGGACAATTTCGCCGCTCTCCCCGTGTCGACGTTCGATCACTGGTGGACGAAACAAATCGACAACAAAACCCGAAACATGGTCCGGCGTGCGGAGAAGAAAGGCGTCGCGGTTCGAGAAGTGCTCTTCGACGATATGCTGGTGCAGAGCATTTCGGAGATATACAACGAATCGCCCATCCGCCAGGGTAAACCGTTCTGGCACTATCAAAAAAATCTCGACGCTGTCCGCCGGGCGAACGGGACCTTTGTCGATCGCAGCATCTTCATCACCGCGTCGCTGGCGGATGGAGTCATCGGGTTCGCCAAGCTCGTAGTCGACGAGGAACACCAGCAAGCCGCGCTGATGCAGATTCTGTCGATGGTCTCACATCGTGACAAGTCGCCTACAAACGCCTTGATCGCTCAAGCGGTGCGTTCGTGCGCGGAACGTCGGATCCCGTACCTCGTCTATGCGAGCTTTGCGTACGACAAAAAGCGGCGCGACAGCCTGAGCGATTTCAAGCAGCATAACGGTTTCCAGCGCATCGATGTGCCGAGGTATTACGTGCCGCTCACGATGAGAGGCCGGATTGCACTGCGCCTGGGTCTGCATCATCCGCTCACGACCCACATTCCCGAGCCGGTGGTCGCCAGGCTGCGAGCGGTCCGCGGCTGGTGGTTCGCGCGCAGTACCTCGAATCTCGCCGAAGAGCCAGTGAACGGCGCGTAATGCCTGATATGGTCGGCATGGTCAGTCCAAGGCCGTCGGCGGAGCGGCGAGACGTTCTCGCACGAATGATTGGCCCAATCGTGCACAACTCGGACGATCGTCTCGATACGTACGAACACGGCTCGATCGGTCTGACCGCGGCGTGGACCAGCCATGGTGAGGAGGCAGGACGTCAGAGCGTTCGGCGGGAGGACGGTAAAGGTGTTTGGATTCTGACAGGAGAACTGGCGAAAGGCGATTGGTTCGAAGGCTACGACAAGCGTGGTATTGACGCGGTCACAGACGTGAACGGCTGGTTCGTGGGACTTGCCGTGGATTTGCGGCGCGAGCGGTGCTACCTGTTTAACGATCGCTTCGGGATGTCGCGGCTGTTTATTCATGAGCGCGTTGACGGTATTTACTTTGCGACCACGGCGGCTGCGCTCCTTGCGGCGTTTCCAGAGACCCGTGCGTTCGATGAGCAAGGCGTCGCCGAGTACCTGGTGGCTGACTGTACCCTGGGCAGCAGCTCGATATTCAAAAGAATCACCATCTTGCCCGCAGGATCTGTGTGGTCCTGGGAGCAGGGTCGACTAGATCGGCGAACCTACTTCGATCGGGTCGAATGGGAACAACAGAGCCGTCTCACCGGCGACGGCTTCAGCGAAGAACTTCGAGCGCTGTTGCCAGTCGTGGTCCAGAGGTGGCAGCCGGCGACGCGGATGGGCGTGTCTTTGACGGCTGGGCTCGATTCACGGATGGTGATGTCATGCCTGAACGACGCGCCAGACGATTACCCGTGTTACACGTTCGGCAGTATGTATCGGGATACATTTGACGTGAAAATCGCCCGCACTGTCGCGTCCGCGTGCCATCAGCCGCATACCACGTTCGTGTTGGGAGACGAGTTCTTGCGTGAATTCCCCAGATATATGGAGGAGGGGGTCATCCGCTCGAGCGGGTATCTCGGTATGTCAGGAGCGGCGGAACTGTTTCTGAATCGGCAGGCACGAGCGGTTTCGCCGATCCGGCTGACTGGCAATTATGGAAGCGAGTTGTTGCGAGACGCCAGAGCGTTCAAAGGCAGCCTCCCCGATTGGGTTGTCGGGTCAACGCGTACACCCGCATTGAGGCAAGCTGTCCACGCGTTTGATCAGGCCGCAGCCACCAATTCGGTAAGCTTCGCGCTTTTTTGCCAGGCACCGCACCAGGGATTTGGGCGCCGGGCGATCGAGTCGTCCGAATTGTCGATTCGCTCGCCGTTCTTGGACAACGATCTCGCCCGGCTCGCTTACAGAGCGCCTCTGGGACGTCAGGCGGGCACAACGGCATGCCTGTCAGTGATCAGGCATCACAAGCCCCGGCTCCTCGCGATTCCGACGGATCGCGGATACCTCGGTCGCGGGACGGCAATAAGGCGGGCAGTACGACGCGCGTACTGCGAGCTGCTGTTCAAAGGCGAGTATCTGGCGGGCCACGGAATGCCACATGCACTCGCGGCGGCTCTCTCCCTTCTGCCAGGGCGCTTGCCGGAACGTCGCCTGCTGGGATACCACAAGTTCCAACATTTCCGGCAATGGTTACGCTCAGAGCTCTGGGCTTATGTTCGCGACATGCTGGCCGAGCCGGCCGCGGAGGTTGAAATCTTCGCCGACCGCTCACATCTTTCGCTCATGCTCGAGAGCCACAAAGCTGGTCGCGCCAACTATTTCTCGGCGCTGGATAAGGCATTGACGTTGACTATTACCGCAAGAAAGCTGTTCGCGACCGGTCAGAGCTCCGCTGAGCCAGGCCACACGATCCTCGGCCGGGCCCGTGAACGAGGGACGTCACCGAGGACTGCCGCCGCTCAGGGCAGCAGTCTCACGTTCAACGGCGGCGGTAGCCTTTGAAGTGGGTGGGGATATGGATATGGGATGTATCCGGGCTTTGATCCTTTGTTGACGAAGTAATCCCGGTCGGCGCGGATGTGATTGACAGAGCCGTTGTCGACACTGACGCCTGCCGGGGCTCCGTCGAGAGTATTGTTCCAGAAATATGCCGGCTCCGACATCTGCACCGGATATGGAGGTGGAGTGCCATTGAAGATGGAACCGTCGCCGCCACGTCCAATCTGATCGAGGCAGGGCCAGCCAGTCGCGTCCGCCTTGCCATCCCATGGTGATGATCCGTCGCATAGCCCGAACGGAAGCCCATAGGTGGTGACATCCCGCACGTTATCAATTGACATGGCCCTTTCCCCGAACGCGCCCGTCATGGTGTTATTGAACACCACGCCGGTGCCGCCGCGAAGGAACATGGGGCGGTACACGTCGAAATTGGTCTTCGTGATCGTGTTCTCGTAGATTTCCCACTTGCGACAGGCTCGTGCCGTGCCCTGAACCGAATGCACTTCAAGGTATGTATCAGTGACGGTGTTGTGGCGGAAGACGAGTCGGCCGCCGTGTTGACAATCCATTGCATTGCCGAAGACCGTATACAAAAAAGTGTTGTCCTCGATATACACGGCGTCGGCAGTGCCCAGTGCGAGTGGATCGAACCACTGGGTGGTTCGGCTCAATTCGGCGAGTGATACACCCGGATAGCCATACACGATGACTCGCCGGTTCAGGAAGGAATTATGATCGATCAGACCCTTCGGGGAAGCCTGTGGCCGGTAGCCTGCGACATAGACGCCCGCCTGAAACGAACCGCACGTAAATGCGTTGTGGTCGATTCGCCAGTCTTCGCCGTCGATCGTGATATAGCCGCACACGAAAGTGAAGCCGGTCACTCGTCGGTTCCCAACGGCGACGAACAGTGGCGTGCCTATGCTCGTGGCGTCGATTGTGGTGACCCCTGCGCCCGCTCCTTGAAGCGTGATGTTGGTACCCGCCGGGATGTTGACCGGGGTCAGCCACACGCACTTGCCAGCTGGAACCGTTACGGTATCGCCTCGAGACGCATTGTTGATCGCTGCTTGGACCGACGCGGCATCGCAAGTGGCGGCGACGCGAGTGTCCGCGAACGATGGCGAGGCAACGAACAGTAGAAACAGCACAAACGTCCAGATTCCGGAATTCCGCACGGTCACGAGCATCATGGTCTCCTGGGCCAGAGATTCGAGACCAAACACAACAGCAAGATGAATGCCCATCGCCGTTGGCTGGAAACACTATGTTTTGTGGTCACTTCGCAAACGCCACTGTAACACGACCCACGGAAACGTAACCGACGCGTCCATGATGGATTCGAGCTTGCAGCCACTGTCATCGATCACTCCGCATGCGGACGTGCAGGCCGAATCGGCTTCCCGAATCGAGGCCCGCGCCCGGCTCACACTCGATGGCGTGACGCTGATGCGCTACGCCCACATTCATCGGTCGCAGATGGCCGGCGGGATGGAGCATTATCTCAGCCAGCTCGATCGCGCGCTGCTGATGCGCTACCGGATGAGAATCGTCCAGACCCATCTGGTCGACGGCGCAGATCGTCAGAAGCGCGACGTTCACGTGGAGTCGTACGGCCGCGGAGAGACTGTCTGGATCCCGATCTACCGACTTGGTCAACAGCGTACCGGGTCGTTGCTCCAGCGGGCGGACGTCTTCAGGGCGCGACGCTCCGTGTCCAGTCTCCGAACAAGCCAAACCCACCGACAGGGCACCCTGAAGACCCTCGACGTGCTACGCGCGGCGTATGAGTGTGTTCGTCACGCCGACGTCATTGTTAGCGATCGCGCCCGGGACGTGCTCAACGACGAGCGGATAGACGTTCTTCTCCTTCACTGGCTGAGCTACGACGTTGGGGGGTTGATCGAGGTCGCGCGGAAGAAAGGCATTCCCTTCGGCATCATCAATCACTTCGACAACCGGCGACTGGAAGGGCGCCGGGTGCGGCCGTGGTTGCGAGCCTCGGCAGGTGTTGCAGGCGTGTCGGCCCGCAACGTTCCGCGTCTGCTGCGCCCGAGATTTGTCAGTGTATCCGACGCCGTCGACGTGACCTACTTCGACCCGGCGTTGGCACGGCGGCTTGATCGGCGGGAGGGCCCACTTGTGCTGCTGCCAGCACGAATCGCACGCGGCAAAGGACATCACGATCTGCTCTTGAGCGCCCGCGACCTCGCGTTGAAGGGGTTGAATATCACTCTGGCGTTCGCGGGGGCGGCAGAGGTCGGCGCGGAATCGCTGCGTGCTGATCTGTTGAAGGAAGTTGCCTCACTGGAACTCGGAGAGCGGGTGTCGGTTCTCGGCCAGTTGGCGCCAGACGAACTGCGTGACTGGTATGCCGCGAGCGACGTGGTCGTGCTGCCAAGTTACGAAGAGGGGCTGGGGAAGGTGCTGCTTGAAGCGCAGGCGATGGGCAGGCCTGTTGTCGCATACGCGTCAGGGGGGATTCCCGACGTCGTTGTGCACGGACGAACCGGACTGCTCGTCAGGACAGGCGACCGTCATGCGCTCACGGCGGCTCTCGAGCACCTGTTGACGCATCCTGCTGGACGACGCTCGATGGGCGTCGCGGCGAGAGAATTCGTCGTCCGCGACTTTTCGGTAGCTGCCCTCATTGAGCGTCATGAGCAGTTCTATGACGCGCTGCGAAGGCAATCGCCAACGAAGCAGTTGTCCGTCTCCTTGAGCCAATAATCATCTGATTACCCGAGATAGCCGTGTTGGGTCAGGACACAAGCGATCCTCGAGCGAGAAAGCACATCACCGTGTGCGTCTGCACGTTCCGTCGCCCGCGGCTCCTCCAGCGCGGGTTGATGGCGCTGCAACGTCAGGACACGAACTGCGAATTCACATTCTCGATGGTGGTTTGTGACAACGACAGCAGCCAGAGCGCGCGCTCCGTGGTAGAAGAGTTTGCGCGGACCGCCACGATTGAGACGGCCTATTGCGTGGAAACGCAGCAGAATATCGCGCTCGCCAGGAACCAGGCAATTCGGCGCTGCAGCGGCGACTTTGTCGCGTTTATTGACGACGATGAGTGGCCATCCGAAGAGTGGTTGTCGCTGATGCTCAAGACATGCGAAATCCTCGGCGCCGACGGCGTACTCGGACCGGTTCTACCGCATTTCGACGAGCTCCCTCCAGCCTGGGTTGTGTCCGGCCGTTTCTGCGAGCGGGAGCGCTACGTCACCGGGCACGTCGTGCGATGGGAAGAGAGCAGAACCGGTAACGTGTTATTTCGACGGTCGATTGTGGAAGGCATGGCCGAGCCGTTCGACTCGCGGTTCGACAATGGCGGGGGGGACACAGATTTTTTCAAGCGAATGACATCTCGAGGGTGCACGTTTGTCTGGTGCGACGAGGCCGTTGTCTGCGAAACCGTGCCTGCGCACAGACTCACCCGTTCGTACATGTTGAAACGAGGCCTTCTCAGAGGACGCAATATTCTCAAGCATCAGGAACGACGCTGGCACTACGTTGCGATCTCGCTCGCCGCTGTTCCCGTGCACGCTGCCTTTCTGCCCGTGGCCACGCTGCTCGGGCAGCATGTAGTCATGAGACATTTGGTCTCGCTATCCGACCACGTCGGTCGCCTGTTGGCGCTCCTTGGCCTGAGTCCGGTCAGTACCAGAGAGCCATGACGGCATCGTCTCGATCATGACTGCCAGACGCCGTCTCGCGGACTTCCTGCTCTTGCGCTGTCAGATGCGCCGCTTGTCTGGAACACGTCTGCAGAAGTCGGTGCGCAGCTTTCTCGACGAGATCGATCTGCAGCACTTCCGGGATACGAATCCGGCTCCTGAGTGTGGAGACCGCTTCGAGATGTACCGTTACCTACATTCGACGCACATTCACGATGCTGCGATCGATTTCCTCGAATTTGGTGTCTTTCGAGGTGACACGATCCGAGAGTGGACCAAGCTCAACACACATGCAGGCAGCAGGTTCGTCGGATTCGATTCCTTCGAGGGGCTGCCGGAACACTGGCGGACAGGCCAGAGCAAAGGCCACTTCGACGTC
>Ga0170475_100667206_pt1 | contig 18966 bp, 16 predicted proteins | sample Soicark_Litter_5_FD_111474 | JGI IMG/M metagenome (GOLD analysis project Ga0170475, IMG submission 111474) | Avena fatua rhizosphere microbial communities from Hopland, California, USA. Combined Assembly of 48 SPs
CACTTTTGGCGATGGCCCTTTTGCAGGAGAAGCTGATTCGAATCAGGAGCGCGAGATCCTGAGTCAGAAGGCCTTTCATCGCGTGATATCCATCGAGCGGATGCGCACGGAGCGCTCCCGCAAGCCTTTCATGTTGATGCTGCTCGACATGGGAGATCACCTGCCCTCCGAAATCGTAGGAAAGAACCTGGGCAGCCTGATAGCAGCCCTCTCCACATCAACGCGCGAAACAGATGTATCCGGCTGGTATAAGACCGATCGCATCGTCGGGCTCATGTTCATTGAGATTTCCATTGAAGATCGTCAGACCATTGTTAGCACAATGATCTCGAGAGTGAGCCAGATCCTGCGCGACCATTTGAGCCTCGAACAATTCAACCGCGTGAGCTTTTCTTTCCACGTGTTCCCCGAAGAATGGCACCAGGATTCGCGCAAACCGAATAACCCGGTTTTTTATCCTGATCTATCCGAAGAAGCCGAAAAAAGGCGTGCCTCCGGCGCATTGAAGAGAGCAATGGATATGCTAGGAAGCGTTGCGGCCCTGATATTTGCCGCACCCATATTCCTTCTGATTGCCATTGCGGTCAAAGCTTCCTCCAAGGGGCCCATCTTCTTCCGTCAGCAGCGCCTCGGACAGCACGCACAGCCTTTCTATTTCTGAAGTTTCGCTCGATGCATGTCGGCAACGATACCAACGTGCACAAGGAATACATCAAGAAACTAATCGCCGGCCAGGCGGAGCGTCACCACTCGAATGGCAATGGCGAGGGCGTCTTCAAATTGACGTCTGATTCTAGAATTACCCGGGTCGGAGCTTTTCTTCGCAAGACCAGTCTCGACGAATTGCCGCAGTTCATCAACGTCCTAAGAGGTGAAATGTCTCTGGTAGGGCCGCGGCCTCCGATTCCGTACGAAGTCGAAAACTATGATGTGTGGCATCGCCGTCGCTTGCTCGAAGCGAAGCCAGGCATCACGGGACTGTGGCAAGTGAGTGGCCGCAGCCGGGTCACGTTCGATGAAATGGTTCGCCTCGATTTGCGATACGCGCGCTCGTGCTCACTCTGGACGGATGCGAAAATTCTGCTGCGCACCCCTCTCGCCGTTGTCTTCGGCGACGGTGCACACTGATTCGTATCTTTGAGCCCTCCCCCGCTAAGCCTTTACCGCCCCCAAAAAGGAACTCATATGGCTACCTACGTAACAAAACCTGCCGAGGCAATTTCCGCGCGCAGTCAGGGAAATAACGTCGTGAAATTCGGAGTCATCGGTTACGGTTACTGGGGTCCGAATGTGGTTCGAAACCTGGACCAGTTGGATAAAGTCAATGTCCTGGGCGTTTGCGATCTGGACGGGCCAGCCCGCGAACGAGCTCGGAAGGCATTCCCACACCTCGAGATCACCGCGGATCCAACTGATTTGCTGCGGTCGGCCGAGATTGACGCGATCGCGGTCGTGACACCAGTCTGGACCCACTACGAAATTGCCAAAACTGCTTTGGAAAATGGAAAGCACGTCTTCGTAGAAAAACCCTTCACCAGCACCTCGGCGCAAGCCCAAGAACTCATCGAGCTTGCAGCCAAGAAGGATCTCAAGATCATGGTGGACCACACATTTCTGTTCACGGGTGCGGTCAGGAAGATCCGTCAATTACTGGACGAAAACGCGCTGGGTAAGCTGTATTACTACGACTCCACCCGTGTAAACCTTGGTCTGTTTCAACACGACGTGAATGTGATCTGGGATCTCGCCCCGCATGATTTGTCGATTGTGGATTACCTGATCCAGCAGCGCCCGGAAGCAATTGTTGCGACGGGACAGACCCACCTGAACGGGCACGAAGACATAGCCTTTCTCACACTGTATTTCCCTGACAAGGTGATCGCTCATATAAACGTCAATTGGCTCTCCCCGGTAAAGGTACGAACCACACTGATTGGCGGCGAGAAGAAGATGCTGGTGTGGAATGATCAGGCGGCAGACGAACAGGTGAAGGTCTACGACAGAGGCGTTAGCGTCAGCAGCCGTGAGGGCGTTTACAACCTTCTGGTGAACTATCGTTCTGGCGACATGTGGGCGCCGCGCCTGGAACGAGCGGAGGCGCTAACGCATGAGTTGTCTTATTTCGTTGACTGCATTACGAATGACCAAACGCCCATGAACGACGGCGAGGCTGGCTTGCGAGTAGTCAACATGCTCGAAGCTTCAACCAAGTCGATTCGCCAACGCGGTGCATTGGTCTACCTCTGAGCCTTCTCCCAGTCTCATTCGCTAATCAGTGCAAGACGAAGTTGAACAAGTATCGAGGTGAACTCCTGAGTCATGAATCCCTTCCTGTCTATTGCTGACGACGTCAAGCTAGGGCGAGGCGTCAAGCTGTCGAACTTTATCAACCTATACGGCTGCACCATCGGCGACGAAACCAAGATCGGCGCGTTTGTGGAAATCCAGAAGAACGCCACGATCGGTAATTGCTGCAAAATCTCTAGCCACACGTTCATCTGCGAAGGGGTGACCATCGAAGACAATGTGTTCATCGGGCACACCGTGACTTTCATCAATGACAGCTATCCCCGGGCCACAACAGTTGGCGGTGGGCTGCAAACAGAAGCCGATTGGAAAGTGGAGCGCACCTTTATTAGGAAGGGTGCCTCCATCGGGTCGGGAAGCACTATTCTTTCAAGAGTCACGGTAGGCGAGAACGCGATCGTTGGGGCCGGCAGCGTGGTGACGAAAGATGTCGCGCCGAACACCATCGTTGCAGGTAACCCAGCAAGAGTACTGCGTCAGATCACAGAGGCGGTGGAGAATTCCAAATGAGCAAGAATATGAATGTTCCTTTTCTGGATTTAGTTACTCCGCACGTTGAAATGGAGCAAGAACTGACGGCTGTGTTTAAGAATGCATTGCACACGGCTGGTTTCGTCGGTGGACATCTGGTGGAGGCGTTTGAGACGGCCTTCGCCAAGTTCTGCGGGGCCAGATTCGCGGTCGGAGTGGGAAGTGGGACAGATGCGTTGCGCTTTGCCCTGATGGCCTGCGGCGTCAAGGCTGGGGATGTTGTAATCACCGTGCCGAACACTTTTATCGCGACGACCGAAGCCATTTCACAAGCGGGAGCCCTGCCTGAGTTCGTCGATGTCGACGAGCGCACTTACAACATGGACCCGACGAAACTGCGCGATTATCTCGAAAATCAGTGCACGGTAGATGCATCGGGAAAGGTAATAAGCCGCAGAAGCAATCGGCCCGTATCCGCAGTGATTCCGGTTCATTTGTATGGACAAACTGCAGATATGGACCCGATTCTGGAATTGGCAGAACGATTTCACCTCGTAGTGATCGAGGATGCCTGCCAGGCACATGGGGCGGAGTACTACTCTGAGAGACGCGGACGTTGGATCAAGGCCGGCTCTATGGGACAAATGGCTGCATTCAGCTTCTATCCAGGCAAGAACCTAGGAGCCTGCGGAGAAGCCGGCGCGGTTACTACCAACGACCAAGAAAGCGCGAACAAGATCCGCATGATCCGTGATCACGGCCAGAGCACAAAGTACTATCACGATATCGAGGGTTACAACGGTCGTCTGGATACAATTCAGGCGGGCATTCTGGCCATCAAGTTGAACCACCTAACGTCGTGGAATCAAAAGCGCCAGGAACTGTCGCGCGAGTACGGGCGAATGTTGGAAGGAGCCGGCGAGTTTGTTGCTCCTTTTGAGCCTTCCTGGAGCAAGGCGGTTTATCACTTGTATGTGGTGCGCGTGAAAGATCGCGACCGCCTTCAGGCGCAATTGAAAGCTGCGAATGTGGCAACCGCTACTCATTATCCCATTCCGCTGCACTTGCAGAAAGCGTATGCGCACCTAAGGTACAAAGCCGGAGACTTCCCGGTCACCGAGCTTGTTGCGCCCGAACTTCTGTCGTTGCCCATGTTCCCACAGCTGACAGACGAGCAGCAGGAGTACGTGGCGAAGAAGCTCATTGAGCTAGCGGACGCATGCCAGCCAGAATTTTCGGCTATTTAGGAATGAAGCGGCGGCGCGTGCCGCTCTCTAAATCAGATTCCACTCATATTTTGGGAAGGACCAATGAAAATCTCTGTGATTGGCGCAGGTTATGTCGGGTTGACGACCGCAGCTTGTCTGGCAGAACTGGGGCATGACGTGTTTTGCAGCGAGAACGATTTGCAGAAGCTGGCTCACTTGCAGGATGGTGAGCTGCCTTTTTTCGAGCCGCACCTCGAACCTATGGTGAAGCGCAGCCGGGCTGCCGGACGGCTTCAGTTCGGCTCGACCGAAGACGCAATCGATCATGGCGATTGCATTTTCATCTGTGTCGGTACGCCTCCGCTCGAAAATGGCGATGCCGATCTCTCCGCCATCGAGCGCGTGGCCCGCACGATTGCTAAGCAGGGCAAAGGCTACCGCTTGGTGATTGAGAAGAGCACTGTGCCAGTCCAGACGGCCTGGCAACTGCGCCGTCAGCTGGCGTTGCACAGCAACAACCAACTGGAGTACGACGTCGCGTCCAATCCTGAGTTCCTGCGCGAAGGCTCTGCGGTGGAAAACTTCTTCCATCCGGATCGCGTCGTGGTCGGCGTGGAGGGTCCCAAAGCGGTTGTGCAGATGCGGGAAATCTATCGGCCGGTGCTCGAAGGCACCTTCACCTGCCCGGTTCATAAGGACTGCCACAAACGAAACGATGTGCCGTTCCTGGTTACCGACACCAACAGTTCCGAGTTGATCAAGCACGCCTCGAATTCATTTCTGGCGATGAAGATCTCGTTCATCAACGCAGTTGCTGACCTGTGTGAGGCCGCTTCTGCCGACGTCACTAAGGTTGCCGAAGGCATCGGACTTGATCCCCGCATCGGTGCTTCGTTTCTAAATCCCGGAATCGGGTTCGGTGGCTTCTGCTTCCCGAAAGATTTGCAGGCCTTTGTGCGGATCGCAGAGAAGTTCGGCTGCGACTTCTCCATGTTCAAGGAAGTGGAAAAAATCAATCTGCAACGCATCGACAAGTTCATCAATAAGTTGAAGCACGAACTGTGGGTGCTGCGAGGCAAGAAGATCGCTGTCTGGGGGTTGGCGTTTAAGCCTAACACCGACGACATTCGATTTGCACCCGCGATCTCTCTACTCAAGAAATTGCTTGCCGAAGGCGTGATCGTTCAGGCCTATGACCCGCAGGCGATGGAAAACACCAAACGCGAGCTGCCCCAGGTAACCTACTGTCAAGATCCTTATCAGGCCGCGCAAGGCGTCGAGGCGATTCTGGTACTCACCGAGTGGGATGAATTCCGTACACTCGACTGGGCGCGCATCGCCAAAATGGTGGAACGGCCGCTGGTGATTGACGGCCGAAACGCTCTGCGCAAAGACGAAGTCGCTGCCCAAGGATTCCAGTACCTAGGAATCGGGGGGATCTCACTGACACCCGCGAAGGCCGCATCCCCGGTGTTGGCGTAAGGGTGTTGGCGCAAAAAAAGGATGCTCAGCGGAGAACACCGAATATGAAGCTCTCTATCGTCGTAATTTGCTGGAATGATCTAAGAGTCATAGGTGATTGCTTACGTTCAATCTACGCCTGCACGCACAAGACTGACTTCGAGGTCGTCGTGTCCGATAACGGGTCGACTGACGGCTCGGTGGAATTTATACGCCACAAGTATCCCGTCGTACGGATTATAGAGAACGGGGCAAACCTTGGATTCGCGCGTGGAAACAATGCAGGAATTCGCGACAGCACCGGGGAATACGTGCTGATTCTGAATCCGGACACGATCATTCACGAAAATGCGCTCGACACTCTGGTTGAATTCGCCGAACGGCATCCCGAGGCGGGCGCTTTCGGCTGCCGCGTGCTCAATCCCGACGGCAGCTATCAGAACCCGGCACGTCCGTTCCCAACGGCCTGGAGAAGCTGGATCGCAGCACTCTATCTCCGTTCTCTGGCCCATATCTCAGATGCGTTTCTCTCGGATACCTACACCGGTTGGAAGGGGGATACGGAGCGTACTATCGATTGGCAGTCGGGATGTTGCGTGATGTTCCGGGGCGACCTTCTCAAGAGCCTGCAGGGCTTTGACGAGCAGTTCTTCTATCACTTCGAGGAAGTGGACCTTTGCCGGCGGGTCTGGAACTCGGGCAAGACGGTCGTATACACAGCCAGGGCGCAGATTACGCACTTGGGTGGCCAATCGGTGAATCGGTTTCCAATACGCTTTGAACTGGAGCGCTATCGTAATCGCTATCGCTATTTCTTCAAGCACTTCGGGGCCGCGGGCGCCCGCGCTTGCCGCCGCACCGTGCTGGCCAAGATCCGTGTTCGCCAGCTGGGGTATGGAGTGGTCAACCTATTTGCGCCTACCGAGCCGCGGAAACAGCGGCTGGAGATGTATCGCATCAGTGCCGAGTGGAACCGGCGAATCGATCCTGTGAAGTTCGTGGAAGTCGGCGAGGAGCCGAACTGTATCAAGCAGGCCATCCCGCAAACCTCGTAATTTGACGTTATCTTGTCCGCTCAAATTCAGCGAAAAGAGGAAATCAAAATGTCGGTTGCACTGGTTACAGGGGGAGCAGGATTCATGGGGTCTCACGTGGCTGAACACGCCCTCGAGATGGGAATGGATGTCGTGGTCCTCGACGACCTTAGCGGCGGGTTCGTGGACAACGTTCCGAAGGGGGCAACCTTCGTCGAGGGCTCGATCCTTGACCATGAACTCCTGCGGCGTGTGTTCATGAAGTATAAGTTTTCGTACGTCTATCATCTGGCCGCATATGCAGCGGAAGGTCTTAGCCACTTTATCAAGCGCTTCAACTACAACAACAACCTCATCGGTTCGGTCAACCTTATCAATGAGTCCGTAAACCACAATGTGAAGTGTTTCGCGTTTACCTCATCAATTGCCGTGTACGGTGCCGGCCAGAGCCCGATGACCGAGAGCATGATTCCGCTCCCGGAGGACTCCTATGGCATTGCCAAACTCGCGGTGGAACAGGACCTCAAGGTCAGCCATGAAATGTTTGGATTGAACTACGTTATCTTCCGTCCGCACAACGTCTATGGCGAGCGTCAGAATATCGGTGACCGCTATCGCAATGTGGTTGGCATCTTCATGAACCAGATTCTGCGGAGTGAGCCAATGACCATTTTCGGCGATGGAAGCCAGCAGCGCGCATTCACCCACATTCGGGACGTTGCCCCGTCCATTGCGCAGTCAGTATCAACTCCGGCGGCCTGGAACGAAATCTTCAATGTCGGTGCCGACCAACCCTATACCGTGAATGCCTTGTCTGAAGTCGTGGCCGCAGCCATGGGCAAACGCTGTGACGTGAAGCATCTCGAACCTCGAAATGAGGTCAAGATCGCGTTCTCAGATCACAGCAAGGCCGAGCGCGTATTTGGGAAGAACAAGAAGGTGTCTCTCCAGGATGGAATCGCCATGATGGCGGAATGGGTCAGACAGCACGGATCTCGCGAGAGCAGCATCTTCAGCAACATTGAGGTACCCAAGAACATGCCAAAGAGCTGGGCTGCAGTAATGAATGCAGTCGAGGTCTAGCCGTCGTTCCTGCGAATTCTTGGTGGCAGCCATGATCGAGACTCTTGCCGAGGCCGAAAAGAGGGTAGGAACTGCCGCTGAAACTTTGCGCTATGTTCTGATGACGGCTGCGTACAACGAGGAAGCGTTCATTGCACGTACCATCGAGTCCGTTGTAGCACAGACTATGCTTCCCGCAAGATGGATCATAGCAAGTGATGGGTCGACCGATCGTACGGATGAAATCGTCAGCAGTTTTGCCGGCCGTTATGCGTTCATCCAACTTCTCCGGGTTGAGCGGAGCCATCTTCGCGGTGTGATTTCCAAAATCAATGCGCTGAGCCTGGCATACAAACAACTTGAGCAAGTGAAGCACGATTTCGTCGGAAATCTTGACGCGGATGTCTCGTTGCCTGACACCTATTTCGAACAGCTAATCACCTTCTTCCGTTCAGATTCCCGGCTGGGCATCTGTGGTGGTTCGATCTGCGAGGAAAGACATGGAGTATTTCGCCCACGCCCTACCAACCGCCTTAGCTCTGTCGCGCACGCGGCGCAGCTCGTTCGGCGGGAGTGTTACGAGGCAGTCGGCGGATATAGGCCTCTAAAGTATGGCGGTGAGGATTGGTGTGCGGAAGTCAGCGCGAGAATGATGGGTTGGTCGGTTCGAACCCTCCCCCAAATCAATGTTCTTCACTATCGACCGACAGGCGGTGCTGATCGAAGAATGCTTCACTGCTACCGCCAGGGGAAGATGGATTTCACGTTGGGGAGTCATCCTCTGTTTGAGCTGATGAAGTGCGCACGCCGAATATCCGAACGTCCTTGGGGACTGGCAGCCGCGGCGCGTTTGGCTGGATTCCTCTGGTCTTATACGACCAGGGAGCCGCGATTGGTTACGCAGGAGTTCGTCACTTTCTTACGCGCGGAGCAGAGAAACCGATTGAATCCGTTTGGCTAGGAATAGATCCGAAGTACCCTGGTTTGTAAAGCGGCTTTAAGCGCAGATTTCACGCAGAGGTTGTAGAACTTTAGGCCATCGCTAGCGGCGTGAAGGTTACATTCCGGATGTACCTTCGGGCTGTACCGTGGCTCAGGGTGCTGTGCTAGCTTGACAGTAGTTACTTCGGCACGGAGGCCGTAATGTCGAGCAGATCCCCCCTGTTTGTCACAGTCTTATTGTCATTCTGTTTGTTTGCCCTTAACCTCAGCGCACAAAATACCAAAGCCAATCTATGGGTCAGCACCAGTGGCGGAAGTTGTACGCGCTCGGCCACTGCGGCCGCGTACATTGATGGCCAAGCATGTTCGTCGATGCAGGCTGCCCAGAATGCAGCGCAAGCCGGCGATACCGTCATCATCAAGAACGGCACGTATCCGGGACAGAGTCTGAGTTCGGGCCAAAAAAGTTCTGCTGTGTCTTACTTGGCCGAGACTTCAGGCCAGGTGCTGCTGACCGGAGACCTGAGCATCGGCATTGACCATCTGCATGTGACAGGCGTGATTTCAGCCGGCGGACACAACACGCGGCACAAGCTCGATATTTCAGATTCCACAACAACCCAGTGGACTGACGTTTTGGTTGATGGCTTTCGCGGGTCTAGCTTGTGGGTATCCGCATCCGGAGTAACCGTACAGAACAGCGAATTCGGGGACGCCGATGCTTGCACTCAGGGCGGAACCGAAGACGCCACGCGGCTTTGGTCCGGCTCCTTCGGCAACCCCACCAATTTCAAGTTCTTACATAATGTGGTTCATGATTGGACAGAGAGCACGCCACAGTGCAACGGAATGCACGTCGACGGTTTTCAGGTTTATGCTGGAGCGTCGAATGTCCTCTTCGATGGAAACACGTTCTACAATAACGCTACGTCTAATCTCATGACCGAGGGTATTTCGGGATCTTGGGTCATTCAGAACAACTACTTTGGCCGTCCGATAGAAGACGGAAATAATCTAGTAGTCGGTCGAGGTGACTGTAGCGGCGTGGTTATCCAGAACAATGTAATTCAGTGGTTCACGGCGAACAACGAAGTAAGCTGCTCGAATGGCCTTCCGACGATCCGTTCGAACGTCTTCGTTTCGGCGGTGACTGCTTGCAACGTAACCGGGGGCACTTTTGATCACAACATCTTTGCGGGATCAGGCGGAATTACCTGCGGTTCCAGCGCGAAAAGTTGCAGTCCGGCATGGCAGAACGGCGCACCTTCCAGTTCGAACGGATACGATATTCGGCTAAGCAGTTCTGATACCTGTGCCAAGGATTCAGGCAACTCTGTCAGTTTCCCTTCCAAGGATTTTTACGGTACGACGCGGGCACAGGGAGCGGCCCCCGATGCGGGCCCATACGAGGTTCCTGCTGCCAGCGGATCTGCTCCGGCTGCCCCTACAAGTCTACAGGCGTTCGTTAACTGACTAAGAACTTCAGGTGACCCAGAACTCTTTTGGGTTCTGGGTCATAATAGTCTCATCCCCGCTCCCGCGTTCCGCCCACCGAACTGAAAGTTGCGATTACAGAGACCGCCGTGTCACCCAGGAAATTGCTTGGATATTTGTTCTTGGCGTTATATCGCCTTCATCTCCGGACGAAGTCGAAGTGCTTTTCGCTTTTGATGTCCGGGGGCTTTGCGGAGTTTGGGAAGCATACGGTCATCTCAACGCCGCTTCGGCTGTCGGGTGAGGAGAGGATCTCGTTGGGACGAGGAGTCTTTGTTGGCTCGGGCTCTTGGCTGCAAGCTTTACCAGACGGCGATAATCAGTCCGTCGCCGTTAAGATCGGGGATGGAACCAGCATCGCGGGGATCTGTGTCATTTCAGCGGTGCGCCAGGTCTGTCTGGAAGAAAGTGTGCTGCTAGCGCGTAACGTCTACATTTCGGACCATATCCACAAGTTCAGTTTGGCTGGCCAGCCCGTCTTAGCGCAAGGCTTTGAGAAGATCAGGCCCGTTCTCATCAAACGCGGGGCTTGGCTTGGCCAAAACGTTGTAGTCTGCCCCGGAGTGACGATCGGGTCCGGATCGGTGATTGGGGCAAACTCCGTAGTAACGGAAAGTATTCCGGACTATTGCCTAGCAGTAGGCGCCCCAGCCAAGGTAGTGAAAAAGTTCGCAGATCAACCACTCGTCGATCGGGAGGGAGCACTATGAGAAGCGATCCTCTAGTTAGCGCCATCATCCCGACCTATAATCGCGCAGGAGTAGTGGGGGAGGCGATTGACAGCGTTGTCGGGCAGAGCTACCCAAATCTCGAGGTCATTGTCGTCGACGATGGTTCGTCCGATGATACCCTCAGCCGGCTGCAGCATTTTTCCGGGAGAATACGGATTGTCAGACAGCCGAACTCTGGACCAGCCGCAGCACGGAACCGTGGTATCTCGGTCGCGCGTGGAGAGCTAATAGCCTTCCTGGATTCCGATGACCTTTGGCTCCCGACAAAGATCGAACGGCAGGTTCGTCTCTTGCAGCACGTCGGAGACGAAGTACCGTGCTGCGTGTGCAATATCCGCATGTGCTGGAGCGACCGGGAGCGTACCTCGTTCGACATATCGTGCCTCTTCTCTTCAATGGGTGAGGGCCTGTGGCTGAATCCTGACGAGGTTCTGGCGACCCGGTTCTTACTGTTCAACCAAGGCGTCATGATCCGGCGAAGTGTGTTGGATAAAATTGGACCCTTCGATGAAACCCTTTGGTACCTAGAGGACCACGAGCTTTCGTTGCGCCTGTCACTCGAAGGGCCCTGGGCCTTTGTTGATGAGCCATTGGTCATCTGGCGCGAGAGCATGTCAGGGAGTTTGTATCAAAAGGCACAAAGCGACGAACTTCGCTGGCGGCTTCCTATGGTGCAGATTCTCCAGCGTCAACTGACGCACGCTGAGCAAAAAGGGGGCACTTCGGCTTTGCGGGCGCTCTTGACCGGAGAACTGAACCGGGCAAAGCGGCAATTGAAGGCCGCCGAATTGATTCAAAAAGGAACTTTTCCCGTATCGCATTGGGGGAAGTTTCTTCAATCCGTCGAGCACTATCGAAAAGCAGTATTTCGCAGGTTGCCTTCATTCCCGAGCATGAAGGTGCAATCGATTGCATCGGTCGGGCCTGGTGCTTCGAGGGCGATCGCAGTGCCAATGATGTCATCCAGGCAATGATGTGCAGGAATCCCGATGTCGGTCCACACTCTTGACCCGCTGAAGGATGCTCGCTGGCAGAAGCTTGTACGAGAGAATGACCGGGCTTCTGTGTTTCACACGCGGCAATGGCTGCACGCTCTACGTCTTACGTATGGCTACGAACCGCTCGCGGTCTGCACTTTGTCCCCAGAACTGGCGCTTGCGAATGCGGTGCTCTTCTGCCGCGTCGAGAGTTGGCTGACGGGGCGCCGCTGGGTATCGTTGCCATACTCCGATCATTGCGAGCCTTTGGCGCAAGACCAGGTCACCGCCAGTGAAATAGCTTTGTTTTTGCGGGAGGTAGTGAGCCGCGAGAAGCTGAAGTATATGGAAGTGAGGCTCGGACCGCCGGATCATTTCGGCCTTGGATTCCACGAGTCCGCGCAATATTGCCTCCACAAAATAGACTTAACTCAGAATGAGGTTACGCTATTTGCTAATATGCACCACAGCTCCATCAGGCGTAAGATCCAACGCGCCGAACGGCAGAAGCTCGTCTCCCGCGTCGGATTTTCGGAGTTGCTTCCCGAGTTTTACCGGCTATTCGTAATGACCCGTAGGCGGCACGGATTGCCTCCTTCGCCCATGCAGTGGTTTGAGAATCTTCTCCGGTGCTTCGGGGATGGCGCTCGAATCACAATGGCTTTTAAGGATGAACGGCCGGTAGCCGGAATATTGACCCTGACGCACAATCAGTCCATTGTTTACAATTACGGCGCATCCGATATGCGCTTCAGTGCATCAGGCGGCATGCCATTTCTGTTTTGGAGAACTATGCTCGACGCAAAGAAACAGCGTCTGCACTCTTTCGACTTGGGACGCACCGACCTTGACAATGAGGGGCTCCTTCTATTCAAAGACCGCCTGGGTGGAGTTAGATCTCGGCTACGATATTGGCGGATTTCGCAAGCGGCAACAGATTCAGCTTACGGAAAGTCAAGCCTTGTGAAGTCAGTGATGCGTTTCATCCCAGATACCGTGCGAATTCGGCTTGGCGCTTTGTTATACAAGCATGTCGGCTAGTCTGTTGGATCGTCGCTATTGCGAGTTATTGCCGATCGATCGAGCCGTCCCTCCATCCTGTTGAGAAAAAAATCAAGTTCCTTTTGGTCCGTCAAATCCAAGAAACATGAAAGAAAGATGTTGGCTGTAAATCAATCAAAGAGCTTTGAACGGTACACACCATTCTGGGCTTTCGTGGCCTGCATTCTGGTGTGCTTCGGTTCCTCCTGGTGTTTCGCGGAGGAGGTGCTTTTGTTACACAAGCACCCCCTGGACGCAATCGTGGAACAGCAGATCGAAGATTCCGCCCGCCTTTACGGTTTGACCATTCACCCGCTACAGGTCGGCGGGACCGCGTTAACGCGACTGGCTAGTAGCTCGTTTCAAAAATCGAAACTTCTTGGCATCATGATCGACGGAGACGCACTTCCTTTCCTCAATCGCGGCGAAATCTTGAGGGTTGCTCGCGATAAGGGTGGGCGGAGCTTCCCCATTCTAGTCTTTGGGGTTCGCCCCGAGACCACAGCCAGAGAGCTGGAAGTCTGGTCAGGCGCAGCCTTGGACTCATGTGCTGAGAATCCAGCTGCTTTTTCCCCAGACACTCTAGACATCGCGAGATTATCCGAATTGGCGCAGGGGCTCGCCGGATTGCAACTACCAGCAGTTTCCATTCCCCGATGTGATTTCCATCTGGGGCGCGCGAGAGAGAAAGCGCAGCTCATCTTGTCCGCGCATGATGCGAGCCGGAGCGTCCCGGTGCTGCTGCGTGTCCGAGTCGAAGGATCGGACCTCTTTTTTGCGCCGGCAACCGATCTGTACGATTCTTCGTGGATGGGTAAACCGATGGGGTTGTCCCATGCCTTTTCCTCGATGGCGCAGTTCATCCTATTCATGCGCCGTGCGTCTGCGGACTACGGCTGGCACTTCAATGTGCACTTCGCGAACTTCACCATTGACGATCCGTGGTTGACGGAGCCCTATGGTCATCTCAATTACGATGCACTGCTCGGGGAAATGCAAAGGCACAACTTCCATACGACAATTGCATTCATCCCGTGGAATTTCGACAGGAGCGACCCCAGAGTGGTAGCACTCTTCCTTCAACACCAAGACCGTTTTTCTGTTTGTATCCACGGCAACGATCATGAGCACAAGGAGTTTGACGACTACAAGACGGCGCCCTTAGATTCCCAGATCGGTGATATAAAGAAAAGCGTTGCGAGAATGGAGCGTTTCCGCTCCCTGACGGGAATTCCCTACGACCGCTTCATGGTGTTCCCGCATGGAGTGGCACCGGAGCCCACGTTCGCCGCACTAAAACGGTACGATTTTCTTGGCACTGCAAATTCAATAGATGTTCCTATGGATTCGGAGTTTCCCAAGGAAACTGGCTTTCTTCTGCGGCCATATACATTGAGATACGCACAGTTCCTGAGCATGTTCCGCTATTCAGCGGAGGGGCACGTGCCGCGGACCGAGATTGCCATTGAATCCTTTCTTGGGAATCCAATACTTCTCTATGGGCATCACGCGATGTTTGCCAACGGGAGCGGCGCCTTCGATGAATTTGCCGACTACGTGAACGAATTGCAGCCCGACACGCGATGGACGAGCCTCGGAGAAATTGCACGCAACATGTATCTCATCCGCAAGCGAATGGACGCTGGATTCGATGTTCGGATGTTTTCCAGTGAGATGATTTTGACCAATTCGAGTGCTAGCGGTGCTGTATTCCATGTGACGAGGGAAGAAAGTGCTGCGCGGGACGAGTTTTCTCTGACCATCGATGACCGGAAAGCAGAGTTCCAGATACTGGACAGTACCACTACTTTCGCCGTAATGATTCCAGCTGGCCAACAAAGGCGCATAAAGATTTCGTACAGGAACAATCTGGACCTTGCCCATGAGCCAGTGGACAAGAACGACCTCCACGCGCGCGGCTTGCGTTGGCTCTCCGACTTCCGCGACATCTATCTTTCCCGGTCGACTTGGGGACGAGCCGTCACACGCCATTACTATGACGGAAGATGGGACTCACTTGAATTGGAACTTGAAAATCTGACGCTCTTCATCGCTCTATTGTCAGCCGTGGGCGGCGGTATCTGGTACCTGCGTCGCCGCCGAACCCGGCGCGGATACGAGAAGGGCCGGCAAGTCATTCGGGAAGCGGACTGAGCGTTCTTGATTCTGCTGATCTCATTGAACCTGTTCGTCGTCGCCACGTTGTTTGTGGTGGCACGTACAAAGGGTTTCGACAGAGTCCTGGCTCTTGCGGCGTTCTTTCTCGTGTTGTTCCCGGAAGAAACCAAGCTAAGTTTTCCCGGGCTGTTCGACCTGACCACGCAGCGACTGGTAACCATGGCCTTGCTGGTACTCTCGTTCGCTGTGCCGAGACCGCAAAGCGGCCCGCGAAATCTCCCGCTGAAGACGGCTGTGATTGCTCTGTGCGGATGGTGGTTGCTTTCGGCTGTGAATTCGATTGTATTCTGGGCAAGCTTGAAAAGCGTGTTGTCGCAGATCTTCGATTACTACATCGTCTACTACATTTTTGTGAGGAATGTCAGCAGCACGGCCACCGTCCGGAGGATTCTTTTCGGAATAGTTGCTGGACTTACTGTCTGTTCGTTTTTCGGTATTTTGGAGGCGTATGCGCAGTGGACGGTGATCTCGGCGCTGCCGCCCGTAATGCATCGGTATGGAATGAGCGGCGGGCTGTACATTGATCCCACTCGTGGACTGCGCGTCTACTCAACTTTCGGCCACCCGATTTTGTTCGGCTGCGCACTGGCAATGGGCATCCCCATTGCTCTTTATCTTGTGACTGTGACAAAAGTCCGCGCACAAAAGGCATTCCTGTGGATCGGACTCATGATGATGTTTCTTGCCATTTACAAGACGTCGAGCCGCGGTCCATGGATGGCGCTCGGAATGTCTCTGGCGACGATGCTTTTGCTGAGTCGGGTCAAACTCAAGAAATACCTGACTGTGCTTGCGCTCCTTGCGGTGACTGTATTGATCGCACGCCCCGGGATTTGGGAAACCCTCTTCAACAATTACCTGGGTACGGTAAACACGCATACGGAAGAGGGAGAGTCGTACGTATACCGGTATGTACTGTATGACTTGGTTATGCAGGAGCTCAATCGCAGCTTGCCTCGGGCATTGTGGGGATACGGACCGCAATCCTTCCCTTTTCTCAATTTGCACGGTGAGATTCACGGGCGTCCGATGAATTTCACAAGCTGCGACAGTTCGTTTGCGGCGTTCCTTGTGGAAACAGGCTACATCGGCTTCATTATCACGGTATTGCCATTGATAATGGTGTTCAAATACGTAGTTCGAACTTACCGGTCAATTGCGTCCCCTTACAATCAGCTGTGCTTGGTGTTTCTGGTGAATTTGGGTGCCTTCTATTTCGAAATGGGGAGCGTTTATCTCTTTGGATGGGGACAGCAAACGATCATGCTGTGGGTGGTAATTGCGCTGGCGATGACCTATCCGTCGCTTCTTACTTCGGAACGTCGAATGATGACGGCCAAAGCAGCGTCATGCGACTCGCTTCCGATTCCAGTTGCCGGGTTCAGGCTTAATGGCGAGAGATTGGCATGAGCCAAGAAAACCGGGGCAAGGCACCGTTGAAGGTTTGCATTCTTGCGTACACTTTCTACGAAGGTGATGCCAGGGTCATGCGGTACGGCAAGGCACTAGCCGGCCGTGGAGACACGGTGGAAGTGATCGGCTTGCGACGTGAAGGGCAGCCGAAGCATGAAGTCGTGAATGGCGTGGTCATGTTTCGCCTTCAGGGCCGACAGAAAAACCAGGAAACAGGTGCCCGAGGTTATCTCGGCGGTCTCTTAACTTTCTTCTTGCGAGCCATGATCTTGCTGACGAGACGTCAATTCAGCAAACGGACGCGCTACGACATTGTCCATGTCCACTCCGTTCCCGATTTTCTGGTATTTGCTGCTTGGCTGCCGAAGCTGATGGGTGCCAAGCTTATTCTCGATATTCATGACCTTCTGCCCGAACTCTATATAAGTAAATACGGCGCCAAGCAGGATTCGGCGATCTACAGGGTGTTGCTAAAGCTGGAGAAGTTGTCTGGGAACTATGCCGATCATGTAATCGTCGCCAATGACTTGTGGGAGCGGAAACTCGCTGCGCGCGCTGTGCCAAAGGAGCGGTGCAGTACGTTCATCAATTTGCCGGACAGGACCGTTTTTCGCCGGAACGGCCGAACACGCAAAGACCGTAAATTCGTAATGATTTACCCTGGCACGTTGAGTTGGCACCAAGGCCTAGATATCGCCATTCGTGCATTTGCCTCAGTCAGGGACCAGATGCCCGCAGCTGAATTCCACATTTACGGTGAAGGTACCTACCGTGAGCCTTTGCTTAAACTTATTCGCGAACTCGAGATGCAGGACCGGATCTTCATCAACAGTTTCTTGCCCTTACGAGAGATTGCACATGTGATCGAGAATGCGGACCTCGGAGTTGAGCCCAAACGAAGCAACAACTTCGGGAACGAGGCCTTCAGCACGAAGATCCTGGAGTTCATGGCACTCGGAGTTCCCGTGATTGCCTCCGACACTGCGATTCACCGATTTTATTTGGATGATTCACTTGTGCACTATTTTCCCGGAGAAGACGAGAAAGCTCTAGCTGCGGCGATGGTTCTATTGACAAAACGTCAGGATCTCCGTAGTCGATTAATAGAAAATGGGTTGAAGTTCATTGAGCACCATCACTGGGACGTGAAGAAGGCGGACTATTTGGTTTTGGTGGACTCCCTAACCCGCAGTAACTCTGCGAATCAAATACTTGCTTCACCTGCTTGAGGTTTGTACAATGGAGTCCTCCCTCGTCTCACCCTGGCCGCTTTTGTTAGACGGTGCTGCACCTTTCCATTTATCCTAACCTTCGTAGTCAGTTACGCTCAAGAGGAGTGAAATGAGAGTACTTTTAACAGGTCATAAAGGCTATATCGGTTCAGTTGGCGGGGCGATGTTGCGTGAGGCGGACCACGACGTGGTTGGCCTTGATACCGGACTCTTTGAGGGTTGTGACTTTGGCGATCCGGCACAGCCTCTGCCCGAGGTCCGAAAGGATATTCGGGACGTCGTTCTCCTGGATCTGAAGGGCTTTGACGCCGTCATTCATCTGGCGGCTCTTTCCAACGACCCGCTCGGAAACTTGAATGGCAATCTCACCTACGATATCAATCATCACGCGTCGGTGAAGATTGCGGAACTGGCCAAGCAAGCAGGTGTGAAGCGTTACGTATTCGCTTCTTCGTGCAGCACCTATGGCGCGGCCGGAGATGACTTCCTCGATGAGACCGCCTCTCTTAATCCGGTCACAGCCTACGGAGAGTCGAAAGTATTCGTCGAGCATGACGTAAAGAAGTTGGCGGACGACAATTTCTCTCCCACCTTCATGCGCAACGCGACGGCCTATGGTGTGTCTCCGCGACTGCGCCTGGATGTGGTACTCAATGATTTTGTTGCCGCGGCTGTAACCACTGGGCGCATTTTCATTAAGAGCGACGGCACGCCCTGGCGCCCGATTGTTCATATCCGCGACATTATGGGAGCCGCTATCGCCACGCTCTCCGCTCCAAAAGAGAAGATCCACAACGAAGTGTTCAACGTTGGCAGCAAAGCGGAGAACTACCGCATCAGCGAGCTAGCTGAGATCGTCAGGGAAGTCACGGGGGCAAAAATCGAATATGACCCCAATGGCGGTCCGGACAAGCGCTGCTACCGCGTGACTTGCGACAAGATCGAACGCGTCCTCGGCTGGAGGCCGAACTGGACGGCGCGGAAGGGTGCAGAAGAACTTTATGAGACGTACCGTAAGTACAACCTTACCGACGAGCAGCGCAGCCGGTACATGCGCATTGCCACTATCCAGCGTCGCTTGAAAGACGGCGAGCTGGACTCATCACTCTACTGGACATCCCAGACTGTCGGCGCGTAATCGCACAACGCATAAGGAGACCTGATTCACAATGATTTTTACTGAGACTAAGCTGAAGGGCGCTTTCATACTGGACATCGAGAAACGTGAGGACTCTCGGGGGTTCTTCGCCCGCGTATTCTGCCAGAACGAGATGAAGGCACACGGTTTGAAGCCGATGATTGCCCAGGCCAACACGGCGTTCAACATCAAGAAGGGAACAGTTCGCGGGATGCACTTCCAGCATCCGCCCGCGGCCGAGACGAAGCTAGTGCGCTGCACCCGTGGTGCGATCCTC
>Ga0170475_111707299_pt1 | contig 18966 bp, 10 predicted proteins | sample Soicark_Litter_5_FD_111474 | JGI IMG/M metagenome (GOLD analysis project Ga0170475, IMG submission 111474) | Avena fatua rhizosphere microbial communities from Hopland, California, USA. Combined Assembly of 48 SPs
AACCGGCAACGCTCGCCAAGAACTTGTTTGTATGCTCACGCTTTTGTTTGCCCACGTTCCGTCTGGACTCGTCCCGAGGCCTTGCATTAGGTCGACCGACGTCCGGGTGCAACCCTGTCGGCGGCATGGTATCAAAATGTGATCGTTCACACATGATTGAATGTTTTGCTCTCGCTTATTTCACAGGACGACAAATGTGGTAACGTACATGGCGCACAAGCGTCTCTGAAACTTACCTGACAGCTTGAATGCAACGCTTCATCGACAAAGCAGGTAGCATCATGGCTCATACTCCGCGCAGATCGAGTCGCCTTGCCGTTTTCGTCATCCTGATTCTTCTCGGGACCTCAAACTTCCTCATTGCGCAGACGGAGCGTTGGACGGAAGAGAAGGCCAAAGGTTGGTACGACCAACAGGCGTGGCTGGTCGGCAGCAACTACATTCCGACCGACGCAATCAATGAACTTGAGATGTGGCAGCCCCAGACGTTCGACCCGCAAGAGATCGACAAAGAGTTGGGCTGGGCTGAAAACATGGGGATGAACACCATGCGCGTGTTCCTGCATGACTTGCCTTGGCAAGCAGACCCAGTGGGTTTCAAGCGCCGCATCGATCAGTTTCTTGAAATTTCTTCCCGACACCACATCAAGCCATTGTTCGTGCTCTTTGATTCGTGCTGGGATCCAAATCCAAAGCTCGGCGTGCAGCATCCTCCGATTCCTGGTGTTCACAATTCAGGCTGGGTGCAATCGCCGGGAGCCGCAGCTCTGAAGGATCCCGGCCAGCAGGAACGGCTAAGGGCGTACGTGGTGGGCGTCATTGGAGGGTTCGCAAATGACTCTCGCGTGCTCGGGTGGGACGTGTGGAACGAGCCCTCGAACACCAACAATGGCAGCTACGGAAAGCAAGAGCCAAAAAATAAAGCTCAACTTGTGGAAGAATTGCTGCCAAAAGTTTTCGCCTGGGCGAGAGAGGCCCATCCATCGCAGCCTCTTACCAGCGGAGTCTGGGACATCGATTTCCTAAAGGGTGAGTCAAGGACGAAGATCCAGCAGATCCAGCTCGACAATTCCGACGTGATCACCTTTCACAACTATGGATGGCCGGAAAGTTTCGAGAGCGAAGTGCTCTTCTTGCAAAGGCTTAATCGTCCCGTGTTCTGCACCGAGTACATGGCACGGGGGGCCGGCAGCACGTTCGATACGGTGTTGCCGGTTGCCAAGAAATATAAGGTCGGGGCGATCAATTGGGGTTTCGTTGCTGGAAAGACGCAGACTTACTACCCGTGGGATTCTTGGAAGCATCCGTACATCGTGGATGAGCCGACTATTTGGTTCCATGAAGTTCTCCATCCAGATGGAAGGCCCTACCGCGAAGCCGAAGTGAAACTGATACGCGAGCTAACCGGCCGAGGAAAGCCCGCGAGTTAGAACTCTGAAGAGCTCGCGGCTGCTCCAAGCTGCGTGAGCAAACGTTTGCTGTGAGAAGGGATCTACTCGGGACGCCAGATTTTCGTATCCCGATCTGCAAACTAAAGGAGAATTCCAAATATGTTTTCTGCTAACAGGCGACGCTTTCTGCAGAAAGTTGCCGGTGCTGGGATAGCTTTATCAACGAATCAGCTCCTCGGCCGATTCTCGTTCGCTCAGTCGTCGTCTGCCCCTTCCAGCGATGTCACTCGGATTTACCTTGACCCCAGACGCACGATTTCGCCGATAGACCCGAATTTGTTTGGTTCGTTCCTGGAGCACCTTGGACGCGCCATCTACGAAGGAATCTATGATCCCGGTTCTAGCCTGGCCGACGCAAACGGATTCCGCAAAGACGTCGCCGACGAGATCCGGCAGCTCGGCGTTCCAATCATTCGATATCCTGGAGGGAATTTCGTCTCCGGCTATAACTGGCTCGATGGCGTTGGACCCAAGAAAGATCGCCCGCGTACCCTGGACAAAGCTTGGAACACGATCGAAACCAACCAGTTTGGCACCAATGAATTCCTCACTTGGTGCAAGCTGGTCGGGGCTCGGCCTCTCATGGGGCTCAACCTGGGAACAGGAACGCCCGAAAAAGCGGCAGCTCTGGTCGAATACTGCAACGTCGAGAAGGGAACGAAGTGGAGTGAACTGCGGCGCAGCCACGGCATCGCCCAGCCCTACAAAGTTGAGCACTGGTGTCTGGGTAACGAAATGGATGGTCCATGGCAAATCGGCCACATGACAGCCACCGAGTACGGTATGAAAGCGCAGGACGCAGCTCGCCAGATGCACTACGTCGATCCGACTCTGAAACTCATTGCCTGCGGTTCTAGTCACAGTCGCATGCCTACGTATCTGGAGTGGGATCGCGAGGTTCTCGAACAGTGCTACGAACATGTTGATGGCCTGTCACTGCACCGCTACTTTGGCAATACGCAGGAGGACACCGGAGGTGACACCACGAAGTTCTTGGCTATGAACCTGAGTATGGAGCAGCAAATCGCAGAGTCGCTTGCAGTTTGTGATTTGGTGCGGGGACATAAGCGGTCTCCCAAAAAGCTGTGGCTATCGTTTGACGAATGGAATGTGTGGTATCGCGCCCGTAGTGGCAACGCGGTCAATGGTCACGAGCAAGAGGCGCCTCACCTTTTGGAAGAGGTTTACAACCTCGAAGATGCACTGCTGGTGGGCGGAATCCTGAATACCTTGATGCGTAACGCGGATCGGGTGAAAATCGCGTGTTTGGCGCAGCTCGTGAATGTGATTGCTCCCATCATGACGAATCCCAGGGGTTCCCTTCGGCAGACGATCTTCTATCCCTATAGTTTTGCACTTCAGTTCGCACGGGGCAATGTACTCAGTTTGCTGGTGGAATCTCCGACATACGAAGTATCAGAGATTGGCCACGTTCCATACTTGGATGCCGCCGGAACCCTGAATCCCCAGAACGGAAAAGTCTCAATCTTTATCTTGAATCGCGACCTGAATAACCCTCGAACCGTTGAGATTAACTGGCAGGATAAGGCTCCGAGTCAAATCCAGATCTCCACAACTCTGACCGGAACCGATCTGAAAGCCTCCAACAGTTTCGATGTCCCCAAGAAAGTCGTGCCACAGGGATTGGATAAACCATCGACCGCTGGCGGCCGAACCAAATTCGAAGTCCCGGCGCGTTCCTACAGCGTCATTCAGTGGGGCGCCTGAGGCAAGAGGTTTCGAAGTAAGGAACATCAAATTACACGTGCCGCCAAAGTCCCGCCTACTGCGGGGATGTGGGCCAATTTCTTTTTCGTGGTAGCTCCAACTGCGACACCGGGCACGAGCCGCCTGAGCACCCGGAAGACTGCACAGAGTAAGCCACTACCCACGAAGACCTGCGAGTAGTAGAAAAACATTACTTTTCTCTTGACAGTCGATTGACAGGACGAGTAACGTTGCCGACCATATCAGCAAGCGTTTACTCGCTCGGGCGAGAAACGTATCTGGGGGCATCACCATGAGATCCTACCTCGTTGTAGGGCTGTGCCTAGCTAGCATTTGTGCTGCAAGTCCGCTTCTCGCGCAGCGCTCCGATCGCGGAATCATTACTGGCATCGTAACGGACCCGACCGGTTCGGCGATCGCAGCCGCCGAAGTCAAAGTACGCAATGAAGGCACTGCGCTCGAAACTACGCTGATCACCAATAGTGCGGGCGCGTTCACAACTCCTCCATTGGCTCTCGGTAACTATTCGGTTATCGTCGATCACGCAGGCTTCAAGCAATCCGTCAGCTCGGGGATCGCGCTTCAAGGCGCAGAGACGATCCGCAAAGACATCACCCTTACCGTCGGTGCGGTCACCGAGTCGGTCGAAGTGAAGGCCGGCGCGGAACTGAACGTCACCACTCCCGATATCAGCCACGTCGTCGACGAGAAGTACTATCAGGATATTCCTACTATTACCGCGTCGGATGTTCGCCTGGCGGAGGCTGTCCTTCAGATTCAGCCCGGCTACCTTCCCATGAAGCCAAACGGCGCCCCCATGTTCCGCGGCAGCCAGTTCAACTCCCGCATCAATGGCGGGCAAGCGATGGCCACAGAGAATTTCTTTGATGGCGCAGCCTTTGGTTACGCCGTTGGACATCAGCAGAGTCAGGAAAGCGCGCCTCCAATCGAGAGCATTCAGGAAGTGAAGGTCATCACGACCTCGTATGCTGCGCAGTATGGCCACACCAGCGGCGGATTTATCGAGTACACCTCGAAACCCGGAACGAACACTCTGCATGGAAGCGCTTACGAATTCTTTGCCAACGATGCGCTTAACGCCCGCGGGTTCTTCGACGCGGATTGTGATCCTTCCGGTCACTGCACGCCACGCAAAAAGACTCCTCTGAAGAACAATAGCTTTGGATTTACTCTAGGGGGACCGGTCGTAATCCCGCATATCTACGACGGACACAAGAAAACCTTCTTCTTCACGAACTTTGACTGGACGCGCCTTCGCTCGGGTGTGCTGCCCGGGTTCGGCAACACAACGCCGATTGATGCGTTTAAGGCCGGGGACTTCAGTTCTTGGCCCGATCAAATTTACAATCCCTACAGCCCCGTTGTCAGTGCGACGGGAATTCCTAGCCGGGATCCGTTTATGTGTGATCCCACCGGGAGTCCGATTACACCCAATCCGGATGGGACTCAGACGGCCGGAACCCCTTGCAACATACTGCCACCCTCCCTTATTAGCACGGTCGCTTCCAGAGTCTCGGGGCTTATGGTCCGACCGGATCGGGCCGGGTTTAACAACAATGTGGCCGGTAACCCTGCGGGCGATCAAACTTGGCTTCTCAATGCTCGAACCATCGAGTTCCGTGTAGATCATGCGTTCACGCCCAACTTCCGAATGAGTGAAAGTTTTTATTGGGGCCATCGGCCATCTATCCGAAACTGCGGGGAAGTAGCAGGTTGCACGACGCAATTTAATGGAGAGACCGACCCGCAGAAGAACACCAACTACTACGGAAACGGCTTCTATCAGCGCATCGCGACCCACCACACGCACACGCAATTCGACTGGATCATCCGCCCCAACCTTCTCAATCACACCACCATCGCATGGGACCGCTGGTTCATGGGCGGGAACCCGCTTTCTGCCGGTGCGGGCTGGCCCGGAATCCTTTGGGCCGGCACTCCTGGTGCAGCAAATCCGCTTGGCAACGGAGGAGTTCTCGATCAGACGGCGGGCCCGCCATTATTGGACTTCGCCGGGAATATTCCTTACAACTCCATCGGGCAATATGGTTGGGGGAAATTCGGCTTCCTGACCAACAATCGATGGCAGTTCTCGGATGACCTATCCTGGGTAAAAGGCAAGCACACAATCAAAGTAGGATATGAATACCGGTGGCATCAGTTTCCGTTTTCTGGTTGGGCGAATGGGAACCAGGCGGGTGAGTTCCGTTTCGATCGACGCGAGACTGGAGGCTACGACAGCACAGGCAACCTCATAGCCAATTCGGGTGAATCGTTTGCGTCCTTCTTGCTAGGACAGGTGGATTCGTCTACGCAGAACATTCCATTTCATCCCATGTTCTACGAAGCGTACATGTCTCCATGGATTAATGACGAGTACAAGGCCACAAGTCGTCTGACTTTGACCTTAGGGCTGCGCTTCGATTACCAGTTTGCACGCACCGAAACGCAAGACCGGTATTCCAGCTTCGATCCCAATACGCCCAATCCTGCTGCCGGAAATTTACCGGGCGCGTTGCTGTTCGCCGGGAAAGGCCCTGGCCGTACAGGTCAACGCACGTTCGAGCACCCGGCGCACGACGCATGGGGCCCGCGCCTGGGCTTTGCTTACCGCGTGAATGACAAGACTGCCGTCCGCGGCGGGTATGGCATCTATTATTCCGGTATATCGTTTGATCAATTTATCGGTCAGCCGACACTGGGCTACGTTTCCAACCCGACAGTTTCTAATATATTCAACGGTGAGCATCCCGCGTTCTTGCTAGATAACGGGTTTCCGCAAACCAACGTTGCGTGCCCCGGCGGAACGCCCACTTCACCCTGCGTCAATCCGCCGCCGTTCATCGATCCCTCATTTGCTAACAACCAGTCGGTAATCGCCGTCGCTCAGAATGGCCTGACTCTCCCGCGGTACCAGAACTGGTCTCTTACTCTCGAGCGGCAGCTCAACAATAACCTGCGGTTGGATGTTTCCTACATTGCAAACCGAGGCAGCCGCCTTACGGCGGATTGGCAGAAGATGGGCGTGGATGCCAACATGAACCCTTCCAGCATTCTGTCGATCCCCAACTCGACCTTAACTGCCCCTTGCAATGCCACAACCGCGGTGGGCGGGGATTGTGCCGGGGGCGTTCCCCTTCCGTATAGCAGCTTCAATGGCACTGTAGCTCAGGCACTTCGACGATATCCCCAATATCAGAACGTCCTGTGGCGTGATGTTCCCCTCGGAAGCAGCAAGTACACCGCTTTAGAAGTGGTATTGGAGCAACGCTATTCGCACGGTCTAGGCTTCCGCGTTGGCTACACCTACTCCAAGCTGTACAACGATGGATCGGAAACTGGACAGGGCGGGGACGGCGCGAATGGCTCAGTCCAAGACCCGTCCTGCCCACATGTCTGCGAGTGGGGACTTAGTCGTGACGACACCCCGCACGTCTTTCTTGTTGGCTTCACCTGGGAGATCCCGTTTGGAAAAGGTCTCTCCTCGCGAGCAGGGCGATTGGCTCTGGGCGGCTGGAACTTCGCCGGAGCCTTGCGATATGAAAGTGGCCGCCCAATGAATATCAGCATGGATAATCCATTGGGTGGTCTCTTGTTCAATGGCCAGAGACGGCCGAATCGCGTCAAGGGTGTGAGTGCGGTCAAGCGAGGTAGTGACTTCAATCCTTTGATCGACAATTACTTTGACCCTGCTGCGTGGTCTGACCCTGGGCTCGATCCAACTACCAATAATCCGCTTTTGGGGGATGCACCCCGTCGCGACGGTTCAGTACGCGCTTTCCCCACGTACAACGAGGACATCAACATATTCAAAGTGTTTCCAATCAGGGAGCAACTGAACCTCCGGTTTGAAGCTCAATTCGGAAATATCTTCAATCGCACGGACTTCTGCGATCCCAACGGGTTCTATGGTCCGGCGAGTTTTGGTACTGTCAATACTCAGTGCAACCAGCCACGCTCGATTCAATTCGGCTTGCGGCTGAACTACTAGGAATTCGTCCTTCCCGATTCAACTCGGGAAGGACGGCACCTTCACAACCGCAAAGTGTTCTGGTCGCACGTTTGTCAGACCGATACAATGAATCCCGGCTCCCGACTTGAGTGACGGAGCTACGGCGGCCATCGGTGATCGTTAGTTGGGACAGGAAGCGCGTGTTGAAGAAGCAGCAGTGGTGTGCTCGGGCGCCGCTCCTGTGTCAGCTGTTAGTTCTGCTCGCTAGCGCGGCCTACGGCAGCGATTCCCATCATCCCTGCAGAATGCTGCCAGTCTCTTCCAACAAGGCAAACTTGAGGAAGCGGATCACCAGGCCCAGCTTGCGGTCGCTGACCCACAGACCCGCGCCGCAGCCTGTTCCGTCCTCGGCTCAATCCGATTCCAGCAGAGACGATTTCCAGAAAGCGCCGAGTTTTTTGAAAAGGCAATCCGGCTCGAGCCTCACCTGGTTGGCGCGCATCTGAACTTAGCTGAAGTCTATATTGCTGAGGGAAAGCCGCAATTGGCTCTTCCACTCTACCGCCGCGTCTTGACGCTGGATCCGTCGAATGCGACAGCCAGGCTGGAACTGGCGCGCACCGAGACTGAGAACGGAAATTATCAGCAATCGCTGGAACTCGCTCGACCCGTCCTGTCTGCACTCAAAAACACTCCCGATGGCCTGTTCATGTTGGCGACGGACTATTTGAAGATGAAGGACCAAGATGCTGCAGCAAGTCTTGCAAGCGATTGGATGCAGCTGCCTGACATCCCCCCAGTTTTATCGATGAGATTCGCCCTCCTTTTCGCCAGAGAAGGTGTCGCGTCACAAGCAATCGACCTCCTCGAAGCAATCAAAAAGAAGGGACCACCTTCTTACGAACTGGCATTCAATCTCGCTGGCGCCTATCAACTCGAAGAACACTGGGCGCTGGCGCTTGCCTCCTATGATGACGCCCTGGAACTCAATCCGACAGCGCTTCCCGCTTTGCAACAGGCTGCGAGTATTGCAGAGCAGCAGGGCCAACTCGAGCGGGCGCTCGCCTACTGGATGCGAGCAAAAAAGATCGAACCAGAGAATCCTGACATCCTGGAGGGTTTCGGCCGAGTCTGCCTGAAGAGAGACCTTCTCGAGGATGCGGAGCCCGCCCTGACCAAAGCCGCCAATCTGCGCCCAAACAATGCCGCTTTTCAATACACACTCGCTGCCGCGAAAGTTGGGAAGAAACAATTCGAGACTGCCCAAGTTCTGCTCGAGACGCTTCTCAGACAGAAGCAGAACAACGCACAAGTACAATATGCCCTCGGGTCGGTGCTATACCTTCAGGGCCATTTTGATGATGCCGCTCAGCATTTCCGCGAAAGTGTGCGCTTGAAGCCCGACCAGATTGCGCCCTACTATTACCTCGCCCTAATCGACCGAGATCAAGGCCGGGACGAGGCGGCAATCCGAACCTTGGAGGACCTGCTGCGCCGCAACCCCGATCACTCGTTGTCCTGTGAAGCGCTCGGTGGACTGCTGATGAACGCTCAACGGTACCCAGAAGCGGAAAGCAACCTGGAAAAGGCCGTTCGCCTGAATCCTAACTCCGTGAAGGCGAACTACCAGTTAGGATTGCTGCTGACCCGCATGGGCAAGAAAGACGAAGCTGAAAGGCGCCTGGAAATCGCGAGATCGCTTCGCACCGAGGACGAGGGCAATTCACGCCTGCAACTTCGGCTGCTTGACCCGGACCAATGAACATCATCCGACCAATCGCCCGCGGGGCGTTTCTCTTTTTCATTTTCGTGCTGGGCTGCGCTCTGCTCGCAAGCGGGCAAAAGTCTGAGAAGGCTCCATCGTCCATTGGCGAGATTGAAGCTTCAATCAAACGAGACCCTAACAATCCCAAGCTGCTGGTTGCCTTGGGCCTCGCCTACTGGGATCACAACGACTATCCCCATGCCTTCGAAGCGTTTCAGCGAGCGGTAAAGGTAGGTCCTTCTTCTGCCGAAGCGCACAATTGGTTGGGGGTCGCCATCATGGAGAAGGCTGACCTGACTGGCGCCATTGCCGAGTTCAAGAAGGCCGTCGCACTTGATCCCGCTTCCGCAAGAGCACAAACGAATCTGGGGTCGGCTCTCGCCAAAAGTGGCGAAATCGGAGAAGCCGTCGACGTGTTTAAGAAGGCACTCGCGCTTGAGCCCGGCAATTTTGCAGCGCAGATGAACCTAGGCGTAGCTCTTCGCGAGAAGGGCGATGCGGGGGCGGCGCTCGTGTATATGCGGCGGGTCGCCGAGCACGATCCCACAAACGCCAGCGTACAGTATGAGCTCGGTCAGACACTTCGCCAGAATGGGGATCTTTCCGGCGCGATTCAGGCGTTCGAGAACGCTCTCCATATCGACCCCGAGCTACGCGAGGGCTACTACGGTCTGGGTGTGGCCCTGAAGCAGCAGGCCGCTGCGGTTCACAAAACGCTTTCGAGCGCTCCGAGTCCGGCAGACGACCTTTACAAGCATGCGCAAGAGGCGGTTGCGCGTGGCGACTTGAAAGCCGCTCAGGAGCAACTCACCGAAGCTCTTAGGCTCAACGAGGACCACGCAGAGTCTCACAACCTGCTAGGTTTCATTCTTGGTCAGCAGGGGAATCTCGAGCTTTCGCTCATTCATTTGCGGCGCTCGGTTGCCCTTCAGCCCGAATCCGCCGACGCCCACTACAACCTGGGCGTAGCACTCTGGTATAGCGGCTCCAAGAAGGAAGCAATTTCGGAATTGGAGGGAAGCGTCCGGCTCGATCCAGCCTATGGTGCCGGGCATGCTTTTCTTGGAAATGCCTTGCGCGAAAGTGGCGATTTGGACGGCGCGCGTCGAAGCCTGCAACGCGCTATCGCCCTGCTGCCCTCGATGCCCGCCACCTACGTTGATCTCGCCATCGTTTTTCTTCGCTTGAATAATCTCGATGCGGCCCTCGGGCAACTCGAGGCCGCGTTAAACATTCCATCCCCATCTCCTCCCGCGCCCGATTGGGATACTGCCATAGCAGGGCTCCGCGAAGGCCTCGCTAAGACACCCGACCGTGCCGACGCGCATAACATACTTGGCCTCCTGCTCGGACGAAAGGGCGCCGACAGCAGCGCCGTTGCCGCCGAATTTCGGGAAGCGGTGCGTCTGCATCCCGATTTTGGGCAAGCCTACAACAACCTTGGACTCGTTTTGACGCAGGCCGGTGACGACGAACCGGCCATGAAAGCCTTTCGTGACGCCGTCCGCATCATGCCTGATTTTGCTGATGCCCACGCCAATCTTGGGGCGGCGCTCATTTCTTCTGACGTCGAGCAGGCTATCCGCGAACTGGAAAAGGCCTGTGCCCTGGCGCCGGACTCTGTCAAAGCTCAGTACAACTTGGCCGTCGCTTACGGCACAAGTTCAGCCCAAGGCGCGAAAGAGATCGAGCAACTGCGCAAGGTTATAGCAATCGCGCCGACTTTTCCCCGGGCCCATCTGGCTTTGGGTAAGGCGCTTGTGCGCGATGGAAAAATTCCAGAAGCCGTTCAGGAATTACAGGAAGCCGTGCGTCTGGATCCCCAGAGTGGTGAGTCGCATTATCAGCTGGGGTTGGCCTTGACGCGGGCCGGCCGGAAAGATGAAGCTGCCGTTGAGGTACAGAAAGGGCGGGAGCTCTCCGCCGCTGATGACCGAAAGCAGAACGCGAATCTGGATATTGCTGAGGGTCTGTCTGCCCTCGACAAGGGCGAAAACGACCAGGCAGTTGCGAAGTTCCGGCACGCCATCAACGTGCAGCCCGATTCCGCGGAGGCGCAACACTACCTTGGAATTGCACTCGAGAAGCAGAGCAATAATCAGGGTGCGTCTGCTGCGTTTCGAAAGGCCTTAGAACTCAATCCGAGTGACGTATATGCCCGCCAAAGACTCGACAGCCTCAGCCCAACCCGGGAAGGTGACAACCCGGCAAAGGTTGCGGAGTTCGAAGAATACATTCGACGGTCCCGGTTCAAGGATGTCGAGCCGCTGCTAACCGAATACCTTGCGGACCACCAGGACTCCTCATGGGGTTGGTACGCCCTCGGCTACTGCCAGTTCGCGCAGCAGAAGGTTGGTGACTCGATTAAGTCTTTGTCAAAATCCCTTCAACTTGACATCCGAAATGCCGAAGCGCACAAGATCCTCGGACGCGACCTGATGCTCATTGGAAGGTTCGACGCGGCAGAGGTGGAGTTTGAGCAGGGAATTCGCTACCAGCCGCAATCCGCGGAAATTCACTACGACCTAGGCAAGCTGTTTTCCATGGTTGATAACTGGGAGAACGCGCGCAAGGAGTTTGAAGAGGCGCTCCGGATTGAGCCGTCCTACATAGAGGACTTCGATGCCTTGGGCCTCGCCCAGGAAGCGCTGGGCGAGGACGTCAGTGCCGTCGCCAGTTATGAAAAAGCCATCGCCCTGAACGATCAGCGAAAAGGATCCTTTTCTTCCGCTCATGTGAACCTCAGCGCCTACTACAATCGCAAGGCCGAACCCCAGAAAGCCCTCGAATACGCAAACAAGGCGCTCGAACTCAACCCCAAATCCGACCAGGCATGGTTTCAGAAGGGAAAGGCTGACGAAGGGGAGGGCCATCTGGATGACGCGGTTGATGCTGTGAATCGAGCTATCTCATTGAACTCCCGAGCATCCTCTTACTATTACGTTCTCGCTAGCCTCTATCGTCGACTCGGCAAAATGGACGAAAGTAGAAGGGCCCTGGAATCCTTCACTCGCCTTGACAAGGAAACTAACGAGCTGGAAAAGATGCGTCGTAGTGCCAATCGTGTCAGCGAAAGGCCGCTCGAGCCCGGGGGGAAGCATGAGTAGCGGCTTCGGCCGCCTACAATCCCGTCGTCAGTTCTTACACACCCTGGGTGGGACTGGCGCGGTGTTGCTGACGGGACTTCACGACCTCCGGGCAGCAGAGGCTCACATTCCGGTTGTTTTCAGTGACGTAACCGCGAAAGCTGGTTTGCTGCGCGCAAAAAACGTTTCTGGCAGCGTCGCGAACAAACAGTTCCTCTTGGAGGAAATGGGCTGCGGCGTGGCCTTGTTCGATTACGACAACGATGGCTGGCTCGATATTTTTCTTGTAAACGGAACAAGCCTTGCGCCGGCTGAACGCGATCTCCATCCCACGAGTTACCTCTTTCACAACAATCACGATGGAACGTTCACCGATGTCACCAAGAAAGCAGGCCTGACTCATTCCGGCTGGGGACAAGGATGTTGTGTTGGTGACTACGACAATGATGGCTATGACGATCTGTTCGTCACCTACTGGGGACACAACGTCCTGTATCACAACAATGGCGACGGCACATTTACGAACGTTTCGGAACAAGCTGGGGTGGCCGGATCGGGAACTTCATGGGGCCGGGCTGCTGTTTTCTGGACTATGATCGCGACGGTCACCTCGACCTGTTCGTTGCGAACTACGTGAATTTCGATTTGGCAACTGCTCCCAAGCCCGGCCAGACGGGTTACTGCAACTACAACGACACCGCTGTACCCTGTGGCCCGCAAGGGTTCGCGGGTGGCACGAATATTCTCTACCGCAATCGCGGTGATGGCACCTTTGTCGACGTGTCACAAACATCTGGTATCGCTCGCCCCAGTGGACCTTCTAAGATGGTCTTTGTGGGACGGAATTGGCAGCCCACGGGCTCCTACGGTATGGGAGCGTCCGCCGCCGATTTTGACAATGACGGATGGCCGGATATCTATGTAGCCTGCGACAGCGCTCCAAGTCTTCTTTATCGCAATAATCATGACGGAACATTCCGTGAGACTGCAGTTTCGGCCGGATGCGCCCTGGACGAAAATGGTGTTGCGTTGTCAGGAATGGGTGTGGCCGTAGCCGACTACGATGGAGATGGCTGGTTGGATATTGCCCGAACAAATTTTTCCGAACAGGTAACTTCGTTGTATCGCAACTACGGAAACGGCGCTTTCGAAGATGCCAGCATCAAGGCAGGTCTTGGTGTGAACCGAAAATATCTGGGTTTCGGCGTAGGATTTCTGGATTTCGATAACGATGGCTGGAAAGACCTCTTTCTTGCGAACGGTCATGTGTACTCTCAGATCCTCGGCCGAAAATTGCATGTCTCCTACAAGGAGCCGAAAGTACTGTATCGCAACCTGAGAAACGGACGCTTCGAGGATATCTCGTCGAAAGCTGGACTGGCCCTTCAATCGGAAGATGTCGCTCGCGGCTGCGCTTTTGGGGATTTCGACAATGACGGCGACGTGGATGTGATCGTGAATAACTTGGATGGGCCTCCCACGCTGCTTCGCAATGATGGTGGAAACAAGAACAACTGGATCATGATCAAGTGTGTAGGCACACGCTCGAATCGATCGGCGATCGGGACTCGTGTGAAGGTGTCGAGCGGTGAGCGCATCCAAATCGATGAGGTCATGAGCGGAACGAGTTATTACTCACAAAATGATTTCCGCCTCCACTTCGGCTTGGGCCGTGCCACTACGGTGGATCGGGTTGACGTCTCATGGCCGTCTGGAGCGAAGGAGAGCTTCTCCAATCTGCCGGCGAATCGCTTGATCATTCTGCAGGAAACTAAGGGAATACTCGACCAGCGTAAGTTCCGCTAGCCGACCATGAGGAGATGCATACATGCATGCCGTTTGATCATCGCTTTCGCGATGATCTGCTGCCTTGTGGGTGCTACACCGGCTCCAGAGGTGCAGTTCAGCGACATCACCCGGACGAGCGGAATCAACTTCAAGCACGAAAACTCTGCCACGTCCAACAAGTATCTCGTGGAGACAATGGGGGGTGGCGTAGCGGTATTTGACTATGACAACGACGGCCGTCTGGACATCTTCTTCACCAATGGCGCTAAGATCGACGACCCGATGCCTGACGGTAAACTGCCCGACAAAGCCGACCGCAAGTTCTGGAACCACCTGTATCACCAAATGCCGACGGCACCTTCACTGACGTAACCGAAAAGGCCGGCCTCACTGGAATGCCGCAGAATCACTACGGGATGGGCGTGGCAGTGGGAGACTTTGACAACGACGGTCTTGAGGATATCTACGTGACCGGGTACGGTGGCAATACGCTCTATCACAACAAGGGCGACGGCACGTTCACCGACATCACTAAGATGGCCGGAGTTGAGGCGGGCGGGTGGAGCGTCAGCGCAGGATTTTTCGATTACGACAACGACGGCAGGTTGGATATCTTCGTCACTCGTTACCTGGATTGGAGTTTCAAAACGAATCGCTACTGCGGTGAGCAGAAGCCCGGCTACCGTGCGTACTGTCATCCCGACAACTACGACGGTGCGACGAACATCCTTTATCACAACAACGGCGATGGCACGTTCACCGATGTTTCTGTGAAGGCTGGCATCGCCAACCCCAAGGGCAAGTCCCTGGGCGTAACCTTTGCCGACTACGACGCCGACGGTTTCATCGACATCTTTGTCGCCAATGATTCGGTGCAGTGTTTCCTGTACCACAATAATGGCAACGGAACGTTCAGCGAAGTGGGACTGCTCGCTGGCGTTGGATACAATGAGGACGGCAAGGCGTTCGCCGGTATGGGTGCGGACTTCTCTGACTTCGATAATGACGGCCGTCCCGATATCGTCGTGACGGATCTCTCGAATGAACGCTATATGCTGTTTCGAAATAATGGCGACGGGACTTTCCGTGATGTGACGAACATCTCCGGCCTTGGTGGGGCCACGCTTTCCTTTTCCGGTTGGAGTACGCATCTGTTCGATTTTGACAATGACGGCTGGAAGGACATTTTTGTCGCGCAGGGACACGTGATGGATACGATTCACCTGACCGCTCCTAACTTGAAGTACATGCAACCGCCTTTGCTGTTGCGCAACGACTCGGGACATTTCAAGAGGGTCATTCCGGGTTCGGCCTTCGAGACGGAGTGGGCCGGGCGTGGCGCGGCATTCGGCGACCTGGACAATGATGGAGATGTTGATATTGTGATGAGCAGCGTCGGCCAGAAAGCTGCAGTTCTGCGCAACGATGGCGGGAATCGCAATCACTGGCTTGGAATTTTACTGATTGGGAAGAAATCCAATCGTGACGGGATTGGCAGCCGCGTAAAGGTCGTTTTCACTTCCGGTGCAACGCAATACTTCGCCGTCAACACTGCTGTCGGCTATCTTTCCGCCAGCGACAAGCGACTGATCATGGGACTGGGCACCGAAACAATGGCGAAGCTGGTCGAGATTCGATGGCCATCCGGGATCGTCCAAAAACTCGAGAACGTCAAAGCCGGCCAGATGCTGAAAGTCACCGAATCACCCTCATGATCACCCGTCGCCAAATGATTTCGTCGACAATCGCGGCGGCTGGTGTTGCGATTTCGGGTGCTGCTTTCGGCCAAGGCATTTCATCGCGCGGTGTGAAGGCACAACCCCGCGGGAAGCCTTCTGGTCGTCCTTTCTTGTCTCGCATTACCGATGTTGCCGAGCAAGCGCGTCTCACGCAACCCATCATTTATGGCGGGGCTGAGACCAAGAGCTACATTATTGAGGTAGTCGGTTGTGGGGTGGCATTCATTGACTACGACAACGATGGTTGGGTGGATCTTTTCCTTCTCAGTGGGACGCGGTTGGAGGGCCCACCTCCAGGAACGACGAATCGACTCTACAAGAACAATCGCGATGGCACGTTTACTGACGTTACATCCAAGGCTGGATTGCAGCGCGCCGGCTGGGCCTCTGCAGTAACGGTGGGCGATTATGACAACGACGGTTTCGACGATCTCTTCATCACGTACTACGGCCAGAATGTCCTCTATCACAATAATGGGGACGGCACATTCACCGATGTCACTGAGCGCGCCGGATTGCGTCAGCCAGCCACACGATACGGGTCTGGCTGCAGTTGGGTGGATTACGATCGCGATGGGCGACTCGATCTCTTCGTAGCGAATTACCTCAACACCACACTCGAGAAGTTGCCCAAGCCCGGTGAGAACTCGGATTGTACCTGGAAGGGTGTTCCCGTGAACTGTGGCCCTCGCGGTCTTCCACCCGGATCCGTTCAGTTATTTCATAACAACGGAGACGGCACGTTCACTGACGTCAGCAAGCCTTCAGGGGTTGCCGCGGCGTCGGGTTCCTATCCCATGACGGTTGTGGCAGCTGACTACGATAACGACGGCTGGCCTGACATTTATGTTGCTTGTGATTCGACGCCAAGCTGGTTGTTTCACAACCAGCACAACGGCACTTTCCGCGAGGAGGGTCTGGAACGAGGAGTGGCCCTCAGCGAAGATGGATTGGAACAGGCTGGCATGGGCGTCGGCGTCGGCGACTACAATCTGAACGGAAATTTGGATATTTTCAAAACTCACTTTGCCGACGATACCAATGTTCTGTACCACAACGATGGAAAAGGGAACTTCGACGATGTCACTACTCGCTCCGGTCTTGGTGTTGAAACGCGTTACGTCGGTTGGGGAGCCGGTATCGTTGATCTCGACAATGACGGCTACCCGGACCTGTTCGTCGCAACGGGAAGCGTATATCCGGAGGTAGAGAAACGGCTTTCAGCCTATCCCTTCCGCACTCCGCGTCTTGTCTTTCGCAACCTGGGCGACGGGAGATTCGAGGAATTGATCGAGGAAGCCGGAAGCGGAATCAGCGCACCGCACGCGAGCCGGGGCTGTGCGTTCGGAGACTTCGACAACGACGGCGACATGGATATTCTTGTGATGAACATGAACGAACCGCCATCGCTGCTGCGCAATGACGTCTCTGGCAAAAATCGATGGCTTAAGGTCCAGCTGGTCGGCGTTCAGACGAATCGCAGTGCGATTGGGACGCGTGTGACTGCGCGGTACGGAAGTCGTCATCAGGCACAAGAGGTGAGCGCGCAATCAAGTTTCTACTCGACCAACGACCGGCGCCTGCATTTCGGACTTGGCCAGGAAAGCTCTGCAGATTTGACGATTCGATGGACCAACGGTGCCACGGAAACCATTCCCAACGTGGCCGCAGATCAGCTCGTTGTGATTCGAGAAGGAGCAGGAATCATCCGCAAACAAAAGTTTAAGTAAAAAAGTACCCTGCCAATCACGGAAGAGCATTCGGCCTGAGACTCTCCCGTCCGCACAGTGAGCAAGTAAATGTTCAAATCCGGAGTTTGTAAAGCTGCATGCGGTAACTTCTTGAGGAAATCTCAGTCACAGCAGAAATTGCATAACGCTCAGTGCCGTTTCGATGACTTCCGTTACACGCCTTTTTCCATCGCAATCGCGCGCGGGAACAAGATGTTGTTTTCGAGATGAATATGCTGGTGCAGGTCGGCCTCGAAACCCTCGAGTGCCTTGTAGAGTGTCTTGTAACTCACGCAGGCATCGGCAGGAGCTACGTAGTCCGCGCTCGCCTTACGCATCGCTCGTAATGCCTGCCCTGCTGAATCGTGCTCGTGTTGCATCATCGCCACAGGATTCCCCACCGTTCCGAACGGCCCGGGCAGAATCGGTTCTTTCTGAATCACTGCCTCTTCCATCCTCACGATGTACGGGAACAGGATTCGCTCTTCTTTCATCATATGCATTGTGAGTTCCTGTGCGAGCCCTGCGAACAGTCTACGGATCTCAAACAACTCTGCATGGTTCTTTCCGTGCGCCAGGCATACCTTCTCAAGCAGCGCGGTCAAACGGACCGTCTCTTCACGGACATATCCGTGATGTACTCTCTCAATATGCGCAATCAGTTCGCTCAGGGGTTCCATCTGCCAGTTGCGCGCTGTGCGGGCAGCCTGTTCAGCCGCTTCGGCCAGCTCGAGGCTATCTATTACCAGGAACGCCGGTATATTCACCTTCTGGCATGCTTCTTCGAGTGACCGGTTGCCCCCACAGCAGTAATCAATTCCAAGTTTCTCGAATATCCGCGTCGCTCCAGGATGTTCCAGGGCTACTTCGCGTACCGTCTTCGCCGTCATCAAACTCATCGTTCTCTCCTCATTACGGCATCATTCGCCGCTCACATAGGACACGGTATCGGAGGCACGATGCTATGCCGATGACTTATGTCACGGCACATCGAGATTGTTGCAAGGCAGCTAGCCGGACGACCCCAGCTCGGATTCCAATGCGTTGATATCTGGAATGAGCATCGTTCGACCATCAATCTTCAAGAGCCCTTCGGCTTGGAAGCGCGACAGATTTCGCGATACCAGCTCGCGCACGGTCCCGATCTGGGAAGCAACTTCCTGGTTGCTGACAGTTAGCTGGAATTCCGTGCCGGCGGGCGTCGTCGTACCCGACGTCTTCGCCACTCTCACCAGATACGCTGCTAGTCTATGCCGCACAGTGGTAAACGACAGCTCTTCAATTATCCCGACCAGTCGTCTCAGCCGCATCCCCACAACACGCAGCACTTTGAGCGCAACCTGAGGATGCGCTAGGCACAACGCTTGAAAATCTTGTTTACTCACAAACAGCAATGTCGAATCCTGAATCGCTGTGACCGAAGCGGGGTAATTTCCGCCATCGAACACCGGTAACTCTGCGATCGAACTGCCGGGCCCGTCCACGCTGAGAACCTGCTCGCGGCCCCCGGCAGAAGTCTTGAAGATACGCACGTTCCCCGATTCCACCACGTAGAGACCCGAGCATGGCTGTCCCTCCGAAAAGATGGTTTCGCCCGCCGCAAAGCTGCGTGGGACAGTGCGCTGGGCCAGAAATGCCAGTTCTGACTCAGACAAGCCGGAGAAGATCGGCACCGTAGTGAGAGTTTGGCCAATTGAAGACTTCAC
>Ga0170475_120257272_pt1 | contig 18960 bp, 18 predicted proteins | sample Soicark_Litter_5_FD_111474 | JGI IMG/M metagenome (GOLD analysis project Ga0170475, IMG submission 111474) | Avena fatua rhizosphere microbial communities from Hopland, California, USA. Combined Assembly of 48 SPs
GACTACTAAGGTTTATAGCGGCCTTTTTCCATTTTCCAGCGTCAAAGAATTTCCTGATTTCAAAGCTGCGCTTCCATGGAAGATCATGGCATCGTATTCTGAATACATGATTGATCTGGCGCAGCGCCAAGCCCTTTTCCTGGATGTGATGCGCAAGCGCGGCAATGGCTTCGTCGAGATGGAGCGGAAAGGTCTGCCGCCCGTGCTGGCGTTCGACTACGATATCATCGTCGATGGCCGCGGCTTGGAAAAGCCGGTCAACTACGCCTTGGTGCAGATCCGGCCCCCGGAAGACTTCAAAAGCGATCCCACCGCGCGCCCCTACATCATCGTCGATCCCAGAGCGGGCCACGGTGCCGGCATCGGCGGCTCGAAGAAGGAAAGTCAGGTCGGCGTGGCGCTGCGCGCCGGGCATCCGGTCTATTTCGTAATATTCTTCCCCAATCCGGAGCCGGGCCAGACCATCCTGGACGTCTGCCTCGCCGAACAGGTCTTCGCGCGAGCCGTGGCCGAACGCCATCCCAACGCGCCCAAGCCGGTTATCGAGGGCAATTGCCAGGGCGGCTGGGCCGTCATGATGCTGGCAGCCTCTCAGCCGGATATCACGGGGCCGATCGTCATCAACGGCGCGCCTCTTTCGTACTGGGCGGGCGTCACGGGCAAGAACCCGATGCGCTATACCGGCGGGCTGTCGGGCGGGTCATGGGGTGCCCTGCTGGCGGCCGACCTGGGCAATGGCAAGTTCGACGGCGCCAATCTGGTGATGAACTTCGAATCGCTCAATCCAGCCAATACGTTCTGGAAGAAATACTACAACCTTTATTCCCAGATCGACACCGAGGAGCAGCGCTTCCTGGACTTCGAGCGTTGGTGGGGCGGGTTCTACCTGATGAACGAGGAGGAGATCCGCTGGATCGTCGATAACCTCTTCATCGGCAACAAGTTCTCCGCCGGCCAGATGGCGATCGACGGAACGACCTGCTTCAATATTCGCAACATCCGGTCGCCGATCATCGTATTCGCGTCAGCCGGTGATAACATCACTCCGCCCCAGCAGGCCCTGAACTGGATCGCCGACGTTTATTCCAGCGCCGCCGAGATCAAGGCCAGCGGTCAGGTGATCTGCTACCTTCTGCATAAGGACATCGGCCACCTGGGCATCTTCGTCTCGGGCAAGATCGCGCAGAAGGAACATAACGAGATCGTCGGCACGCTGGAGGTCATCGAGAGCGCCGCTCCCGGCCTGTACGAACTGATCATCACGGAGAAGTCCGTCGTGGACGGTCAGATCCACTACAGCGTCGCCCTGGCGGAGCGTGAAATCTCCGACATTCTGGCGCTGGACAGCGATGGCCGCGAGGATGAGGAACCCTTCATCGCCGCCGCCCGCGTGTCGGAAGTCAACGAGAAGCTCTATACCCAGTTGATCCGCCCGGTGGTCAAGGCGGCAACGAACGAAAACAGCGCGAAGCTGTGCCGCTCGCTCCATCCACTCCGCGCCCAGCGCAGCCTGTTGAGCGACTCCAACCCCGCGGTCTGGGCGGTCGGTCCGCTGGCCGAGGCGGTGCGCGCAGCCCGGCGGCCAGTTTCCGAGGACAACCCGCTGCTGAAGATCGAACAGGCCATGTCCGACGCTATCGTACAGTCGCTGGACACGTACCGGGACATCCGTGACAACGCCCGTGAAGCGATGTTCCACCTGTTCTACGGCAGCATGCGTGGCCTTGTTCCGGGATCGGCGGAGAGCAAGGCGGAGCCGGTACCGGCCGCTAGGACGGCTCTTGCGGATTCTCCGGAAGTCCGCCGCATTCTCGGCACCATCGCCGAGGGCGGCTACGCCGCAGCGGTCATTCGCATGATGATCCTGCTGGCCGACGCCCGCGGCACCGTCCGGCGCAGCCGGCTGCAACGGTCCGATCGGCTGCTGCACGAAGATCCGGCGTTCGCCGCCCTGTCGGAAAGCGATATCAAGCGGATCATCTTCGAACAGACCCTGATCGTCGAGCTTCAACCCGATGCAGCACTGACGAAGCTGGTGTCCCTGCTCCCCGACGCGGCGGATGCGGAGCGCGCCTTGTCAATGGTCGAGGCAGTGGCCGGCCCGATCGAGGAAATGGAGGAGCGCACCATCGCGATGTTCGCACGCATGCGCGATGCGCTCGGCTGCCAAGCCCCGCTTTGCTCCGCCCCGAGCGAGGCGGCCTGATCATGAAGGGCATCAAGATAGAGGAAGCGGTCGCCGCGATCCCTGACGGGGCCAGCCTGATGGTCGGCGGCTTCATGGATGTCGGCACCTCGGAACGGGTCATGGACGAGTTGGTCAGGCAGGGAAAGCGCGGCCTGACCGTCATCGCCAACGATACCGCCCGACCGGGTATCGGCATCGGCAAGCTGATCGACGCGGGTGCGCTGGCGAAGGTGATCGTCAGCCATATCGGCACCAACCCGAACACTCAGCGGCAGATGATCGCTGGTGAGCTGGCGGTGGAACTGGTGCCGCAGGGCACGCTGGCGGAACGGGTGCGGGCTGGCGGCTACGGCTTGGGCGGCATCCTGACCCGCACCGGCCTTAGCACGGCAGTGGAGGAAGGCAAGACCCGAATCGAGGTCGATGGCGAATACTTCCTGCTGGAAAAGCCGCTGCGCGCGGACTTCGCAATCGTCCATGCCAAGCAGGCGGATTACGCCCGTAATCTGGCCTACTCGCTGACCGCTCAGAACTTCAACCCGCTGATGGCGATGGCGGCCGATGTGGTGATCGTGGATGCGGAGGACATCGTGCCGATCGGTGTGATCCCGCCGGACAGCGTGCGCACGCCCGGCGTACTGGTCGATTATCTGCTGGCGCGGGGAGCCTGAGCCATGGCCATCGAAATGGACGCAACCACCATCATCGTCAGACGAGTGGCGCGGGAACTCCGCCCCAACACGCTGGTCAATCTCGGCATCGGCATGCCGACCAAGGTGGCGGGTCACCTGCCGCCGGGCGTCAATGTGTTCCTCCAGTCGGAGAACGGCCTGCTGGGCATGGGGCCGGTCCCACCCGACGGCATGGAGGACCCGGACCTTACCGATGCCGGAGGCAGCTTCGTCACCGCCCTTCCGGGGGCGGCGGCCTTCGACAGCGCCATGTCGTTCGGCCTGATCCGGGGCGGGCATCTGGACGTGACGGTGCTGGGCGGGCTTCAAGTCGATCGCCATGGTCGGCTCGCCAACTGGATGATTCCGGGCAAGATGATCCCCGGCATGGGCGGGGCCATGGATCTGGTATCGGGCGCCAAGCGGGTGATCGTCGCCATGACCCACACGGCCAAGGGCGCGCCGAAGATCCTGCGGGAATGCACGCTGCCGCTGACCTCGGTTCGCCGGATCAGTCTGGTGGTGACCGAGATGGCCGTGATCGGCTTCACCGATGCCGGGCCTGAACTGCGCGAGATCGCTCCCGGCGTTTCGGTCGCCGACGTGATCGCGGCGACCGAAACGGAGTTGATCGTACCGGCCGAAGTGCCCGTCATGGCATTCTGACGCCGTTTCGTCCAGGGTGCCCGTCTTACTGCGGGCGGCCCCGGCGAAACTCGGTCGCGAAAATCGCGAGCACGGCGAGACCCAGCACGGCGGCGGCCAGCATCGAGGTCCACCAGCCGCCGTGATGATAGGTCAGGGTTGCCACCGCCGACCCTCCAGCACCAAGCAGGAAGACGATAGTCATATAGATGGCATTCATCCGACCCCGCGCCTCAGCAGCGAGCGAGTAGATCACGCGCTGGCCGAGCACCTGATTGACCTGCGTCGCGGCATCAAGGGTGACGGCGAAGATGACGAGCGCGGCAAGCGAGTGTATTGCACCTGCCCAGCCGGACAGGACACAGCTTAGGGCGACCGTGACGAGCGCCACCGCCGTACCGGTCCGGATGTAACCCCGGTCGCCAAGCCGGCCGGCGAGCGGTGCCGCCAATGCGCCGCCGGCCCCCGCCAGAGCAAACAAGGCGATGCCCTGCTGACCATAGCCGAAGCTGCGCGCCAGCATCAGCGGAGCGGCGGTCCAGAAGATGTTGAAGATCGCGAAGACGATGCCCTGATAGATTGCCCGACGCTGAAGTGCCGGCGTCCTGACGAGGATGTGTCCCATCGAGCGGAGGGTATGAGCATAGCTCATGCGTTGCGTCCTGCCCCCTTCAGGCTGGCGCCTTCTGGGCAGCGCCTTGGCCAACCATCCGGCCAGTACCAGCATCAGCCCTGCCGAAACCCAGAACACCGCCCGCCAGCCGAGCGTATCGGCAAGCATACTCGCGGCTGGCCTTGCCAGCATGATGCCCGCCAGCAGGCCGGCCATGACATTCCCGATGGTGCGTCCGCGCCGCTCTTCGGGCGCCAAGGATGCGGCGAACGGCACGACCACCTGGGCACCAGCGGAACAGAAGCCGACCGCCACGGCCGCCGCGAGGAAGAACGGCGCGGAGGAAGAGACTGCGACGCCGGCCAAGGCAGCCGCTGCACAGATCAGCGTCGTCAGGATCAGCCGCCGGTTCTCAACCCGGTCGGCAAGCGAAACGATCAGCAGCAGCCCGGCGCCATAGCCGAGTTGGGTAAGTGTTACGATAAGCCCGGAGATGTTCTCGCTCAACCGCAGTTCCGGTGCGATCAGGTCGATCAGCGGCTGAGCGTAGTAGAGGTTGGCGACCATCGCACCGCAGGTCACGGCACAAGCGACAGTCAGTCCCGCCGACAGGCCATGGCTGGCAGAGGCTTCCTCCGCCGTGGTTGCGATGGTGCTCATGCTTTCAGATGCGGCGCTATGAGGACACGATCCGCGACAGACAGGCGGTCGGACGCGGTGTTCGCCTGATGCCAGTAGGGATAAAGCAGCGGCGGCAGGCTGACCGCATCGAGCCTGGAGCGCTCATCGCCGGTGAGGCTGAGTTCGGCCGCTTTCAGATTATCGGCGAGTTGTTCATCGGTGCGGGCACCGATCACCGCCGATGCGACACCCGGCCTGTCGATCAGCCACGCCAATGCGACCTGAGCGGCGGAGACGCCCCGCGCCTCGGCAATTTCCACCAGCACTTCGACGATGTCATAGAGCTTTTCGAAATCGCGCACCGGCGGTTCACGCCAGTCATTCGCTTTGCGGGTGCCCTCCGGCTCCTGCTGCCCACGGCGGTATTTCCCGGACAGCAGCCCGCCAGCCAACGGCGACCAGACGAGGATGCCGAGGCCCTGATCGATTGTGATCGGGACCAGTTCATATTCCGCCTCGCGTGCCTGAAGCGTGTAGTGGATCTGCTGTGATACGGGGCGGACGAGCCGGTCGCGCTCCGAAATGCCGAGCGCCTTCATCAAGTGCCAGCCCGAGAAGTTGGAGACGCCGACATAGCGGACTTTGCCGGCACGGACGAGGTCGTCGAGTGCCGACAGCGTCTCTTCAAGCGGGGTAAGGCCGTCCCACTCGTGAAGCTGATAGAGATCGATGTGATCAGTTTTCAGGCGCTTCAGGCTCGCCTCGCAGGCGCGGACGAGATGGTGACGGGAGAGTCCCCGGTCGTTGGGATCTTCGCCCATCGGGAAGCGCGCCTTGGTGGCGATCAGCAGCCGCTCGCGCTTGTCCGCGACGACCTCGCCCAGGATCTCCTCGGACAGGCCGGTCGAATAGACATCAGCCGTATCGTAGAGGTTGATCCCGGCATCCAGGCACATATCGATCTGGCGGCGGGCGCCGGCTATGTCGGTATTGCCGGTCTTGGCGAAATTGCCCTTGCCGCCGAAGGTCATCGTGCCGAGCGTCAGCGCCGATACCTTGAGACCGGACCGGCCAAGTTGACGATATTCCATTCAGTCAAATCCTTAACTGTGCCAATTGCCCGCTGTGTGGGAAACAGCGGTCCAGGGCCAAGCGCTTCGTGGTGAGGCGGCGCTTGTTCCGGAAGTACAGTTAACGTTTCCGCCAGAATTCAGGTCCGCTGATGTGGACCGATTGTCCTGTAGAATCGACAGCCACGGTGACGGGCATATCCTTGACCTGGAATTCGTAGACCGCTTCCATGCCGAGTTCGGGGAAGGCCACGACCCGCGCCGAGGTGATCGCCTTGGACACCAGATATGCCGCCCCGCCGACCGCCACCAGCGAGACAGCCTTGTGAGCCTGGATCGCCGCGATGGCCTCCGGTCCACGTTCAGCCTTTCCGATCATGCCGAACAGACCGGTACGGCTCAGCATCAGTTCCGTGAAGCGGTCCATGCGCGTCGCCGTGGTCGGCCCCGCCGGCCCGACCGCTTCACCGCGTACAGGATCGACGGGGCCGACGTAGTAGATCAGCTTGCCGGTGAAATCCAATCCATGCGGCAGAGGCTCCCCACGGTTCAGCAGGTCGGCGATCCGCTTATGAGCGGCATCACGACCCGTCAGAAGCGTGCCGTTGAGCAGAAGCCGCTCCCCTGCCCGCCATTCCGCCACCTGATTGCGCGTTAAGCTGTCGAGATCGACGCGCCGGGCGGACTCGGGCGGATCGAGATGAACTTCGGGCCACAGGTCGAGATCGACCGGCGGAAGCGATGCCGGCCCCTCCCCGTCCAGTGTGAAATGAATGTGGCGCGTCGCGGCGCAGTTGGGGATCATCGCCACGGGCAGGGAGGCGGCGTGAGAGGGAAAATCCTTGATCTTGACGTCCAGGACAGTCGTCAGTCCACCCAGCCCCTGAGCGCCGATCCCGAGCGCGTTGACGCGGTCGTGGATGGCGATCCGCAATTCCTCAACGCGGGTCTGGGGACCTCGCTCCTTCAGGTCGTGGATGTCGATGGGGTCCATCAGCGCCTCCTTGGCCAGGAGCATGGCCTTCTCGGCACTGCCGCCGATCCCGATGCCGAGCATGCCGGGCGGGCACCAGCCGGCTCCCATCGCCGGCACCATCTTCAGCACCCATTCGACAAGATCGTCGGACGGGTTGAGCGTGGCGAAGACAGCCTTGTTCTCCGACCCGCCGCCCTTGGCGGCCACTGTGACCTCGACATGGTCACCGGGTACGACTTCCATGTGGACGATGGCCGGTGTGTTATCGCCGGTATTCCGGCGTGCCCCGGCCGGGTCCGCGACCATGGAGGCGCGCAGGGGATTGTCCGCATCACGGTAGGCCCGGCGCACGCCTTCATCGACCATGGCGGCGACGCTCATGTGGGCGTCCCAGCGCACGTTCATGCCGATCTTCAGGAATACGACGACAAGGCCGGTGTCCTGGCAGATCGGCCGCCGTCCCTCCGCGCACATCCGCGAATTGACGAGGATCTGGGCCATGGCGTCGCGGGCCGCCGGCGATTGCTCGCGGCGATAGGCGTCGCCCAGCGCACGGATGAAGTCCGGTGGGTGGTAGTGGGAGATGTATTGCAGGGCATCGGCGACGCTCGCGATGAAATCGTCCTGTCGGATGACGGTCACTCGATTAACTCCCAGGTGCTGCGCAACACCGCGTTAAAAGGACTTCGGCAGGCCTAGCACATGGGTGCCGACATGGGACAGGATCAGGTTGGTCGAGATCGGCGCTACCTGATACAGGCGCGTCTCCCTGAACTTGCGCTCGATGTCGTACTCTTCAGCGAAACCGAAGCCGCCATGGGTTTGCAGGCAGGTGTCGGCGGCATGCCACGACGCTTCCGACGCCAGGAGCTTCGCCATGTTCGCCTCCGTGCCGCAGGGTTGCCCCGCATCGAACAGAGCCGCCGCCTGATCGACCATCAGCGACGCGGCCTGGGTTTCCACATAGTTGCGGGCGATGGGGAACTGGACGCCCTGGTTCATGCCAATGGGACGGCCGAACACCTCCCGGTCTTTTGCGTAGGCCGAGGCGCGGTCGATGAAGAAGCGGGCGTCGCCGATGCATTCTGACGCGATCAGGATGCGCTCCGCGTTCATGCCGTCCAGGATATAGCGGAAGCCTTTGCCTTCCTGACCGATCAGGTTCGATGCTGGCACTTCCAGATTGTCGAAGAACAACTCGGTCGTGGCGTGGTTCAGCATGGTGCGGATCGGCCGGATGGTCAGGCCGTTGCCGACGGCGTCGCGCAGATCGACCAGCAGGACGCTCATGCCGTCGCTGGGTTTGGAGGATTCATCGCGCGGACTGGTTCGCACCAGCAGAACCATCAGGTCCGAATGCTCAGCGCGGGATATCCAGACCTTCTGCCCGTTGACGATGTACTTGTCGCCATCCCGCCGGGCCACAGTGCGGATACGGGTCGTGTCGGTGCCGCTGGTCGGCTCCGTCACACCGAACGCCTGCAAGCGGAGAGTGCCCTCGGCGATGCCGGGAAGATAGGCCTGCTTCTGCTCACGTGTGCCGTGGCGCAGGACGGTGCCCATCGTATACATCTGAGCATGACAGGCCGCCCCATTGCAGCCGGAGCGGTGGATTTCCTCCAGGATCGCCGTAGCGGCCCCCAGCCCCAGGCCCGATCCGCCGTATTCTTCCGGGATCAGCACCGACAGGAAGCCGGCTTCGGTCAGAGCCTGGACGAATTCCGTCGGATAGGCCCGCTCGCGGTCCAGGGCGTTCCAGTAGCTTCCCGGAAAACGGGCGCACAGCTTGCGCACCGCGTCGCGGATCTCGGGATGGCTTTCGCCCGTCTTCGGTCCCGTATTTGGCATGGTGGACACCGGTCACTCCCCATCTTCGATCTTTCCAGCAAACATAGGAAACAGCTCAGGTGGGCGTCAAAGGCACCCTTCGATAGGCTGGCGGAGATCGATGCTAAAGCGCTGAGCGTACTGTGATTCAGGTCAATGCAGATGATAGTATGTAGGTAGAAGATCGATCATGCCGATGTGGAACGTTTCGGCACCCACCGGTCACTGAGCGGTGGGCTCAAAGATTTTTGGGAGGATCGCGGCGATGACCTATCAAGACATTCTTGTGCATGTCAGGCCGTATGGTTCGATTGAACCTGTCGAGACCGCCTTGCGGCTGGGCGGGCGGTTCGATGCTCGTGTTACCGGCCTCTATGCGCTGGAGGATGTCGCGCGCTTCAGGCAAATACTGACGGAGAAATCGGCTCCCTTGCAGGGGCTGATCGAGCGGGACTACGCGGCCGCCGCCCAAGCCGAGGAGCGTATCCGCGCGCTGGCACAGCGTGAGGGCGTCGATTTCGAATGGCAGGTCTGCGAGGGAGAGGCGGCTGACCTGATCGCCATCGCCAGCCGGCTTCAGGACCTTGTCGTTGTCGGCAAGACCGAACCCGACGAAGGCTGGGGCGTGGTCGAGCGGATGGTGACCGTGCCGACGGGCCGCCCGATCCTGGTCGTTCCCTCTACCGGGCCGTTCCTCGATACCGGCAAATGCGTCCTTGTCGCCTGGAACGGCAGCGCTCAGGCGGCGGACGCCGTGGTTCGCGGAATGCCGTTCCTTGAGGGGGCGGAGCGCGTCGTGGTGCTTTCCGGCAGCGAGGAGCGCGAGAAGCTTCCAAGCGTCAATTTCCGCCCGCTGCTCGACGTTACGGCGTATCTGAAACGTCATGGTGTCGAAGCGGAGGTACGGAGAACCGATGCCGCTGGCACCGACGTTGGCACGGAGATCCTTGAGGCGGCGCGGGACGTCAAAGCCGACCTCGTCGTGATGGGGGCGTTCGGCCGCTCCCGCCTGCGCGAGTGGGTGCTCGGCGGAGCCACGCGCACCGTGCTCGACTACATGGATATTCCGGTGCTGATGGCGCACTGAACCTTCGGCCGGCGCGAAGATCAAGGCGGCGGCCGCAACACGAACAGCGAGGCAACCATTGGTAAACTTTCGCCATGCCGTGATTTTGCTGATCGGCCTCTTCGTTCTTGGCCCTACCGGCTTTGCCGGCGCCTCAACTGGCCGCGACGCGCTCCTCGCGGAGCGTGCGCGGCTGGTTGAGGCCGGCGACGGCTCCTTCTTTGAATATGACCGCTCATTGCGCTTCGGCATGCAGGGGGATGACGTGGGAGCGGCACGCTTGGCCCTGGCGGCGCGGGGCTATCTTGCGGCTTCGACCAACAGCGATCCGAAGTATTTCGATGCCGAACTGGCTGGCACCGTGGAGAGGTTCCAGCGTGACAACGGCCTGACCGCCGACGGCGTTCTGGGGCCGGCGACTGGGGAACTGCTGTCGCTCGACAATCTGATGCTCATAGCGCGCATAGATCAGGCGCTTTTCCTCCCTGACCCGCCTTCAAGCGGTCTGGTCGCGGTGGTCAATGTCGCAGCGGCCGAATTGAGGCTGCTCAAGGACGGACTGACCGTGTTCGAAACGCGGGTGATCGTCGGGCGGCCGTCGAGACGGACGCCGACCTTCGATGCGGTAATCGATGCCGTCACCTTCAACCCGTCCTGGCATGTGCCGGCTGATATCCTCCGTAAGGATGTTCTTCCGGAAATGGCAAAGGATGCCGGCTATGCCCAGCGCCGGAAATTCGATGTCTACGCCAGGGAGAAAGGGTCCTGGATCAGGATCGACCCAGGCGCCGTCAACTGGAAGCGCCGTCCGACCGGCTACCGCTTTGTCCAAAGGCCATATGACGGCAACGCGCTCGGTCAAGTGAAGTTCGAGATGGAAAACCCCTTCGGCATCTATCTCCACGACACGCCCGACCGGCGCCTGTTCCAGCGCGACCGGCGGACTTTCAGTTCCGGATGTATCCGGATCGAGGCGGCGCTCGACTTGGCCCGCCTCCTGCTCGGCGACGATATCTGGCAGACGGGGCGTATCACCGGGCGGCTGAACGGCGGACGGACTTTTCGCGTAAGTCTGCCGGAGCCTGTTTCCGTCCATGTCGAATACCGCCTTGCCGATGTCGCCGCCGATGGCAGGGTGCGGTTTCTGCCAGACATCTACGGCGTTCTTCCCGCAATCGGCAGCGTTGCGGATGCCGCCCCAATCAGCGACTCCGCAACCTCTCAGCACTGCCATAACCTGGATCAGGCAAGCCTGCCGAATTTTGGCGGGTAGCTTTGCCTCTGGACCGCTGAACCCATTTGCGCAGTTCGTCGGCGACCACCATGGCGGCGATAGCCGGGAGACCCGCCGCCCAGGCCCAGACCGGCAGCGGCGCCGTACCGAACAGCCTGTTGCCGGGATCGGTGTAGACGACCAGCAAAATCAGACTGATTTCCGCGGCGATGGCCCACCACAGGTACCGGTTGCGCGGCACGCTACGGTCCAGGATGCTGTCCCGCTCCCCCCGGCAGAGGAAGACGTTGGCGACTTGCCCCAGCACGATGGCGACGAGGCAGGCCGTCGTGGCTTGGCGGTATAAAAGATCGCTGGAGGCAAGGGCCTGTCCCCACTGCCAGCCGCCGTCATACAGAACGGCGAAATAGGCGGACAGGGCCGCCACCGCCTCGAACAATCCCAGCAGCAGGTAGGCCCGCAGGATCAGCCCGACCGTCAGCAGAGGCTGCCGCCGGGAGCGCGGCGGCATGATCATGGCGGTATGGTGCGGCGGCTCGACCCCCAGGGCCAGTGCCGGCAGCATGTCGGTGCCGAGATCGACCGCCAGGATCTGGATGACCGTCAGCGGCAGCGGCACGCCGAGCAGGCCGAAGGCCAGATAGGGGACCAGTTCGGGCACGTTGGAGGCCAGGATATATGTCATGAACTTGCGGATGTTCGCGAATACCGCCCGCCCCTCCTCCACCGCGTTCACGATGCTGGCGAAGTTGTCGTCAAGCAGCACCATGTCGGCAGCTTCACGCGCCACGTCGGTTCCGCCCCGGCCCATGGCGATGCCGATGTCCCCCTGCTTCAGCGCCGGCGCGTCGTTCACCCCGTCGCCGGTGACCGCGACGATCTCACCATGCCGCTGCAACGCCTGAACGACCCGCAGTTTCTGATCGGCGCCGATGCGGGCGAACAGGATTTCCTCGGCGTCGAGGGCGAGCGTCAGGTGCGCTTCGGACATGACCCGCAGGTGGTCGCCGGTCACGATCTCCGGCTCCGCTCCGCGTACCAGACCGATCTCGCGCGCAATGGCGAGCGCCGTGTGGGGATGGTCGCCGGTGATCATGATGACGCGGATGCCAGCCGCGTGAGCCTTGGCGATGGCGTCACGCACCCCCGGCCGGGGCGGGTCCTCCAGGCCGACGAATCCTGCCAGGATCAGGTCGCGTTCAGGGTCGGCGGCATCGGGTTCTGTGCGCCATGCCAGCGCCAGAACCCGCAGGCCCCGGTTCGCCATGTCCTCCTGCGCCCGGAGCAAGGCGTCGCGCCGGGCTTGGTCCAGAGGCACCATCTCCGCACCCTTGGCGCAGCGGGAGCACAGTGGCAGGACCGTCTCTACCGCACCCTTGGTGTAGATCATGCGCCCTTCAGGCGCTTCGTGCAGGGTGGACAGGCGCTTGCGCTCAGTGTCGAACGGCACCTCGCCGACCAGCGGATAAACCGGGCCCGGCCCGGCATGCTCGACCAGCGCCACTTCCATGGGATCGCCGAGCCAGCCGTCGCCGGAGCGCTTAAGCGTATGGCAATGGCGCTCCACAGTGGCAATCGCTTCAGGCGCCCCAAACGTCGCCTTCACCGCCATGCGGTTGAGCGTCAGCGTGCCGGTCTTGTCGGTGCAGATGACGGTGGAGGAGCCCAGCGTCTCCACCGCTGGCAGGTGCCGGATCAGCACATTCCGCTTCGCCATGCGCCGTGCCCCCATGGCGAGCGCCAGGGTGACCGTCGGCAGCAAGCCTTCCGGCACATTCACCACGATGATGCCGATGCCGAACACGAACGCCGACCAAAGCGGCAGACCGGCCTTCATGCCAATGGCGGCCAGCAAGACACCCGCGACCGTCGCCATCACCCCGATGATCCGGCTGACGCGGGCGATTTCCGCCAGAAGCGGTGAGCGTTCGCGGTTGTCGCCCTGGGTCAGTTTCGCGATACGGCCGAACTGGGTGTGCGCTCCGGTGGCGTAGACGACGGCTCGCCCCTCACCCGCCACGACACTGGTGCTGGTCAGGACGAGGTTGCGCGCTTGGAGTTCATCGGCTTCTTCGGTCGGCTGGGCATCGCGGAAAACCGCCTCCGCCTCGCCCGTCAGGGCGGCGGCGTTGATCCGGAAAAGCTTGCGCATCGATCAGCCGCGCGTCGGCAGGCACGCGGTCGCCTTCGGCAAGCTGGATGACGTCGCCCGGCACCAGTTGCGTGGCATCGCAGACGGTCAGGCCGCCATCCCGCACCACCTTCACCCGTTGCGGCAGCAGCTTCGCCAATGAAGCCAGCTCTCGCTCCGCCTTGTAGTCCTGCCAGAAACTGAACAGGCCGTTGATCAGGATCACCGCGACGATGGCGGCGGCCAGAACACCCATCCCACTGTCCGGCTCGTGCAGATCGGCAATCAGGGCGAGACCGGCGGCCAACCACAACAGCACGGCGAAAAAATGTGTGAAACTCCGCAGGAAGCGCTCGACAACGGGCTGACGCCGAATCGGCTCCAGGGTATTGAGCCCGAACCGGCTAAGACGCCGGCTGACTTCCGCAGATGTGAGACCGGCTTCGCCGCTACGCAGACTGGAAAGTGCCCGTTGCGCGGGAAGATGCTGAATTCGCATTATACCTCGACGAGGACTGGAGCGGACCATCAGGAAGAAGCGTTCAAAAACCGCCGCGACGCACTGATCCAGGTTAATGACGCGCCTACCAGGATATGTCTCGATCAAGGTCAGGCCCGGCAGCGGAACCGCCGGGGTCACACCAATGGGAGGCGGCTATGGCGGTCATCAAGATCAAGGAAACGTCGTTTCCAGACCTGAGCATCAGTCCGGAAAAGCTTTGCTACATCATCGTCAAGGCGCGTGAATTCGACGCCAAGGTCGAACCAATGGATCTCGATCCCGGCTCTAACCCGGGCGACGACGACATACGCGCGGTGCTGGAAGACTATAGCGACGATCCCACCTTGGCTGAATTGAAGGATGCTATCAATTCCCTCAACGAGGATGAGGTGGTCGAGGTGATAGCACTGGTGTGGCTGGGCCGAGGCGACTTCAATTGGGAGGAATGGGCCGATGCCCTGGAACTTGCCCGAGACCGGCACAATCGCCGCTCCGCCGAATACCTCGTGGGCACTCCCAACCTTGGCGACTGCCTTGAGGATGGAGCGGCGCAGCTTGGCATTTCGATTGAGGAGTACGAACTCAACCGCCTCTGAAACTCGACCGGCTCTGAAAAGCTCAGTTGGGCAGGATGAGCACAGCCGTCCCATCATCGACCAGACGCCAGATCTCCTCGATTTGAGCGTTCGTCACCGCGATGCATCCGCTGGTCCAGTCCACCGATGGATGGCCGATCTGTTTGGCGCTGAAACCGTTCGGCAGCCCGTGAATCATGATGTCGCGGCCGGGGTCCGCCGAGATGGCGGATGCCGCCAGATCATCGGCGGGCTGTGGATAATCGATGTGCAGCGACAAATGAAAAGCGCTGTGCTCATTACGCCAATCGATCCGGTAAGCGCCTTCGGGGGTCCTTCCATCCCCTTCCCGCCGTTTGTGCCCTTGCGGATTGAAGCCCAATGCTATGGGATATTGCCGTAGCGTGGCGCCGCCGCTCAACAGCTTCAAAATCCGCTGTTGCTTGTAGACGACGACCAGATCCGCTTTCCGCTCCATCGCGGCCGCGGACGCCAAGGTTGGAGATATTAGAACCAGGAGCGTGACAACGCTGTTTAAGATCCACTTCGCCATCATTTCGGCGCCATCATTATGGGAGCCCCATGTACGGAACAGTGCGGATGATAGCGGCTGCGGCCGCATTGGCAACGATGCTGCTGAGCGTGCCGTCCGCCTGGGCGGGGGGCGCCATCGGTATGATGCGTGTCTACGTCACGCGGGAAAACGATACCCTGGTGGACATTGCCGTCGACGAGGGGTTGGGCTTTCTGGAGTTGAAGGCGGCCAACCCCAGTGTGGACGTCTGGGCTCCGGCGGCCGGCACGCGGGTGACGATCCCCGGCATGCATCTTTTGCCGGACGTACCGGAGAAAGGAATCGTCATCAATCTGGCCGATATGCGGCTTTACCTGTTCAATACCGGGGATGTGATGAGCTGGCCTATCGGCGTTGGACGCGAGGGGCGCATCACGCCCCTCGGCGCTACCAGCGCGGTCCGGAAGATCAAGAACCCGTTCTGGTACCCGCCGGATTCGGTCCGCCAGGAGAAACCCTGGCTGCCCGCCATGGTGGAACCAGGACCCGACAACCCGCTGGGAGACCGGGCAATCTATCTGGGTTGGCCCAGATACCTGATTCATGGCACCAACAAGCCCTATGGGGTCGGGCGCCGGGTCAGCAGCGGCTGTATACGGATGTATCCCGAGGACGCTCAATCACTGTTCGAACTGGTTCAGCCAGGAACGCCCGTGCTGGTCGTGAACCAACCCGTCAAGCTCGGTTGGATTGACGGCGTCCTGTTCGTTGAGGTCCACCCGACGGCGGCTCAGCAGGAACAGCTTGAGGTGGAAGGCAGCTTCACGCCCGAAATTCCGAAGGATCTGACACCACAAGTTTTAAAGGCCACGAAGGGGCATGCGGTTTCGATCGACTGGAATGCGGTACGCACCGCCGGCATCCAGCGCCTGGGCTACCCTGTACCTGTGACCAGCCCCGTACCTGTAACAAGATAGCACGGACATGCGGTTGATCTTCCGGAGTTGGACGCGAAGCGCGTCGTAAGGCCTTCAGACAATGCCCGCATGTCCGGATATGATTACTTCTTCAAGCTGGTCCGGAAGGACTGTTCCGAGCGGGTCGCAGCAGCTTCCGCACGTTGAGCCGCCGTTTCCGCACGCGAGGAGGCACTCGTCGCTCGGTCAGCTGCGGCTGTCGCACGATCGGCGGCACTGGTGACCTGTTGCATAGCGGCGGTCTGTTGCGAGGTCATAGCGGGCTCCTCTTTGCTGGCGCAGCCAGCGAGGAGAGCAACAATAATAAGACTGGAAGGAATTATTGCGCGTTTCAGGGCAAGCATCACATAAGCTCCCTATTTTCTTTGTTATGAAGGAGATTGATTATCGGCAATCTCAAGGTATAAGGTCAAAGGCGCACACAGATAGTCCCATAAGGCTTTAGACCATGATTTGAACTGCGGCAGTCTTACCATTTGTGAACATTACCGAAGATATCCGGCAGGACGTGACGGATCTAACCCGTGACGTGCTCCACGATCATGCCGGCGGCGAACGCGAGAGCCGCCGCCGCTATGCCGATGATGAAAGTCTCCAGACCCGAACGCCACCATGGCATCAGAGACCACAGGCTCTTGACTGATCCAATGGCAAAGAAGACAAGGGCGGTCGAAACCGACGACAGATAAACGGGTAATGGCAGGCTGACGACAAAGGGCAGCAGCGGCACGAATCCGCATATCAGGAAGGCGAGAAAGGTACTGGCCGCCGCTTTAAGCGGAGACCGGATGGTTTCAGGCAAACCATATTCTTCCCGTAGCATTGTCTCGACCCACCTCTGGCGGTCGGCCGTGATGACCTCGACAACGGCCTCCAAACGGCTGCCCTGGAATCCCTTGGCTCGGTAAATCTGCCGGACTTCTTCGAGTTCGCCTGCCGGGACCTGGTCGATGTGCCGTTCCTCGACCGCGCGGAGCCGGTCCTTATCGTCTTTTTCCGTCTTGGTCCCACTATAGTTGCTGGCGGCCATGGAGAAGCCATCGGCCAGCAGATTGGCCGCCCCGAGGATGAGAACCGTTCGTGCGGAGAGACCGGCCCCGACGACCCCGGCCACCACGGCGAAGGTCGTCACGGCTCCGTCGATACCCCCATAGACCCAATCGCGCAGATAATTCTGCCGTGGACTGCCGGCAAGCCGTCGGCTGATCGCCTCCGGGCTATGGTCATGCTCCATCACGGTTGCGGACGGCCTGCTCACTTTGTGATCACTGGCATCTGATTACTGGCGGGCGATCTGAACGATGTGCTTCCGCCCGTCGGCATCGGTCGCCTCCACCACTGCAAGCCCATTCGGGCTCTCGTCCACGTAGATCTCCTGCGGGTGCGAGATCAGGTGATCCATCCCATCGAGTGCGACCTCCAGCAGCTTGCCCTTCTGGTCGTAGGTGATGCCGACGATGCCCAACCCTTCCGCCACGAACTGAGCCCCGACATCAGCCGCCACCACCTCGACCGTCGCTTTCCGGCCAAGGAGCGCGCGGGTGCCCTCGTCGAAGTACCGATGCCATTCCTGTTCATCGAGCTTTCTCGTTGTCATGCTCTTGTCTCCTCCGTCCGCGTCATGAGAGGCGCGTATCCGGATAGTGTAGAAAGCGGACAGGTGCGGCGCGTTAATGCAGGTTAAGGCGGCAAGGCTCCGCCCGGCCCACGTGGACTTAGCGGGAGAGGCTTTCCAGATAGGCAACCACGTCCTCGATCTGTGTGCGCGTGAGAGGGAGGTTGGGCATCGGCGGGTGCGGATCATTCAGCCATTGGCGGACCCATTCGGCACTGCGGTGCCGATCACCGGCGATGCTCTCCAGAGGCGGGGCGGCATCCGTCCCGCCGCTTCGGTTGCCAGCCACATGGCAGGATGAGCACCAGCGTTCGGCGATCCTGCCCCCTTCAGCCGGATCAGCCGCCCACGCCGTGCCCCCAGCGGCGTTGAGAGCCAGGATAAGAGCTGCGGTGCGGACGGGATGCGCGATCATCGGGCATTCCCCTTGAAGGTAAGCAGGTAGGCGATGATGTCGTCAGTCTGCTGCTGAGTCAGCATGATATTCGGCATGACAGGGTGCGTGGTCTGAAGATAACTGCGCAACGCCAGTTCCGTAATCTCCGGATCACGGGCACGCTCCACAAGGTTGGGACCGACCCGTCCGCCACTGGACTCCTGACCGGGCGAGACGATGTGGCAGTCACCGCAGAGTTCACTGGCCAACCCCCGTCCATAGCCTGGATTGCCTGGACCGTTGGTGGCGGCAAGGGCACTGGCGCCAGTCACCGTCATCAACAAACCCGCCACGAACAGGACCCGGCTCATTTGCTATCCTCCATCCCCGGCATACGACTTATGTTTATGTCCGTTTCTCCCCTTCCAGACACTCTAATCGCTTACCGCAAATGTCAGCTTAATCTGGATCAACAGCCACACCGGGCGCGAGCGCCAACTCGCCTTCAGGCGCTTCATCGGCACTAATCCAGGTTAATGCCGAGCCGTCCACGAAGCGGTTCAATTCCGGCGACAACAGGAGGCTCGGCCATGCAAAAGCACCGCAATACCTGGTTCATCCTCGCCGATGGCGCTAAGGCCCGCATTCTGCAGCGCCGGGCTTCGGACCCGCGCAGCTTCACGGTGGTCATCCACGAAGAGTCCATGGAAGCACTGTCGCCCAGTCATGAACTCGCCACCGACCGTCCCGGCCGCAGCTATGAGAGCGCCACCCCGTCCCGGCACGCGGTCGAGTGGAAGACCGACCCACACGAGGCCGCGAAGATTCATTTCGAACAGAAGATCGCGGATCTGGTCAACCGGGCGGCGGAACAGGGCCTGTTCGACGCGCTGGTGCTGGTGGCTCCCCCCCGTGTGCTGGGTGATGTGCGGAAGGCGCTGAGCACCCAGGCGAGGGAACGTCTGATCCTTGAGGAAGGCAAGGACCTCCTGGGACTGCCTGAGCACACACTGGCGAACCGCCTGACGGCCTTGTTGCGCCGTTGAGACGCGATCAGGATGGGGACTTCCAAACGCGGCATCCTCAGCCGGCTGCGGACCTGATCCGGACCTGTGGCCGAAATAAAGTCAGGCTGGGGACCGGCGCCCGGTGATCCAGCCGGACCTCCGGATCAAGTTGAGCGATCTCGGCCAGCCGGCATGGATCGAACAGAACCAGTTGACCCTTTCGGAAGTCCAGCAGCTTCTCCAGCCGCATATGCTTCAAGGTGCGGCAGACATGCACCGGAGTGAGTCCTGTGGCATCGGCAATATGGGTCTGGTTGATCGGAAGATGCACTGCGGAGTCGTTCCGCCCGCA
>Ga0170475_101949157_pt1 | contig 18955 bp, 10 predicted proteins | sample Soicark_Litter_5_FD_111474 | JGI IMG/M metagenome (GOLD analysis project Ga0170475, IMG submission 111474) | Avena fatua rhizosphere microbial communities from Hopland, California, USA. Combined Assembly of 48 SPs
ATGGAACCCTTCCAGCGAAGTAGACCGCGAGTTGTCGCGGCGTGATCGCAACGGTCTGGCTGCATCCCTCCGCAGCATGTGGGTCGCCCCGGTACTGGCGGTGGCAGTCGCGCTGCATCTGTACACAACACACAGGGCGGCGCTGGGCATGGCCGGCCCCCTCCTGCTGCTGTGGCTTTTTTCGCCGGTGATCGCTTGGTGGATAAGCCGTCCCCTGGTCGTGCACAAGGCCCGGCTAAGCGACGAGCAGACGCAATTTCTGCATACGCTGGCGCGACGCACCTGGGCATTCTTCGATACCTTCATGGTCCCTGAAGACAACTGGCTGCCGCCTGACAATTACCAGGACTATCGCGTTGCCTCGGTCGCACATCGCACCTCACCCACCAACGTCGGCCTCGCGCTGCTGGCCAATCTGTCCGCCTACGATTTCGGCTATATCACCAGCGGCGATGTACTGGAACGGTGTGCCAATACGCTGCGTACCCTGGCAAGGCTGGAACGGCACCGGGGGCATTTCTACAACTGGTATGACACGCAGACGCTGCAGCCCTTGCTGCCCCTCTATGTATCGACGGTGGACAGCGGCAATCTCGCCGGCCATCTGCTGACACTGCGCCAGGGTCTATTGGCGCTCGCCGATGAGCCGATCTGGCGGCAACGCCAGCTCGGCGGCCTGCACGATACCCTGGCCGCGCTGACTGCTGCCGCCGAAGGCTACGCCATCGCGCAGATCGATATCTTTACCCAGATGCTGGCAGCCATCACCGCTACCCAGCCAGACACCCTGCCCATGGTGTGGCGATCACTCACCCAGCTTACGCACTGTGCGGATGAACTATCCCTGCAGCTCACCCGCAGCATGGACAGCCGGCGCGGCGCGGCGATACCTGGCGACGCCAAGGAGTGGGCGCAGGCACTGGCCCGGCAATGCCATCTCGCCTTGGACGAGCTAAGCCTGCTCGCGCCCTGGGTCGGGCTGCCCGAAGTACCCATCGGCCTGGAATCCTTCAGCAGCATCAACAGAATACCCACCTTGCGTGAGGTATCCATGCTGAGCAGCAAGCTGGGGCACGCATTGTCCAGACTGCTGGCAGAGGGACCGCCGCCCATGCAACGCGAGTGGCTAGCGGCACTGCAGAATGACCTGGCGGCTGGCAGCGCCGCCGCAGGCGAACAGTTGGCCGCCATCGACAGCCTGGCCCAGCAGGCGGCCGAATTTGCCGATATAGAATACGAGTTCCTGTATGACAGGATGCGCCACCTGCTGACCATAGGCTACAACGTGAGCGAGCGCCGCGCCGACGCAGGCTTTTACGACCTGTTGGCCTCGGAGGCGCGGCTGTGCAGCTTCGTCGGCATCGCCCAGGGCCACCTGCCGCAGGACAACTGGTTCGCGCTGGGGCGCCTGCTGACCAGCACCGATGCCGAGCCGGTGCTGCTGTCGTGGAGCGGCTCGATGTTCGAGTACCTTATGCCCCTGCTGGTCATGCCCACCTATGACAATACCCTGCTCGACCAGACCGGCAAGGCAGCGGTTGCCCGGCAGATCGCCTACGGCAAGCAGCGCGGCGTGCCGTGGGGCATTTCGGAATCCGGCTACAACACCGTGGATGGGCAGTTGAACTATCAATACCGGGCCTTCGGCGTACCCGGGCTGGGATTGAAACGCGGCCTCGCCGATGACCTGGTGATTGCCCCCTATGCATCGGCGATGGCGCTGATGGTGGCGCCGGAAGATGCCTGCGCCAATCTGCAACTGCTTGCAGCGCAGGGCTTCATGGGCCGCTTCGGCCTGTTTGAAGCCATAGACTACACGCCGGCCCGGCAACGGCGCGGGCAGACCCACACCGTGGTGCGCTCGTTCATGGCGCATCATCAGGGCATGAGTCTGCTGTCGCTCGCCTACCTGCTGCTGCAGCGCCCGATGCAGCGGCGCTTCGAGTCGGACCGGCTGTTCCAGTCGGTGACGCTGCTACTGCAAGAGCGCATCCCCAAAGCAACAGCGCTGTTCCCGCATACGGCGCAACTGTCGCACGTCAGCGCGACCCCCTTCGCCGCACAAGCGCCGATACGCCTGTTCAGCACGCCGGATACCCCCATGCCGGAAGTACAGTTGCTGTCCAACGGCCGCTATCATGTCATGCTCAGCAATGCCGGCGGCGGTTACAGCCACTACAAGGGCCTCGCCGTCACGCGCTGGCGCGAGGACGGCACACGCGACAATTGGGGTAGCTTCTGCTATGTACGCGAAGTCGCAAGCGGCATCTTCTGGTCCACCAGTTTTCAGCCGACCCTGAAGCGGCCCACCAGCTATGAAGCCATCTTCTCGGAAGGCCGCGCCGAATTCCGCCGCCGCGATGCGCTGAACGATGGCTTGGGCAGCAGCACGGGCGATATCGAAACCTACACGGAAATCGTGGTTTCCCCCGAAGACGATATCGAACTACGCCGCGTGCGCATCACCAATCGCACTCAAAAACGCCGTGAAATCGAAATAACCAGCTATGCGGAAGTGGTGATAGCCGCCGCTGCCGCCGATATGCTGCACCCGGCTTTCAGCAATTTATTCGTGCAGACAGAAATCCTGAAGGAGCGCAGCGCCATACTCTGCACGCGCCGCCCGCGCGCCGCCGACGAGCACCCGCCGTGGATGCTGCACCTGATGGCGGTGCATGGCGGTGAGATCGGCGAGGTATCCTACGAAACAGACCGCCTGCGGTTCATCGGCCGCACCCGCAACGTCGCCAGTCCACAAGCCCTGGTTGGCAACGCGCCCTTGTCAGGCAGTGCCGGCTCGGTGCTGGACCCCATCGTCGCCATCCGCTACCGCATTACCCTGGCGCCGGAGCAAACGACTACGATAGATATCGTCTCCGGCATCGCAGACAGCCGGGAACTCGCAGCCAGCCTTATCGAAAAATACCGCGACCGGCATTTGGCCGACCGGGTATTCGATTTGTCCTGGACCTATGGCCAGGTGGTGCTGCGCCAGATCAACGCCACGGAAGCGGATGCGCAGCTCTATTCGCGTCTCGCCGGCTCCGTGCTGTATATGAACCCGGCTTTGCGCGCCGACGCTGCCGTGCTGCTGCGCAATCGCCGCGGCCAGTCTGGTCTGTGGGGCTATGCCATATCCGGCGACCTGCCCATCGTGCTGCTGCAGATAGGCGACGCCGCCAATCTGGACCTGGTACGACAGATGGTGCAGGCGCACGCCTACTGGCGCCTGAAAGGTCTGCCTGTGGATCTGGTCATCTGGAACGAAGACCATGCCGGCTACCGGCAACGCCTGCAGGAGCAGATCATGGGCCTGATCGCCTCGCGCATCGGCGAAAACGTGATGGACAAACCGGGCGGCATTTTTGTGCGCTCCGCCGAGCAGATATCCAACGAAGACCGCACGCTATTCCAATCGGTAGCACGGGCCGTGATCAAGGACGATCAGGGCACATTGCTGGAGCAGCTCGATCTGCGCCGGCTCAGCGAGGTGCGCCCGCCACGCCTGGTGCCGACGCGTACCTATCGGCCGGAAACGCCGCACACGGTGCAGCCAAGCCGCGACCTGCAATTGTTCAACAGCCTGGGCGGCTTTACCCAGGATGGCCAGGAGTATGTTATCCATCTCGCGCCAGGCGCGGTTACACCGGCACCATGGGCCAATGTGCTGGCAAATTCCCATTTCGGAACGGTCATCTCGGAGAGCGGCGTCGCCTATACCTGGAGTGAAAACGCCCATGAGTTCCGCCTGACCCCCTGGCATAACGACCCGGTCAGCGATGCCGGCGGCGAAGCGTTCTACCTGCGCGATGAAGAAACGGGCTACGTCTGGTCGCCGACGCCCCTGCCCAGCCGTGCAGCGACGCCCTATGTCATCCGTCACGGTTACGGCTACAGCGTCTTTGAAACCAAGTCCGGCGGCATCAGCTCGGAGCTGCGGGTGTATGTGGCGCTGGACGCTGCCATCAAATTCTCCGTACTCAAGATACGTAATGAATCCGGCCGTGCCCGCAAACTGTCGGCGACTGGTTACGTAGAATGGGTATTGGGCGATCTGCGCGGCAAATCCGCCATGCACATCACTACGGAGATCGACGCGCAAAGCGGTGCCATATTGGCACGCAATCCTTACAACACCGAGTTCGTCGATCGGGTGGCCTTCTTCCAGATGGATGATGCGGCCCGCAATCTGAGCGGCGACCGCCTGGAATTCCTTGGCCGCAACGGCACCTTGCAAAACCCCATCGCCCTGCGCCGCGCCCGTTTGTCCGGCAAGGTCGGTGCCGGCCTAGACCCCTGTGCAGCGCTGCAGGCGCAATTTGATCTGGCCGACGGCGAAGAACGGGAGATCGTATTCCGCCTGGGCGTCGGTCGCAACGCGGAAAACGCCAGCCAGATCCTGCAACGCTTTCGCGGTACGGAAGCCGCACGGCGCGCCCTGGAGGCGGTACGCCAACACTGGAACACCACCTTGGGCGCCGTGCAGGTGGAAACGCCGGATACCTCACTCAACATGCTTGCCAATGGCTGGCTGATCTACCAGACCCTGGCCTGCCGCATCTGGGCGCGCAGCGGCTATTACCAGTCGGGTGGCGCGTTCGGCTTCCGCGACCAGTTGCAGGACTGCATGGCGTTGATCCATACCCAGCCGACCCTGCTGCGCGAACACCTGCTGCTGTGCGCCAGCCGGCAATTTCCCGAAGGCGATGTGCAGCACTGGTGGCACCCGCCGGTAGGACGCGGCGTACGCACGCACTGCTCGGACGATTACCTGTGGCTACCGCTGGCAGCGTGCCGCTACGTGACCAGCACCGGCGACACAGGCGTACTCAAGGAGACTGCCCATTTCCTGGAAGGTCGCCTCGTCAACGCGGAGGACGACTCCTATTACGACCTGCCTGGGCGTTCCGACCAGAGTGCCAGCCTTTACGAGCATTGCGTTCTCGCCATCCGCCATGGTCTGCGCCTTGGCGAACATGGTCTGCCGCTGATGGGCGGCGGCGACTGGAACGATGGCATGAACCTGGTGGGCATGCATGGCAAGGGCGAAAGCGTCTGGCTGGGTTTCTTCCTGTACAGCGTACTCAGCCAATTTGCCGAAGTGGCGCATATCCATGGCGACGCCGCCTTCGCCGAGCAATGCATTAAAGATGCCGCCAGCCTGCGCCACAATATCGAAGCGCACGCCTGGGATGGCGAGTGGTATCGCCGTGCCTATTTCGATGACGGCACGCCACTGGGCTCCGCCGGCAACGAGGAATGCCGGATCGACTCCATCTCGCAAAGCTGGTCAGTGCTGTCCGGCGCCGGCGACGCAGCGCGCAGCCGCCAGGCCATGCAATCCCTGGACACGCACTTGGTGCGTCGCGATGCGGCCCTGATCCAACTGCTCGATCCGCCCTTCGACAAATCGGCGCTCGACCCAGGTTATATACGCGGCTACGTGCCGGGCGTACGCGAAAACGGCGGGCAGTACACGCATGGCGCCGTCTGGGCGACCATGGCCTTCGCCGCACTGGACGACCGCGAGCGCGCCTGGGAGCTGCTGAGCATGATCAACCCGCTGAATCATGCAAACACCGCAGCAGGCGTCGCGACCTACAAGATAGAGCCCTATGTCGTCGCCGCCGATATCTACGGCGTCGCACCGCACATCGGGCGCGGCGGCTGGAGTTGGTATACCGGCTCGGCAGGCTGGATGTACCGGCTGATCCTGGAGTCCATACTCGGCATCAAGCTCGTGGGAAACAAACTGCATATGACACCCTGTTTGCCAGCGCATTGGCCTGGGTTCAGCCTGACCTATCGCTATCGGGAAACGGCATACCGCATCGCTGTAACTCAGGCCGATGCCGCCGACGCGGCGCCTGGCCAACTCGCCGTAATGGAAGTTGACGGCAGGCGCCAGCCGGATGCAGTGATCACGCTGATTGACGATAGGCGCGAACATGACGTGAAGCTAACGGTCTATCGCAAGCTGTAATTGGCAAGCGTAAAACGGTGGCAAGGAGGAAGAAGCCGAGCAGTTGATTGATATCGTCAACCTTCCTTGCTGTGTAGCTGGCTTTAAGGATTTGCCTCTCCTTTTCGAGGAGACTTTCGGGCCGTTTGTTTCAAACCTGCCCGTTTGGCGGATAGCGGTATCGCGGTATGAATAGTAAAATCGAGCCATGACCACCCACTCGCACGAGGCCGGTTACAAATCCCTGTTCAGCCACCCTGATAAGGCAAAGTAGCAGACTTAAAGGAGATGCGTATCATGCTGTCAGAACGGCTTGAACAGTGGAAACAGGAGTTCCGGGAAGAAGGAATGCGGGAAGGCGTTCTGCACGGAGAACAACAGTCTCTTTTACGCCTGTTGACCCGTAAATTTGGCTAGCTGCCCGCCCCGATCACCCTGCGGATTACTCAGGCGCCCTTGCCAATATTGGAGCAATGGCTGGACCGTCTGCTTGATGCCAAGACGCTGGACGACGTATTTGGCGACGATGCGGTGCATTAAGGGTCGCCAACAGGCAAACCCAGCGCCTTCCCGACGCCTGAAACGATCGCCAGCGTTCACTTCACCGCAACAAATTTCAAACTGTAGCGTGTCTTGCCCGGCAGCAGCGGCGTCGCTGCCCCTTGCACCCAGGCCTCGTGCCCGGCCAGGAAAAACGGGCTGAGCGGGTGGCCGCTCTGCCCACCCGGCATATGGAACAGGGCCTGTTCTTCATGGCCGGGGGCGATGACCATGCGCTCTGAAGCACCGAAATTTGGACCCTGCACACGCGGCATATTATTGTCGCCGCCCAGTGCATCGCGCGGTGCGCCGAGCACGGCTTTCAGCCAAGGCATGAAACGCACGAAGGGATGAGTAATGCTGGCACGATTGCGCTCGCCCCAGGTCTGCATCTCCAGCGGCTTGCCATCGCGGGTCATATCCTCCAGTGCTGCGTCGAGACGCGCCAGCTCGAATGCCCTCCAGTCGGCATAACCTAGCGGCAGCCAGCTCGGTGGTTGCCTGGTTAGCAGCGCATCGGCCACCAATTCCCAGCGCGGGTTGGCGTCCCGGTATTCGACACCCGCTTCGGCACTGCCGAGCTCGGCGTCTATGCCGCCGAACAGGCCCAGGTAAATGGAGTCGCGCCAGGAACGGGCAATACGATAGGCGACCGATTGCGCACCGGCATGACCATCCCAATTTTTCAGCAACTGCAGGGTCTTCACACGCTGCGGATGGTCTTTGAGCGCCTCGTTGTCGAGCAGGGCCAGCAGGCGCTTGTGCCAGTTGCTCATCAGCAGCGCCCGGTCATCAAGGGCGATGGCGAGCATGGCTTTTTCGTCGGCTTTCTTTAGCGCGCTAAGGTCATCGCGGATCTGCGTGGCACGCGCGCCGAGGTCGGAACCGCCGTCGCCGATGGTGGAATAAGCGATGCCCGCCAATTGTCGGCTGTTGGCAGTCCACAATTGACCGCTCGTACCGGGCAGCGCCAGCGGGTATTCATTGGCGCCCAGATAATCGCGCCACGCCGCATGCGGATCGCTGGCGTACTGCGGGAAAGTGTTGTGATTGCCTGGCCAGGAGCGGCGCGGCAGCGGCCCGGCTATGGTCCAGGCGATGTGTCCGGCATTGTCGGCAACGAGCAGGTTTTGCGCAGGCAGGCCGGCCGCCTTGCCCGCCGCCAGCGCCGCCGGCAAATCATCTGCCAGCTCCATGCGCCGCAAACCAAGGTTGACGGCTCGGATGCCGTCGTGGGCTACCCAATGGATGGCATATAGCTCGCCACCGGCACGCCACACGGGCCCCCAGCGCGTTTCGCGCACGCGCAGTATTTCCGATTCGCCGTGGTTGACGCGCAGGGTTTCCAGGTTCGTTTCATAGGGCGCCATGCCTTCCGGTGTCGAATAACGCTGGTCGTCATCCGGATCGGGCTCCAGGTTGATGAGGTCCAGCCAGTCCCCATAGCTGTTGGTGAAGCCCCAGGCCACGTGGCCATTACTGCCCGCGACCACCAGCGGCGCGCCAGGCAGGGTAACGCCGACCACGCGGCGCGGCGCTCCCTTGGCATCGGGAAATTGCAAGACGGCGCGATACCAGGTGTTGGGCAGGCGTAAGCTCAGATGCATGTCGTTGGCAAGCATGGCCGCACCGCTGGCCGTACGCCCGCCGGCCAGCGCCCAGCTATTGCTGCCTGGCATCTCATCGCCGTGCAGGGGCAAGGTGACATGAGCCATGGTCATCTTGCCGCGCCACCATTCGGGCGGAGCATCGGGCACGGCGGAAGGGGACGGCGTGCCGGGCGGCAAGGTGATGGCATGGGCATCCAGCGGCGCATCCCAGGCGCTGGATTCGGGCAACAGGAAGGCGCGCTCGATGGGATTGGTGCGATCTGCCAGCCAGCCGCGTGCGAACTCGCGGTTGGCCTGCTTGCCCTGCAGGTCGAAATACATGGCATAAACGACGAGCAGGCTATCCGCCTCTTGCCAGGGCTCGGGCTTGGTGCGCAGCAGCCAGTACTCGAAGGGCTTGCTGCCCAACGCCGCCATGCCGGCATTCACGCCGGCGGTATAGTGCTGCAACAGCTTGCGGTCGGCATCCGGCAAGCGGGCCAGAGACGCTTCCGCCTTGGCGCGGAAGCGGTGCAGGCGGTGGCTGCGGTCCAGCGTCAGTGCCGCTTCGCCGATCAGTGCCGCCATTTCGCCGGCCGCCACCCGGCGCAGCAGATCCATCTGGAAAAAGCGTTCCTGGGCATGCACATAACCCAGCGCATAGGCGACATCGTCACGATTTTGCCCGACCAGTGTCGGCACGCCGGCCGCATCGCGGGCGACGCCAACATCAGCGGCCAAGCCGGCGACGCTGATATCGCCCTCCAACTGCGCGAGACTGGCGTGCAGAATCAGCCAGACGGTGAGCAGGCTGCCTGTCACCAGCAGGAAGAAGAACAGCAGGAGTCGTTTAGCCCCAAGTCGCCAGCGGCTTCGGCTCATAGACATCAGACTCTCTAGTGAAGGTGTTGTATATCAGGTTACATGGTATGCAGCTTACATGGTATGGGTAGTACGGTTGGATTGTAACGCACCGCCCAGCAAACCCTCGATCTTGGTGCGTGCCTGTATGCCCGCCTCGTTGGCGCTGAATTGCACACCCACGCCTTGAATACGCCCGCCATGGGATTCTGCGGGTGTAATCCAGATCACCTTGCCGGACACGGCGATACGCGTCGGATCGTCCATCAATCGCAGCAGCATGAAGACTTCGTCGCCAAGGCCATAGGCGCGATTGGTAGGGATAAACACACCGCCGCCCTTGACGAAGGGCATGTAGGCAGCAAACAGCGCGGAACGCTCACGTATGCTCAGAGACAGAACACCGGGCCTGGCACTGGAACCAGCCGCAGCCGGTTTGGGAGCTTCACTCATTGCTTCGACCTTCTCATTTTAATTCATGAGCACAACAATGGCATACCTGCTCAAGATAATCCACGGAATACCTTTCCAGCTTGCAGCGTTTTTTGCAATTCCAACGAAAATTACACACTGCCTACCCAAGCGCTAATGCACTGCCTGCCGATAGCCCAGCAACAGCCGCTCATAAACCAGACGTGCATTCAAAGGATGGTGAGCCAGGCGTATCGCCGCGCTCAGTTCATCCTGGTAGCGCATCAAACGCTGCGGCTGGATCATGGCGCGCAAGCCGGCCATTTGCGCGGCCCTGGCTGGATAATAGCGGACGGAGCCCGCCAGTTCCAGGCGCGCCAGATCGTAGACCCAGCGCGACAGCCAGGACAGCACCCGTTCCGGCTCGATTTTTTGCTTATCCAACTGCTCGGCAACTTTCAATACATCCATTTCCGCCGGCTGCGCCAGTACCGTCAGAAACGCATCGCGGGCAGCAGCCTGGGCGGCGTCCGCGCGCTGCAATGCCAAGAGGGGGGCGCCACCGGCTTCGGCGAGGTGGTCGGCGGCATCGGCCAAACCTTGCTCCGCCAGCCAGTGCGCCGCCACGTCCGGCGCCGGCATCGGCATCGGCAGGCGTCGGCAGCGGCTGAGTATGGTGGGCAGTAAACGCCGCCAGGCATGGCTGACCAGGATGAATACGGCGCCCTCGGGCGGCTCCTCCAGCGTTTTCAGCAAGGCATTGGCGGATGCGGCATTCAGCGCTTCCGCCGGCTGCACGATCACCACCTTGCGCCCGCCCCGATGCGAAGTCAGGTAGACGAAATTCGCCAGCGCCCGCACCTGCTCGATCTTGATGATGTCCGACTTCTTTTTCTTGGCTTTGGCATCGTCCGCGCCCTCGCCGTCCTCGTCATCGCTGCTCGGCGCGAGCTCCCGAAAATCCGGGTGATTGCCGGCTGTGAACCAGCGGCAGGCATCGCAGACCTCGCAAGGCCGCTGGGCATGGTCTGCCGCTTCGCACAGCAGCGCCTGCGCGAAGTGCCGGGCAAAAGCCAGCTTGCCGGTGCCCGCTTCGCCCGTCAGCAAAATCGCATGCGGCAGGCGTGCTTGCTGGGCGATCAGGGTCTGCCAGGTTTCCGTTTGCCAGGGGTAACGCATCACTTGTTCACCAATTGCGTGACGATGGCGGAAAGCTCCGCCTGTATCAGTTCCAAGCTGCGACTGGCATCCACCACGCGCATACGCGCGCCGGCACTGGCGGCACGCTGCCAGTAGGCGGCACGCACCCTGCCGAAAAATTCGTCCGCCTCTCGCTCGAAACGGTCCAACTCGCGGCCATTGGCGAGGCGCGCGCGGCTGACGGCGATCGGCACATCGAATAGCAAAGTAAGGTCCGGTTCCAGCAAGCGGCCGCTGCGCCCTTGTACCCATTGCTCAAGCTGCGCGAACTTGGCGATATCCAAGCCGCGCCCACCTACCTGGTAGGCATAGGTGGCATCGGTAAAGCGATCGCATACCACCCAGCGCCCCGCTGCCAGCGCCGGCTCGATCACCTGCGCCAGATGCTCGCGGCGCGCGGCAAACATCAATAATGCTTCCGTTTCCAGATGCATGGCCTCGCCCAGCAACAGGGTGCGCAGCTTTTCGGCAAGCGGCGTGCCGCCTGGTTCCCGCGTCACGATGTGATCGACGCCGCGCGCCGTCAGCTCCGCCGTCAGCCAAGCCAGATGCGTGCTTTTACCGGCACCGTCCAGGCCTTCCAACGAGATAAAACGTGCAGCGCTCATCGTTATTTTGCCCCTAGCTGATAACGCCGTACTGCCTGATTATGCTCAGCCAGCGTCTCTGAAAAATAGCTCGAACCATCGCCCTTGGCGACAAAATACAAGGCTTTGGAGGGTGCCGGGTTGACTGCGGCGAACAGGGCGGCAGTGCCGGGCATGGCGATCGGCGTAGGCGTCAAGCCCTGCCGCGTATAGGTATTCCATGGCGTATCCGTTTCCAGGTCTACCTTGCGGATATTGCCCTTGTAGTTCTCGCCCATGCCGTAGATTACGCTCGGGTCGGTCTGCAGGCGCATGCCGGCGCGCAAACGGTTGTTGAACACGGCCGACACCATGGGACGATCTGCCGCCTTGCCCGTTTCCTTTTCGACGATGGAGGCCAGTATCAATACTTCTCTGGGCGACTTGAGCGGCAGATTTTCCGCACGCGCCGCCCAGGCCGCATCCAATTGCCGAAGCATGGCCAAGTGCGCGCGCTTAAGCACGGCGATATCGTTGCTGCCCTTGGCGAAATGATAGGTATCCGGGAAGAGCTGGCCCTCAAGGCTGCCATCGGTGATATCCAGCTCACGCGCCAGCTCGGCATCGCTCAGATTGGCGATGCCATGCTTCAGATCGGGATGCTTATTCAGCGCCGCCTTGACCTGGCGCCAGTTCCAGCCCTCGACGATGGTGAGCATGGAACTCGTCACATCGCCGTCGGTCAGCTTGGCCAGCAAATCCAGCGGCGTTACCGGCTCGGCCAGCTCATAGCTGCCCGCCTTGATCTTGCTGGCCACGCCGGTGGCGCGCGCATACAGGCTGAGCAACCAGCCTTGGTTCAGAATGCCTTCACGTTCCAGTTGCCGGGCCGCTGCGCGCATGGTGGTGCCGGGGTCCAGGGTAAAGGCTTGTGGGGTGGTCTGCAGCGCGCGCGGTGTGGTGAGATACCAATAGATGAACACACCGCTGCCCAGCGCCGCCATGAACAGCAGGGAAAACAGCGTCTTCAGCACGCCACCGGATTGGCGGCGGTCCGGGCCGCGCCTGACCTTGGCCGTTTTGGGCTTAGGTGTCTGGGCTGGTTTGGGAGGGGGAGACTTGGCCATCAGCTATCCGGGCAAAAAATTGTTGAACCACCGCAAGTTGCCGGGTGCGATGCATGCGCGGCAACGCTTCGACGATGCGCTTGCCATAAGGTTTTTCGACGAGGCGCGGGTCGGCGATCATCAGCACGCCGAAGTCCGCCTCGTCGCGTATCAGCCGCCCCGCGCCCTGCTTGAGGGTAATGGCTGCGCGCGGCAACTGGTATTCCATGAAGGCGCTGCGCCCGGCCTTATTGATCTTATCGACGCGCGCCGACAAAACTGGATCATCCGGCGGCGCGAACGGCAATTTATCGATCACCACCAGTTGCAACTGCTCGCCTTTTACGTCTATGCCCTCCCAGAAGGTCTGGCTGGCGACGAGGATAGCATTAGGTAGACTGCGGAAGCGGTCCAGCAATTCCGTGCGCGAGCCCTCGCCCTGCAGCAGCAAAGGATAGTCGAGGCCCAGCGCCGGTAATTGTGTTTTCAGCAGCTCATGCGCTTCCCGCATCGCCCGCAGGCTGGTGAACAGGATGAATGCCCGCCCCTTGGAGAGCTTGAGCAGCGGCAGGGCTGCGCCGACCACGGCGGCCGTATATTCGCGGCTGTTCGGGTCCGGCAAGCCTTCCGGCACATACAGCACCGCCTGCTTGCGGTAATCGAAGGGCGAATCCCAAGCCGCCTGTTGCGCATCCCACAGACCCATCTCATGCGCGTAGTGCTTGAAGTCGCCATTCACCGCCAGCGTCGCCGAAGTAAAGATCCAGGCCCGCTCCTGGTTCACCTGCTTGGAAAACAGCTTGGCGATATCCAGCGGCGTCGTATTCAGGGCGAAGCCGTGGCTGCTCACTTCCAGCCAGCTCACCACGTCCAGCCCAGCGTCGGCAGCGGCCCCCTCTTCCGCCGCGCTGCCGTTGCGCCAGCGCTTGAGCAGCACCACCTGCTCATCGCAGCGCTTGCGGCAATTCTCCAAGCCTTCGCTGCGCTCGGCCTGCTTGCCCAGCAAGTCCAGCAGCGTCACCAGCGCCGCCTGCAGATCATCCAGCGCCTTGTGAAAATCGGCGCGCTCGGCCAGTGCATGCTGAGGGACGCGCAAGGTATCCTGGTCAAACACCAGGCGCAGATCCCGCGTCGCCTTGTCGAGCGCCGAAGCGGCTTGCGGCAGGTGCACGAAATCCTTGGCGGCGGCCAGCGCCTCGCCCCGGCTATCGCGCGCCAGTTCCAGCAACTGCCCGGAAGCGATGGTTTCGCCGAAGAACAGGCTGGCCACTTCCGGCAACTGGTGCGCTTCGTCGAAGATCACCGTGTTGCACTTGGGCAGCAGCTCGCCGGCGCCCTCGTCGCGCAGCCACAGGTCGGCGAAGAACAGATGATGGTTGACCACCACCACATCCGCCTCCATCGCCTCGCGGCGCGCCTTCATCACGAAACACTCGGCATGGTTGGGGCAATCGCTGCCCAGGCAGTTGTCGCGGGTGGAGGTGGCGCTGGCCCATACCGGCGAGGTTTCAGGCACGGTATTGCAGGCACCCTTATCGCCGTCGCTGGATACCTTGGCGAAGCGCACGATGTTCTGCAACTGCGCCGCATCTTCCTTGCGCGCAAAACGGCCTTCGGCCTGCGCCCGCTCCAGGTGGTAATGGCACACATAGTTGGCACGGCCCTTGAGCAGGGCGATGGTGACGGGTACTTTCAGCGCCGCGCGTACCTTGGGCAGATCGCGGTGAAAAAGCTGGTCCTGCAAGGTCTTGGTGCCGGTGGACACCACCACCTTGCCGCCGGAAATCAGGGCCGGTATCAAGTAAGCATAGGTTTTGCCGGTGCCGGTGCCGGCTTCGACAATCAGCGGCTTGCGATCACGTATTGCCGCCTCGACGGCGCGCGCCATCTCCACTTGCTGGGGGCGGGCACGATAGCCGGGCACCGCCTGGGCGAGCAGGCCGCCATCGGCAAAAACTTCTTCAAGCGTCATGGGCCGGGCATTTGAAGTTTACAGAAAGGCGAGAGTCTAGCATGGGGCTGGCCGGCAGCTTCAGCCGTGTTAGTTACGGCGTGCCGTCACGCGCCATGCTTCATTCGAGCAGATCGGATATCTGCTGAAAATTCTTATCAACCAGACCATCGGCGCCGAAGCTCTTGGCCAGCGCGCCGCCATCGCTTTTCGAGGAACGCCCCATCAGGAAAATCTTCCCCGTGTAGCCGGTGGCGCGCACCTTCTTACCCAGGCGAAAGCTCAGGGTGCCGTCTTTCAAAGGCTCGAAGTCCAGGAAGATAAAGTCCAGGTTGTTGGAAAAAACCGCATCTATCATGGCCTGTTTGGTTTCCGCCACCACTACCTGGTAGTGGAGCTTGCTTTTCAGCTCGAAAGCCAGCGCCTCATCCACCGAGCACAGCAGCAAAGTCTGCTGCGTGCCCTGTTGCCGCCGCGCTGCGTAAGCACTGAACATTACGGTTTCCTGCTCCAGCGGCAGCATGCCATGCTGGTTGGCCAAGTTGCGCGGCGCGCCGCGAGCCGGGTGCGCCGCGGCGGCTGGCTCTTTCTTGCCGCCCAGCAGGCCGGAGAAAAAGCCGCCGACCTTTTCCAGGATACCGCCGCTGGGTTTGAGTTTTTGCGCCATTTCTTATATCCGATCAGCAGGTTCCAACAGCGCCACATGTGTTTCAAGCCTGAAGCTATTCTAACAGCCTGCGCCACTAATCTAAGAATGTCATTGCCCTGCGCGGCCTGCATCAGCATCAAAGGGGCATACGGGATTATAATGTCTGCTTACTCACCTATTTGCCCACCGTGTCCTCCTCACTTCTTGCCCGCGCGCTAACTGTTTTACACGATACGTTTGGCTATACCGCCTTTCGCGGCCGACAAGGCGAGATCGTCACCCATGTCGCCGGGGGCGGCGACGCCTTGGTGCTGATGCCGACCGGCGGCGGAAAATCGCTGTGCTATCAGATCCCTGCGTTGCTGCGCGCCGGCTGCGGCGTCGTCGTCTCGCCGCTGATCGCGCTGATGCAGGATCAGGTGGAAGCGCTGCATCTGCTGGGCGTCGAAGCCGCCTTCCTGAACTCGACGCTGGATGCCGGCGCTGCCCGCGAAGTGGAGCAGCGCTTCCTCGCCGGCAAGATCAAGCTCCTGTACGTGGCGCCGGAGCGCCTGTTGACGCCGCGCTTCCTGGCCCTGCTGGAAGCCGCGCCCGTCGGCCTGTTCGCCATCGACGAAGCGCACTGCGTGTCGCAATGGGGCCACGATTTCCGGCCTGAATATATCGGCCTGTCGCTGCTGCATGAGCGCTTCCCGGATATTCCCCGCATCGCCTTGACCGCCACCGCCGATGCCGCCACGCGTAAAGAGATCGTTACCCGCCTGGGGCTGGAGAACGCTGCCCAGTTCGTCTCCAGCTTCGACCGGCCGAATATCCGCTACCAGATCGTGGAAAAGGACAACGCCCGCAAGCAGCTCTATGACTTCATCAAGCGCGAGCATGATGGCGATGCCGGTATCGTCTACTGCCTGAGCCGCAAGCGCGTTGATGACACGGCGGCCTTCCTGGTGGAAAAAGGCCTGCGCGCCCTGCCCTACCATGCAGGCATGGATACGCCGACGCGCGCCCGCCACCAGAGCCGTTTCCTGCGCGAAGACAGCATCATCATGGTCGCCACCATCGCCTTCGGCATGGGCATAGACAAACCGGACGTGCGCTTTGTCGCCCACCTCGATCTGCCGAAAAGCCTGGAGGGCTACTACCAGGAAACGGGCCGCGCTGGCCGCGACGGCCTGCCGTCCAATGCCTGGCTGGCCTACGGCCTGAACGATGTCGTGCAATTGCGCGACATGATAGAAAGCTCCACCGCCCCGGATGCGCAAAAGCAGGTGGAGCGCATCAAGCTCAATGCCATGCTCGGTCTTGCCGAATCCACGCAATGCCGGCGCACCGTCATCCTCAGTTATTTCGGCGAGCAGGCCGCGCCCTGCGGCAATTGCGACAACTGTCTCGCGCCGCCCAAGACCTGGGATGCGACACAAGCAGCGCGCAAGGCACTGTCCTGCGTGTACCGCACCGGCGCACGCTTCGGCGCCGGCCACGTCATCGACGTGCTGCTCGGCAAGTCCACCGACAAGGTCAAGCAGCATTTTCACGATAAGGTCAGCACCTTCGGCATCGGCAAAGACTTGCCGGAAGACGGCTGGCGCGCGCTGTTCCGGCAACTGTTGGCCGGTGGCTACCTGCAGACCGACAGCGAGGGCTTCGGCACCTTGCAGCTCACCGATGCGGCACGCCCCCTGCTCAAGGGTGAAACCACCCTGCAATTGCGGGCGGCGGTAGCCAAGACCAAGAGCGCACCGGGCAGCAAAACCTTTGCGCAAACCAGCAAGGCCCGCGAAGACATCCCCCTGGAATGGCAGGATCTGTGGGAGCGCCTGCGCAGCCTGCGCCGCAAACTGGCCGACACGCAGAACGTGCCCCCCTACGTGATCTTCAGCGATGCCACCCTGCGTGCCATGCTCGCCGCGCAGCCGGACAGCATGGACGACATGGCGGAGGTATCCGGCGTCGGCCAGGTCAAGCTGGAACGCTATGGGGAAGCTTTCCTGGCCGTACTGACGGGGAAAGCGGAGTGAACGCTGGCGCAGATCAAGTTTTGCCCCGATTACGTGACCGGCCTAAAAATAAATTAGCCATATCTGATATGCCGTCCTCAACCGCATTTCGCCGAACTTGGGGCGCAAAGTGCAGGATATGCTATGTGATTGCGGAAGAATAAGGTTTTTCGTAGCCAGATTTCACTATATCCCCCTGCCTCATAAGGGCTTTTTGATTGACAGCAGGGCATAGTGCTGGATACCATCGCCGCTTAGTTAATCCTGCATCGGCGTGGCATAGCCAGCACGCCAGCCTAAATACCCATGCCGAGATTTAGCTCCCCCCTTTCGTTTGCGCTGGGTAGTATAGCTGCCCTCTTCCTTGCGCCTGCTGTCGCCGATGACACGCTTCCCATAAACAGTACACAGCCGGGCTCGGTGGATATCCAGTCGCGCCAGGTGACGCAAAACCCCACAACGGCAGAGCCGCAGGACGAGTCAGTGCCTGCCGACACGGTGCGGCCCTCCATAGCCACCGATGCGGACTTGTGGGCGCGCGTGCGCTCTGGATTCAAGATGCAGGAAGTGGATACGCCGGCCGTCAAGGCGCAGGAACGTTTCTACGCCAGCAAGCCGGAATTCATGCGCCGCGTCGTCGAGCGCAGCCGGCGTTATCTCTACTTCATCGTCAGCGAAGTGGAGCGGCGCGGCATGCCCACGGAGATCGCGCTGCTGCCCATCGTGGAAAGCGCCTTCGTACCCAAGGCACAATCGCCGGCCAGCGCATCCGGCCTGTGGCAATTCATTCCCTCCACCGGCAAACGCTATGGCCTGGAGCGCACTTGGTGGTATGACGGCCGCCAGGATGTGACCGCCGCCACCTATGCGGCACTCGATTATCTGCAGGATTTATATAACCTGTTCGGCGACTGGCAACTGGCGCTTGCCGCCTACAACTGGGGCGAAGGCGGCGTCGGCCGCGCTTTGTCCAAGACGCGCGCCCGTGGCCTGGATGACAGCTTCGAAACGATCAAGAAGCCGCGCGAGACGGAAAATTATGTACCCAAGCTGATGGCGATACGCAACATCATCGCCGACCCAGCGGCATTTGGCCTGCAACTGCCGTCCGTACCCAACAAGCCCTACTTCCAGGCCGTATCCACCGGTCGGCATATCGACGTGCAACTGGCCGCCAAGCTGGCCGGCACCACGGTAGAAGAACTGCTGCACCTGAATCCTGGCCTGATCCGTCCCGTATTCGCCGCCAAGGATGATCGCAAGCTGCTGCTGCCCGCCGACAAGGCGGATGCCTTCGAGCAGAACCTGCAAGGCTACGACAAGCCACTGTTGTCCTGGCAGCCCTATGTCACCAAGTCCGGCGAGGCCATCGCCAATATTGCCGACAAGTTCGGCATCGCCGCCGCCGAGCTGCGCGATGTGAACAAACTGGGCAATGAGCGCGTCGCACGCGGCCAGACCATACTCGTGCCGATCCGGCCGGAAATCGACGTAGCCGATCGCCAGAATTTGGCTTCGCTGATGGCCGGCGCTGCCGCCAGCACCAAAGCCGCCGAACAGCCGGATGAAGTCCGCAAGATCGAGCACAAATCGCTCAGCCACACGGTGGCACGCGGTGAAACGCTGGTCAGCATCGCCAAGCATTACCGCCTGAGCGCCGATGAATTGCGCAAGCTCAATGGTTTGCGCAGCAACAAGGTCGCGGTCGGCAGCAGCCTCAAAATCAGGCTGGCACAGAGCGAGGAGGCGGCTCCAGCCAAGACCGGCAAGCTGGCGGCAATCAAGAAACCTGCCAAGCCCAAGCAATACGTGGTGAAGCGCGGCGACACGCTGGATGAGATTGCCAAGCGCTACGATGTAAGTGTGACCGATCTGAAGAAATGGAACAGGCCAGCAGGCAAGGGCATGCTCAAGGCGGGTTTCAAACTTGAGATTCGGGACAACGGTTAGTTAGCCCGAAGTCGTCGCAATCAGCAAAAATGCCCCGCATACCGGTAATGCCGTTCACTTAGCAGTTCTAACCCTCTTAATTGGGTAACGTACGGGCAGGCTTTTCACAATGCGGGGGCATTCACGCCCCCGCCGTTGTTTGGGTAGGAGCATTTCACCCAGGCGCTCTCGAA
>Ga0170475_103176365_pt1 | contig 18932 bp, 3 predicted proteins | sample Soicark_Litter_5_FD_111474 | JGI IMG/M metagenome (GOLD analysis project Ga0170475, IMG submission 111474) | Avena fatua rhizosphere microbial communities from Hopland, California, USA. Combined Assembly of 48 SPs
CGAAAGCGCTTTTTTGATTGCATCATTCTTGGCGACTCGAAGCCAAGCCGGTAGGAGTGGGAAATTGAACTTCGGTAAACCGGAATCTCGCCTCATAAGCATGCCGACGCAATCCGGTCCGATCCAGATCCGATTCATCGCGACCGCCGGAATTCGGATCCACAAATTGATCATAAATAATGCCTCCGACTTTTCTAAACCCCGAAATAAAAAAGGGTAATCCAAGTGAAGACCAATAAGCAGACGAAGCAAGCCAAGACCCGCAAGACGCAAAAGATCCGGTCCATGAACCTCGAGACGCTTGAGCCTAGGCTGCTTTTGTCGGGGGACGGCTTGCCCGTCGGCACGGCCCCAGGGTCGAATCAGTCCGTGATGTTGGCTAGTCCGACCGCCGCCCCGGTGGAAATCGCGGTGGCGCCGGAAACCACCGACCGGGCCCATGCTATCCGTTTCGATCTATCCGTGGTCCCCAAAAAGGCGCCGAAGTCCGTGGTGACCTACGCGACCCAGTTCACGGATGTGGTCGGCGGCAATGGAACCACGCTGTTCGTGTTCGGGAACGGCTCCATGATCCAACTCGATCAGTCTTTCGCGAAAAACGGGAGGTTCCTATACCTTGCGTCCTTGGACCCCGCGGCGCCGAGCTCATATACCGCGAAGTTTAAGATCACGAATTCGCTTCCGACCATGGTCGACACGATAGCGGTAACCAAGCTGAATGTGGTTCCCGCCCTGAGCCAAAGCGCCTTGAACAGCGACAAGATCGTTTTGGACGTGAAGTACGTCGAAAAGAAAGTAAAGGGCAAGAAGGTTTTGGTCATCGATGATCCGGACCTGATGGCCGGGCGGCCGGCCAACGTGATCAAAATCCAACAATGGATGAAAGCGCTGGGTTATACGGATAACGCCGGCCATGCGCTAAAGGTAGACGGCGTCGCAAGCACGGAACTGGGCGAGGCCGTCCAAAAGCTGAAAAAGGTATTGGATGCGGCCGGCGTCACTTCCCTCTCGTCCATTACCACGGACGCGAAGTTCAACGGTGAAATGGCCTTCTGGTACAACTACTCGAATACCCCTGCCTGGAAGAATCTCAAGGCGGATTTGGACACGGCCACGGGTAACCAAGTCAAATTGAACGGCACCGTGACCAATACCTTCGGGACATCGGCGCTCCTGAATGTCCTTAAAGCCGATCCGAATAGCACCGGACTGGTTTGGACTCTGGGGGATCTGAGCCCGCAATTGCTGTCCGCGGAGGGGGCCTATCCCAATACCGTGGTGGATGGGGATGTTTTCTGGCCGAGCGATGTTCCGGATAAACTCCCGGTGGCGAAGAAGGGCGGCACTCTCCCGCTTTCCCAGCAACGGGACATTTCCGTCCAAGACGAATTGAACGAATGGGCGGTTTACAAAGGTACGTCCCCGCAGGCCTGGACCGAAGACACGCTCGTACTGAATTCCGATGCCCAATTAGACGATTACACCGGATTCAATCTCATTGTCATGAGCGGTCCCCAGGCAAGCACTTCACCCATTAAAATCAAGGCCTACGATAAGGCGAGCCGAACTATCACCCTGGATAAAAAGTGGAATGCTTCGGCGATACCCGCCAAGGCTACCCTTTTCAGGATCGTTGATCCCTCGACATCCATGGCGAAGAAATTCAATCTCACCACCGATTTGGTCCGGGCTTATTGGGGGGCGCAGAACGCCCGTGAAAGCGCTGATTTCAGTAACCCCGTAGAGGGCACGGATTGGTCCATCGGCCGGGTCTTGGGCTTTGCCCTAAAAGGCGGAAACTGGGCTTATCATGTCTTCGGGACGGACAACTGGAAACCCAAATCCGCCGGGGCCAACTCCAAGCACGTCAACGAAAAGCTTGCGGGCACGGCCGTAGTCCAGGCCGGTCTTCCGAATGTCGCCATCCGTTTGGGGGGAACCGATCCGGATGGCGTCAAGATTTCCTCGACGGACGATTACTACCAGGACTGCCAGATCGAAATCACCTCGGGGAAGGGATCTGGCCAAAAGAGAAGGGTAATTGCTTACAACGGTACGACCCACGTCGCTACCGTCGATTCCGCTTGGGCCACCGTTCCGGACGGAACATCCAAATTCACGATCACGGACTATAGCGAAACCGGTACGGCACTAGCGATGACTACGCCGACCGGCTCGACGATAAAGCTGGCTCCTCCCGCCACCGCAGCGAGCGTCACGGGGCGCTACGATGGGTACTACATCGAAATCACCGGCGGGACCGGCATAGGCCAGAGAAAGCGGATCGCTTCCTATGATGGGCCATCCCAGGTAGCGACCATAGACGGCGTTTGGGATACCGGAAAAACCCCTGATGCCACCTCGAAATACAAAATCGATGGACGCGTACTTGTTACGCTCGGGAAAACCCCGACCTATTTCCAACGCCTCGGCTATTCGGGCGGCAATTCCTTCGTTACAACCGCCGTAAAAGGGAGCATCACGAATAAAACGATCGTCCTCACGGACGAGAACCCCGATGACGATCACTATCAGGGTTGGACCCTCACGGTCGTGAAAGGGACCGGGGCAGGCACCACCCGTACGGTCGAATCCTTTAAGAACGGGGTAGCCACCCTGAGCGGAACCGGATGGGGCGACAAAAAGCCGGATGAAAATTCGGTCATCGAACTCCGGAATACCGACACCTCATCTCCCTCCGCGTATCAAGCGGGAGGCATGAACTTCGATCAATTCGAAACCTGGTTCGAGAGCATGAGCGCTCAGCAGAAAGCGAATTGGGCTTATGGTGGCCGGGGGTTGGGCAGCCGGGATGGTACGGATGAGGGATGGAATTTCCGCGGTCGGGGATATATCCAGCTTACCGGAAAGAACAACTATAAAGCCTTCCAGGACTTTCTGACCAATACCCTCAAGATTCCGGATGATGTCACTACGGGCAACAATTACCTCAAGATAAGCGGCGAGCTTCCCGGCGGCCGGGATTACCGGTTGCTCAGCTCGGCCTGGTTCCTCAACAGCAGATTGAAGAACTTTTCCGCTGTTTCGGAAGTGGGGTTACGTCGGGACATCGCGGATTCGGTAAGCCGGACCGTGAATGGCGGGGATTTCGGCATTGACGAGCGGTACCAGGAAACCGTCCAGTCGTACCAACAAATTTTGTCGAACTATGGCGCCAGCAGGGACCCCCTCACGAGAGCGCATAATTCAGGCATGGCTTTCGAGGTGCGGGTCGATAAGGCCAATGTCGCAATCGCCGACCTCGTCAAGGTGATCACCCACTACGATCAAAGGGCGCGGGCCATGGGTTATGCCCTGGCCACCGTTTACGTGGCGAACGACAAGCTCGCCCAAATCCGCGCGGCCCTGACGCCCGATAAGAAGGATAAGACGTCCAGGCGCCTTCTGAATACCGTGGTCGTCTTGGGATTGCCGGCCTTGAACCAAGCCGCGGGCCAGGACCAGCGGTTGGAATTCGTGTTGACCACCGCGCAGCCGATCTCCGACATCTCGGAGCCGATGAAAAAGGCGATTAAGCAAGCGTTTCAGAAGCGGGTGTCCGCCGGAACCGCCGGTTCGGCAAGCGGTTCGGCATCGCCCTTCGCCTTCGCCGCATTTTCCGCCGCCCCGGCGCCGGATACGTCATCGCCGACGACCTTATTCGGAAGCCTTTTCAACGCGCAGATACCCAAGACCGTCAATCTCAACGGCACTCCCATCAGCCTCGAGAAATTGCTGGGCGTGAATCTGGGCGACCTCTTCGACATGGATGAAACGATTACGGATTACCTGGCCGAAGCGGATGATCCGGATCAAATCGATCAGCTCGAAGACACTACTTTCGCGAGCTTAACCGCCCTCATGAAGGCGCGGATTACCGAGCAATTGACAGCCACCATGTCGCTGGACTCGAGCCTGATAGACGTCGGGGTGAATTTCGACCCGATCACGAAAAAGCTCACATTCAATGTCAATCTCGACATCAATACGGATTCCGATCAGACTATCGATTTCGCGGCCCTTACCGGGAATATCGGGAACTCATCGTTGCCGATTAAGCTCGGGGTGAATGTCAAAGCGAACTTCGCCTTCGGGATCAACCTTACGAATTTCCTCGCGGCTTGGGACGCGTACAATGATGCCACGGTATTGCCCGATGACGCGGATTTCGGCACGGAGAGCGATGAGGAATTCGTCCCGGAGCCGCCTTTCGAGGCGGATCTCAGCGACAGCGATATTTTCCTTTCGATAGCCAATTTCAGCGTCCAAGGCTCATTCGCCGCGGGCGCGAGCGCGGGAACCGCGCAATTGCCTAGCGACCGGAGCACGTTCGATTTCGATTTGGGACCCGTGAAATTGAGCGCGGAGATTTCCGAAGCCACTGCGGCGCTCTCCTCCGCCTGGGCGTTCAACAATGGCGCCGATACGACCTTCGACCAGTTGGGGTCCGGTACCTGGGGCAATACCACCATCGCCCCGATGGATTTCAAAATCCGACTCTCCGGCGCGGCGGGGGGCGCCACGGGATCCCTCGATCTATCCGTTACGGATACGGACCTATTCGACACGGGCGCGTCATCGCCCACGCGGGTCACGGCTACCGGATCCCTCTCCCTTCCGAGCATGGCCTTCGGTAAGATCTTGACCCTCGGTCCGACGACGGTAACCTATGTCAACATCGACAACCCGAATGGAACCGTTACCCGAAGGGTTCATTTCGTCGCGGCCAATGGAACCATAAATGCCGGCAGCGGGTTTTCCGCCAGCGTAAGCACGCTCAGCGGCGATTACGATTTCGGAACCTCCAAACTGTCCCTTACCATCGGGAGCATCTCGGCTTCGGTATTCGGGGTCACGGGAACGGCTTCCGGAACGTTCAACTATGACTTTTCTTCGCAGGCGCCCGCCGATCAGGAATACCTGGGCATCACGGCGTTGAACGCCGCGGGTTATACCTTCAAAACCGGGACCACCAAAGCCAATGGCGGCCAAACCGTCAGCAGGATCATCAGCGTCCGGGCCGACGGATTGTACTTCGCCCCGCAGGATTTCAACCAATTCCTGACCTTCGATACCGCCTTGAATATGATTTCGCAATTGGATTACCCGATTCCATTTGTGAACGAAGCGAAAAACATCTCGACTTTGAAAGGCTTATTGGCCGTCAAGGGAGCTGGCCTCGGCACGGGCGTATTGTTAGAAGCGGTGTCGCCGAAAACGGATTGGACGGCGAGCGATGTCTGGTCCAAATATATAGGGGTATTCCAGGACAAACTTTCTCATTCCACCTCGCCCGATGCGGATTTCCAGAATACGCCGGGCCGTTCCGAAATCGCGGCTTTGTCCGGCGGAACGTCGGGAGCCACCAATAACATCTCCGTTTCCACGAGACGATTGTCCGGTTCGGGTATCCGTCTGCATACCGACATGATCCTAAACCAGGATCTTGAAATCGATTTGAACAGTCTGGGAATCACCATCGATGGGAAAACCAAGATCACCTTCAGATTCAAGGTCACTATCGGTTTCGACACGACCATCACCGCCGGCACCCAGAATACCTATACGACCCAAGGCTTCGGCATCGCTTTCCGCGCCGACGGGGATCTAAGCAAGGCTTCGATCCAATACGGCCTCATCACATTATCGACGACGGACGCCAAGGATCCCGTTTCCGGCCTGCCCGTGAATGCCGTTTCCTTCGGCGGTACGATTGATATCGGATCATTGGATAACCCGATCATCAATTTCCACGGCGCTTCCGCATCCCTGAAGTTGAAAGTTTCCACCGCCCTGGCGGCCGCCAAAATCCAAGATACCGATATCGATATCGAATTCAACCAGGCCGAATTGTTCGCCGGAAGCAAGTTCTCCATTTCGCCTTCCATCTTGCTGACCAAGGTCGCGGATATATTGAAGAGCTCCACGGCTTCGGCCAGCGAAGTCTTCAAGAACCTCAGTTCCGGTTCCTTCGCGGCGCAAGTGAAGAACTTCGTGGATTGGCTGGACTCGCTGAACAAGAGCGATCTCATATCCGGCGATCTTTTCAATACCGGCTTCATGTCCAAGGAGCAAATCGGAAAAGCCCTCGACATGGGCAAGCGGCTATCCACTTCCTTGCTATACGACAAGTCCAAGCTCGTTACCACCGCCCCGGTCCACTATGAAGGCGATACGCTTTACGTTGATGAGGCGTTGACCCAAATCAATCCCGCTTATTCCGGCGCTGACGGGTTTATCAAGTTGTTGATGAAAAAATTCGGGGTTACGGCCGATTCCGCGGTTTTGGATCATGACAAGCTGACTTATTCCTTCGACGTTGGCTTACCGCAAATCGATATCGTCCTACCCGCGAATTTCAACATCGACTATGGCAAACTTGCCGGCATTTCCAGCGCATCCTCCTTCCGCCTCACCTCGGGAACAAGCGGGCCGAAACTTTCCGTTTCCATCGGCATTGATTTATCCGGGCTCACGGATAGTTTTCCGCTGGATTCGACCTCTATTAAGGATAATGTCGCGGTCGGTCAATGGGCGGTGACCGCGGGGTCTCCCTTGAGCGAAGGGATATTGGGAAGCGACGCGGTTTTCCGTATCGCAATCGGTACGGAAAGCCATATCGTCAAGATAAGGCGCGCTGACACGCTGGATAATAGTTCGTTGCAGGATTTGGCGGCGGATATCAACGCGGCGCTCCGCTCTAGCGATGCGGCTTTGGCCGACTTCAGCGCCGCTGTCGATCCCGCGGGAAAACTGCTGACGATCAAGTCGGTTTCAGTCGCCGCTTTCACCATTAGCCTTGACCGTCACTTGGCAATCGAGGACGCCAATTACAGGGCGGGGAATGCGTCCCTGGGCATAACCGGTCTCATCAGCTCCGGCATGGGCGGGTACTCCGTTCAGCTCGATCCGAAAGCGACGAATCCGTCTTCCACCGTTCCCGACCTCCAATTGCCCGCTAATGCGGAATTCAACCTTGATATCGGAAGCGCCAATTATTCGGTTAAGATCAGCGCGGCTGCGACGGCCGGTTGCACCAATCTCGAACAGCTCGCCTTGGTCATGACCAATGGGTTGCGCACCGCGAGTAAGCTCGGGGTGAGCACCGATCTCACCGCGAATCCGTTCGGTTTCGCTTTTGTCGCCCGCAACGGCAAATTGTATCTGCAGGCCACGGGAGTGGCGTCATTCAAAATGACCGATACGTCGGGGATGCTGCTGCCCACCACGACGGCCGCGAATTCCGTTTATGACGGTTACACGCTCGGCCTGACTACGGGGGCCGCAACCCTGAGCCAAAATGCGAAATTTTCCCTCCTCGTCGGCGCCGATCGTTACGTCGTCACCATGGCCAAGGGCACCCTGATCAACGCATCCACTCTCAAGAAGGCCTTGGACCAGGCCATCAACGAAAAAGATGGAACCAAGCGGTTGTTGAATACCCCCTACGGATTCACGGTATCGGGTTCGGGTACCAGTTTCGTGATCGAATCCTCCGGTACAGCGGACGGTTCGGGGAAAATCGCCTTCAGTTTGATTCCTGAAATCATCAATGCCGCGGCCTCGGACCTGGGACTGGGCGACAGCAATGCAAGCGTTAATAAGGTCGTCACCGGCTTGAACCCCGTCGCCACCGGCGGTCGCCTATCCAAGGATCTGAAATTTACCCTGCAATTGGGCGCATCCGCCGATCCGGTGGAATTGTCGCTTTCCGCCGAGGCTTCGGCAGCGAACCACTCCGCGCTCGATCTCGCCGCGCAAATCCAGGGGGCCTTGGTCGCGCTGAATCTCGAAAACCAGGTCGAAGCTTCCGCCCTCGGGAATCGAATCGTCATTAAGACGAAGCTGAACGCCACCGGGGTCGGGATGCTCAATATAAGCGGCGCCGAAGATCTCGGCTTCGCCAATAGCCAGGATGGGCTTTCTCCCTATGAAAAGGTCTCCCTGGCAGGCCGGAATCCGGTCGCATCGATCGGCCGGCTCGCCGCCGACGCTATCTTCAGCATCACGCTGGATAGCGATCCCGACACCGTATACAAGGTCGTGGTTTCGAAAGCGGCAACGGCGAACAACACCGGCATAAACGATCTTCTTACGGATATCAGTGCCGCTTTGGAATCGGCGCATCGATTGGTCAAAAACGCCGACGGGACTTACACCCAGACCGACTCGATAAAGCTTCGTACCGACTTCGGATTCCGCGCCATTAACGATAACGGGGTCATCAAAATCGAACGTGTCGGGGATTTCTCGACGGTATCCGGCGCTTTCTCGATTTTCCTTTCCGCCTTGAACTCGGGCAATACGGAGTTGGGGATCATGGGCACCCCGTCCTCCGATGATTTGCATGTCATCTCCGCCTTGGCCGTGCCTGCCAATGGAAAGCTCCTTTCCGACGCGACCCTTACCCTGACCTTCCCTTCGGCCGCGGCCGGAGGCGCTAGCACCACGGTCACGCTTTTGATTTCCAGCGAACTTTCCCGGAACAATAAGAACTGGGCGGATTTGGCTGCCCAAATCAATAGAGCGTTGGCCGCGAATAACGTTACCGAGGTTACCGCGGAAATCATCGACAATTCCTCGGGCGATACGGCATCAAATGGGAAACTGAAATTCACCCTCACGTCCACGATCCCGAATGCGAAGCTGATGGTCGAAAGCGATCTCGGCAATGGAGCGTCCACCGATCTGGGCTTTGCCCCGCAAACGGCATCTACCGACGGAGGCTATCGCTGGGTGGGAACCGCGGACATCGTCCCGGGGCCGGTCACCTATTCGGAAAGCGATCTCATCGTGAAGGTGGGCGGCGTGGATTACGCGTTCACGGTCCGCGCCGGAACCTATACCAGCGATCAATTGCTCCAGGAAATCAGTTCGGCTCTCGCCGATGCGTCCAATGGGTCAGGCTCGTCCCGTAAGCTGCTCTCGGACCTGGATACTTTCAGCGCCGATTGGGTCCCGATATCGGGCTCCGACCATGTCCACCTGATTTTCCGTTCCCGAAGCACCGCCTTTTCCTTAAGCGGAGCCTCGAACTTCGGTTCTGACGGAAGCTCCGAACGGAACTATGCGGTCAGCGGCAAGGGCTTTAACGCGGGACGCCTTTCGAGAACGGCGCAATTCGCCATCACCTATCGCGATAGCTCAGGCATCCACCGCGACACCCTCATTCTGAATGTGGACCCCGATCCCGCGAAGGACGACACCCGGAACGTCCGTTCCGCCTTGGACCTTGCGCGCCTCATCCAATCGAAAATCGATCTCTCCACGGTATTGTCCGGAAAGATCCTGGTGCAAGTACAGGAAGGAGGAGCGCTCCGCTTCGAATACCTGACCAAGGATCCGTCCGCGCAGCTGACCATCGAGAACCAGGGCGATTTGGAGGCGTATTTCGAACTGGGCCTAGGCGTGTCGGCCAGCGATGACGGTGCCATCCTGGAGGGAAATAATTACGACGTGATGGTGTTCCTGAACGACGGAACGTCCTATGGGATCAACCTGCACGACCTGGGCGATGACCCGACCCTGGAGTCCCTGAAGTCCGCGATAGAATCGGCCACGCATGGGAAAGTCACGCTCAAAACCGATGACCCGGGAACGAGCATCGTGGGCCGGGCTCTGAAGCTTGTCGACAATTCCGTTTCCAATGGGCGTTTTACCGAAGGGAAATTCGAAATCAAGGCCGTCAACGGATCGGATTTGGGTTTAGCCCGAAGGCTCGGTATCGTTGGAAAGGACGTTTCGGAAGCCACGGCCGACGGTTTACAACCCGCGGACGGGGTGATCGTGGGTTCGATCCTGGACGGCCTAGGGCTCGGCGGTAAGCCCGATCTTTCCGACATGGCCAACCGCTTCTTCGTCTCGAAATTGGAACTCTCGGGCAAGTTGACCTTGCAAAGCCAGGATTCGGAAATCACGGGAATCCAGGCCGTAATGTCCGTGCTCCAATATCATGCGAAAGCGGGCGAAACCCAATTCGCTTCCGGCAACGTCAACCAGACTTTGACCATGGACGACGGTTCCAGTTACAAGGTCACCAGCGTCGCCGTCACGGCCAACCTTGACGGTTCGTCGGACGCCCTGATCGGATTGGATAAAACCTTCGCATCGACCAGTGATAAGGGTACGGTCGGGGGCGTCCACTTCGAGAACTTACGGGTGGATGGAAGCCGTTTCGCCGTGCTCCAAAACAAGAGCGTCCAGGATGACCAGGTGAAGCATCGCCTGAGCCCGGGCATGGAAGGGCAGTACATCACCATCGGCGGCGCCCGTCACAAGATCCTGTCCATCACGGTGACCAACGACGGCCAGATCGCGCTGCTGGGCGAAAGGATCTAGGATGGCCTCAGGGTGGCCGCCACCGCAACGGATAAGAACGGCGCCATAGCCGAGTTGGGACTTTCGGACAAGGACATCGGCAGGATTGTGCTTATCGCGGGCGGGTATTACCGGTACGCAGGGAGCGGTAAGTTCGATCAGGCCCTGGACGCGTCCATCCCCAATCCCACCAGCGACCAGCCATTGACGGCGGCGTTGGATTATCCCGATATCCGCGCCAAGGTCGGATTCAAAATCGGGACGACCGCCATGACCGTCGAGCAAACCCCGGTCGACGCGTTGCACCACTATCTCACCCTGAACGATCTCAACAAGCACCTCTATATCGGGCTTGAGAGGTATACCATCTCCGGAATCGCCTACGACGCCGCGGCCAATACGGTCACGGCTACCTTGTCGGGCGCCCCCCTCCAGGGAAAGGCCGGCGATAGCCTGGACGCCTCCCTCGACATCTCGGATTTCGGTCCCGGCCTCAAATCTGCCGTCCCGCATCTTTTGGTGGACAGCGCGAATCGCTTCAAGCTTACCCAGACGATTTCCCGGTACGATAAGACCACTCGCCTCATCACGGGCGCCGATATCGGATCCCTGATTACCATCCACGGTTCCCAATTCGTCATCACCTCGGCTTCGGCCGTCCTCGATACCGTCAATAAGACCTTCGTTTCGACCCTGACCGTCGTCGATTTCAAAGGAACCGCTTCGGCATTGGTAGCCGGCCAGGATTATGACGGGGAATTGAATCTAGGGGCCTTGCGGGGCAGCTATTTTACGGTCAAGACCGATAAAACGAAGTTGATCCAGTCCGCCGCGAATGCCGGGCGCCTCATCACGGCGGCCAACGTCAATAATTTCCTCTTAATCGACGACGTCGCTTACCAAATCCTGGCTTTCGACGTTTCCGATGGCACCATCACCCTGGATAAGGCTTGCCCCGGAACGGTGGCGGGTACCCCGGCGGTTACCGTCGCGATCGGTTTCCTGTTCGGGAACGCGAATGGCGTTTCGGGGACTTTTTCCGTCGACGCGGTCGATAAAACGAAAATCAAGTTGGATGCGGGCGGCAAAGACGACCTCATCCGGTCCGCCAAGGCCAATGACCAGATCTGGCTCGCCAATGCGGCCTACGCGATCAAATCCATCGACGAAATCACGAATACGATCACCTTGGATAGGAATTTCGCCGGATCGGGTTCCGGGGTATCCGTCTCGGTTTACCTGCTGAACAACCAACCCGTGATAGCCGGGATCCAGGGGCATGCCAACCTGGGCCCGGTTGGCGCCGACTTGGTCGCCGATGGCAAGTTGAGCGCTTCGGTAGAGATGCGCTTGGGGAAGGTAAGCGCGACCGATCCCTTCACGTTGAAGAGCCTTTTCCAATTGATCAGCAGCAAGAATTCCAGCGCCTTGTTCGAGACCGGAGGCGTCGCGCCCGCCCTCAAGCTAAGCGGCAACCTGGACGCCCATCTGTACGTGGATGGCCTCCCTTCCCAGATTTTCATGGGAGGCGATGCGGGCATGGCGACGATCAAGCTGCAAGGCCAAGCCAACGCCGCAACCAGCCCGGACTTCGGCTTTAAGCTGGCCTATGGGCTGAATCCCGCGTTGAACTCCATCAAGGATCTGGATATCCAGACCCTCGTGCAATTGGTCTTGGATAACCTGCCTAAGCTCGCGGATCTGCTGCTCAAGGGCGGAATGAATACCAAGATTCCGTTCCTAAATAAATCGATCAACGATTTGGCGAGCCTCAAGGATCAGGTGCTCGCGGCGGTGGAACGCTTGCGCAGCGAGAAAATCGATAACCTGCAGGCCTTGTCGTCGGTCTTGGAGAAGGCCCTGGGCCTTAAGGCCGGCGCGCTCATGATCACCCTTGATACCGCCGATTTGGCGAAGGTCAAGGCGCGATTCACCCTCAAATACGACAGTTCATTCAATAAATCCCTGCCTTTGGACTCGGGAGAATTCATCAAGAACTTCGGCGCCTTGGGAAACGTCGCGAACCTGAGCGGCGCCGCCAATCTGAGCGCTACCGGTTCCTTGAATGCGCTCCTTGACTTCGGTTTCACCATCGGGGCGGCCTCCGACTTCTACGTCTACGGCGATACGGGGGTATCGGCGGCGATTACGTTGAGCGCGAAGAACCTCAATTTCAACTTGGGCGTCGGTCATGTCGGCCTATTCGTGCGCGGCGGTACCTTGAACGTGCTGGGCGCCATCAGCGGGCACATCGGACAGGACCCTTCCATCGGCGCCGGCATCGCCATCGGCGATTTGCTCGGCAAAGCCCCGGATTTCCATCTGAACGGAAGCATCGACGGAGAACTTCCGGTCTTCTTCCCTTCGGAAAACCACTCGATCGGCAGCATTTTCATCGACGGTTGGAATCCCACCACGAAGGAGAGAAGCGATTCGGCGAGCCTGCTGGATTGAAGCCGACCGAGTCGAACCCCACGATCGGGGTGTCGGTGGATTTCGGGAGCACGGACCCCGCGCATCCGGGAGAACCGGGCCCGGGCATTACCAAGTCGCATGCCGACGTAGTCGCCGGCTCGGCCCAGACCGATCATGATGATGCCGTGATCCTCTTCGATCTCTCGAAAGTGATCGCCGGCTTTAAGGATGCATTCGACATCAGCAAGATGAACATCTTCGACAAAATCGGATTGGTGCTCGACGGCGTCGACCTTTTCCTCGGTACCGCCCAGGACGGCATCAACAAGGACCTCAAGGAAAAGACCTTGCCCGTCATCGGCAAGGCGTTCGCGAACGGCGCCAACATCATCGAGGACTTCCGCGCCGATTTCCTCGATACCCTGCGCGGATACGTTGCGGAGGCGGGCGCCCTCTACGGGAAAACGGGCGTCGAAAAGATGGCCCAACAACTATTCAAGGTCTTGTCCAACTACGATAGCGGGCTCGGGTTGCTGGGCGCATTCGACGCAAGCCGCTTCGACACCTCGATACAGGGCGATAACCCGAAGCAACAATCGGGGAGCATTTCCGCCACGAACAAGGGGGCGGTCCAGGGCATCGGATACGTGTACTATTTCGATGATAAGGATGCCACCAACGATTATGCCCAGTGGAACTTCACCCTTCATGGCAGTTATGTCGTGGCAAGGACATCGCCTTCGCCTTGGGCGTTCCCGGCATCAGCCTGAATACGGACGGGAAGATCGGCGTCACCATCGAGTGGTCGTTGGATATCGGCTTCGGCATCGATAACAAGCGGGGCTTCTACATCGCCTTGGATAAGGACAAGGATGGAACCGGAGGCAAGCTTAACGAGTTGACGGCTTCGATAAAGGTCGATGCTCCTTTAGTCATGACGGGTTCGCTCGGCGTATTGGAAGTGAAGGCCGATTCGACGGCCAAGCCCAATCCCGTTTCCGCGGAATTGGACCTGGACATTTATAATAAGGACAACACCAATCTCATATCGCTGGCGAATCTATCCAGCATCGATATGACCCCGGCCTTCAAGGCAACGGCGGATTTGGATTTGGCCCTTACCTTGGGTATCCTGCACGATACCACCGCGAAGAGATTCCCGAACATGGGCGCGGATTTCCTCTTCCAATGGTCCTGGAGCAGTTCGGACAAGGAAGTCGCTGACGGTGTCACGCTGGCGGGGTTCACGCATGTCAGCCTGGACATGGGCCAATACGTTTCCAACGTCATCGTCCCATTCCTATCGAGCATCCAAAAATACACGGAACCCTTGCAGCCCATGATCGAGTTCCTCACCTCGCCGGTGCCGGTGTTGAAGGATTTGGGCTTCAAAATCACGCCCCTGGATTTGGCGGCGCAATATGGCCACTTCGATCCGGGACTGATCTACGCCATGGCCGATCTCATTAAAATGGTCAACTCATTCTCCGTGACCAAAAACGAGTCGTTCCAAATCGAATTCGGCAATTTCCTGTTCGTTGACGCTAAGGGGCAGTATAAAACCGGCTTAGGCTTCAATCTTGGCGACGCCAACTTCTTGAAGCATCCCACCAACTCGGCCGAATTCGCGGAAATCCAGCGCCGTAGCCAAGGCGATTTGGACAAGATGCAGAACGCCATCGACTCCTCCTTCACGAATCCGGGCGCGACCGCCAACGTTAAGTCCTTCTCTAACATGAAGGATTTCAAGAACGGGAAATGGGCCTTCCCGATCATCCAGGATCCGATGCAAGCCCTTGGATTGCTCATGGGCCGGAATGCCGATCTCGTCACCTACGATATGCCCAAGCTGGATTTCGGCTTCGAATGGAGCCAGTTCTTCCGCATCTGGGGGCCGTTGGGCATTACCGTAGGCTTCAGCATGGACGCCACCGTCCAATTGGCCTTCGGTTACGATACGCTAGGTATCAGCGAATTCATCGGCAGCCATTATACCAAGTCGTCGTTCCTGGTGGACGGCTTCTATATCAAGCACAATCCCGGAACTCCGGAATTGGAGTTCAACGGCAAGCTTTTCGCGGCCGTCGCCCTTAATGTGGGCATCGCCGAAGCCGGAGTCGGCGGCGGGTTGGGCATCATCGTGGACTTCAACCTTTACGATCCCAACAAGGATCATAAGGTCCGCCTGAAAGAGCTCGCCTCCAGCTTCATGGGGGAATTCAATTACGGGAATCCGGCCTTGGCGCCCTTGGCCATCTTCGACGTGACCGGAAAGATCTACGCGGAACTTTTCGCTTACCTGAAGATCGATCTATGGTTCACTTCGTACACGAAGCGCTGGCAGATCACCAATCCGATCACCATCGTGGATTTCTCCATCCCCTTTACCCGCGTGCCCGATCTGGCCGAGGAATTGAACAACGGCGACTTGCTCCTCAACGCCGGCCCGGATTCGTCTTCGCGTATGAACGGGAATACCAATGATATCGACGAGAATTTCGTCGTTCGCCTGGACGGGAATACGGCCTACGTGTCGGCCCCCGGCTTGTTCGGAAAAGAGCAGAAATACGCCATCAAGGGTGGTTCTACGCTTCGCTTCAAGGGTGGGGCCGGAAACGATCATATCACCGTCACGGGCCATTCCGATGTCAATCTCGAGATTGACGGCGGCGAAGGCAATGACGTGATCAACCTGGCCGGATTCACCGGCACGGGTAACGTCACGGTTACGGGCGGGGCCGGCAACGATACTATCGACGGCGCGGATAACACGGGAGAGAGTTATCTGTACGGCAATGGCGGGGACGATGCAATCACCGCGCATGGCAGCTTCAATACCGCCGCGGCGGGATTGCATGACATCATTTTCGGGGACGATGGGCAAGCTTCGTCCGAAGCGGCTATGGCCTTGTACAAGCCGACCGAAGACGGCGAGGACAGCCTCAAGGCGGCGGGATCGCGGAAGGCCTACATGTTCGGCGGTGGCGGGAGCGACACGCTTACCGGCAATGGCTTCACCGGTACCGCAGCGGAAAATTTCGTCGGCAACACCCTCATCGGCGACAGCGGCAAGGTCACGTTCGCTTGGACCGATAAGGATAACGTATTCCATCCGGACAAGGTCGAAAACACCGAGTTCGAAAAGGGCGGCGACGACGCTATCACGGGCGGCGCCGGCAGCGATTTCATCTACGGCGGAAGCGGCAATGACACGATCGTGGCCAAGGATCCCGTGGCCGGAAATACGAATGGCGATAGGATCTGGGGCGGCGATGGGAGCGATTCCATTACCGGCGGCGCCGGCGCCGACGTCATTCGCGGCGGGGCTGGCGACGATACCGTCCACGGCGGTTCGGGCGACGACAAGATCTGGGGTGAGGGCGGAAACGACACCCTTTACGGGGGAACCGGCTCCGACACCATGCATGGGGGAACGGGAGCGGATCGGATCCTCGGGGAAGATGGAAACGACTACCTGTACGGTGATGAAGATCCGGACTTGCTCGTGGGCGGGGCGGGGAATGATCAACTCGATGGAGGATTGGGCAGCGACATCGTCTTCGGCGACGGGGGCGCGGCCGACTTCGTGAGCGGGTCCACCGCCAAGTTTACCAAGGGGGCCCAGGCTTGGAATAGCCTGATTTACGGATACAACACCTTGGGGAATATCAACGATGCCTTCGGGGACGCTTATGATGACTCCGGCGCCCAAAGCGTAAAGAAGGATACCGGATACCTCTTCAAGACCGCGGAACATTCCAAAATCGCGGGAAGATTGGAAGGCACCCAGTCGAAGGCCTCGGATGGCGACGATAATATCGTTTCCTTCGATGGTTCGGATTTGCTGGACGGGCAGGGCGGGTACGATACCTACCAAATCAACCTGAAAGGCGGCAATACGGATAACCGGATCAACGTCAATGACTCCGGGATCGACTCCAGCAACGGCCATAGCCAAGGCGGTTCCCTCTCCATCATCGGAACGGCGGAAGACGATACCTTGCTCATGCGGGCGTCCGCATCGGGATTGGGTTTCGTCGCTTTGGTGCCCTTCTTCGACCCGACTTCTTCCGCGGCCCTCTCGAAGAATTTCGAGCGCGTCAATTATTGGGCCAGCGGATTGGCCGGAACGATTAAAGTGGGGGACAAGGATACCGTAATTTCCCGTGGGGCCCATGGGGCGGAAACCGGCATCACCGATCTGAGCGTGGACGGGAGCGTCGGCGATGATCGGTTCTATGTCGACAATACCACCGTGGTGGCGACTTTATTCGGGGATGTCGGCGACGATTATTTCCAAATCGGCCAGCAATACCGCACGAATCCGAATCCCTTGAACGGCATGGCCCCCGAAGACGGGTTTGATACGGATCCTACGACGGTTGAGACCTGGCTCAGCAGCGGCAACACCGAGACCATGACCATCTATGGCGGTGAAAACAACGATTCCTTCCTGGTGTTGCGGAACAAGGCCGTGCTTTCGCTTTTGGGCGAAAACGGGGACGATACCTTTACCATCAAGGCGTTCCTGATCTATACGAGCCAGACGGATCATTCCCAAGGGACCCAGCCGCTGACCGATCCCAAGGCCACGACCAAGATCGAAACCGGCTCCGGTAAGGATTCGATCGATTACGCCTTCAACGCTCCGGTCAATATCGTCGGCGGCGCGGGTTTCGACAGCGTGAAGATTATCGGCACGGAAGGCAACGATCATTTCGTGGTCACGGACGATGGGGTATTCGGGGCCGGCTTGCATGTCAGCTTCGAGAGCGTAGAGGCACTGACCATCGATGGCGGCGAAGGCGACGACACCTTCGATATCCTGAGCACCGGCAGGAATTTCGTAACCAAGATTTATGGCGGATTGGGAAGCGATGACTTCGTGGTGGGAGGGACGGGGAAGCCCGATTCCGTCGCGAGCCGCGATCTGAAGGGATATAATGGGCTCATTTCCCATACCCTCGACGGCGCGACCACGGACGCGAGTTACAAGAAAACCTATGAGACCACGATCATAGACGGCCTCTCGGCGAACGTCTTCGATGACGATGATACCAGCCACGTGCCGCCCGTCATCGTAGAGCAGCGCGACAAAGACGGTAACTATAGGATGGACAATACCGTCAGCCTTTTGGAACCGACCGATCCTGCGGCCGATCCGCTGAATGCGACCGAGAGGGTCTATTCCGCCGAGGTATTCCTCCGCCTGGGCCGGCAGCTCTTTAAATCGGCGAATGAAAAAGTCAGGGTCACCATCGCGGCCCCGCAATTGAGCGATGAGGACAAGCGTCGCGGGATCAAGCGTTTCGAGATCAATGATGAAACGCTGGTGGATTCCTCTGGATATGGGGAAACCAAGGGCAAGCATACGGAAATCACCCTTGATTTCCTGGCATCCGATTCCCAGAAGTACACGGATTGGAACGTGCGCCGGCGGATCAAGATTACCGCGGTGATGGATAAAAAATATCCGGGCACCTTCTCGGCAGGGCAAGGCGACAATTACAGCATCGGGGCTAGGCTCGGGTTCATAGCGATCAGCGAAGCGTGGACGAGAGGGGCCGGATCGGGCCTGACTTCGGCAGGTACGGTCAACCCCATTAAGGCCGTTCTCCACGATAAAGATTGGCCGGAAGTCCTGTTTAGGGAACCGAACGGACCGTTGGTCGTCCATCCGAAATCTTCCCCGGCCGCGGCTACGACCAATACGGTTAAAGTCAAGCTCTCCAAGAAGCCGGCTGGAAACGTGACGGTGCGTTTAAGCTCCGCGCAGAGCACATTGCTCTTCAAGAGCGGCGCCGGGACTTTCAATCCCACTACGGATCTGGTATTCAACGGCGCAAACTATCTCGACGAACAGACCGTGACGGTTTGCGCCCAGGACGATTCGGTCCAGAAGGGCGTTAATAGCGACGTAATCACCTATTCGGTTATCGATGTGGAGAAGGATGAGGATAAAGGGAACGAGCATGCCCATGGCTCGGACATTTTCCTCAGCGCGACCTCGGTGTTGAAACAGGATAACGTCGCGACCGCTTTGTTGGATCTATTGGACTCGTATAACCTGGTGAAATTGAATAACCAGCAGATCGAGGGGATAAAATTCGGGGATAAGCTCGCCGATTTCACGAACAAGTACGCATCCGTGGGTTCGGATCTCGCTCAATTCGACACGGATATCACGGGTATCCTGTCGA
>Ga0170475_118685938_pt1 | contig 18932 bp, 10 predicted proteins | sample Soicark_Litter_5_FD_111474 | JGI IMG/M metagenome (GOLD analysis project Ga0170475, IMG submission 111474) | Avena fatua rhizosphere microbial communities from Hopland, California, USA. Combined Assembly of 48 SPs
CGGCTGGCGACGGCGATTTGTCCCTTGCCGCAGAAGGCCGCTCCGTACACCCCTTCGCGGCGACCGGGGACCTTGCGGAGGAGTTTGTTCGTTTTCAGGTCCCAGAGGTAATCGAACTGTTTCCCTCCGGCAACGAGGTAATCTCCATCCGGCGACACGGCCAGTGCTGACAGGGGCTCTTCATGCCCGCGCAGTTCCGCGATGCGCTTGCGCCCGGGGACATCCCAGCACTCGATCGCCTCATCCAGGCGGAGCACGAAGAGCCGGCGACCGTCCGTGCTGAACGCACACGGACCGTTGTACCGCGTATCGAGCGTGGCCAGGGGCTTGCCCGTGTGCGGCTGCCAGAGGCGAACACGATCGTTGGCCGAGCTGGCCAGGGTGCGTCCATCTGGAGAGAAGGCGACACAGAGAACCCAGCTTTCGTGTCCAGTGAGGAGATGCAACTGCTGGCCGGTGTTCACATCCCAGACGCGGATGCGGTTATCGTAGCCTCCAGCCGCGATGAGCTTCCCGTCAGGCGAAAACGCGACACTGCGGACGAGCTGCGTCCCGGCGGGCAATCGGACAAGTTCCTTGCCCGTGTCGGCCTCGAACAACGTGACCCAGGCGGCCTCTTCGGTCTGGAAGCCGCCAGCGACGTGTTTGCCGTCCGCAGAGAGGGCAACGGCATCGCAGGATGCTTGCTCGACTCGCCGTCGCCAGCGGAGAGCGCCATCAGTGGCGCTCCACAAGCACAGGTTGCCGTCCCGATCGCTGGAGGCGAGCAGCCGGCCGTCGCGACTTGCCGTGAGAGTCTCGACGAGGTTGGGGTGGCGCAGACGAGCGGAACCGACGCGGGCGACGGCTCCGGCCGGCAATGCATCGGAACCGGAGGTTGCGGCCCCTGGCGGCGCAGCGGCACTGCTGGCAAGGGGGAGGAGGAGCGCCAGGAGGATCGCTGCGCCAGGATAACGGAGAGAGGTGGCGAGCATGGGAGTTCCTTCCTTGAGCGAGGATTTGGGGCCACATCTCCGAGGGTAACTGTCCGGTGGCCTGCTGTCCAGTCCACGGAAAACGAACCGGTCCGGGAAGAGCGTTCATCCCGAACCGGTTCATGCTGTCTCGCGATCGTCAGTCGATGATCGCGTAGTACGGCACCACGTCGGAGTCCTGACGCGGATCGTATCGCGACCACGGGCCGGGGTTGCCGCGGCTGACGACAATGCAACCGAGGGGATGGTCGCGGGTGAAGCTGGCCACAAAACTACCCCCGGACACACGCACCACCACGGTTTCCTCACGATCCGTGTTCGGCTCGTACACGAGAACGGCCCCGGCCTTCAGGGTCCAGGTGGTCTTCGTGAACTTGTTGACAACGGATGTGGTCGCAGCACCGCTGCTATCGGCCAGGGTCACGGCCCCGTCGAAGGGAATCCCAGGAAGCGAACCCCCCGGCATCGTAATCGCCACCCCGGAGCGGACCGTCGGCGTGTTCGGCAGATCGGGATCGTAAGTCGGCCACACCTGCATATGGCTGCGATCGACGATCGCAAACATCCTGTGTCGGACGTGGCGGTTTTCCGACTTGCCCATCTCCTCTCCGATCAGGGTCTCGAAGATGCCGTTGTTGTTGCAGCCGGCGTCATCGTCCTTGCCGTTGGCGTTGGCGTCCACCTCGTCGTAGACCTCGAAGAAGCCAACCGTCAGCCATACGGCGAAGACGTTGCTCCTCGTCGTCACGTTGCCGAACAGCTTCGTCAGCAATTCCTTCTTCTGGTAGGGGTGTGTCACTGGGATCTTGTTATTCGTCAGCACGTCAAAGACCGGGAGGTTGGTATCAAGCACGCCGTTGTTGTTCGCGTCCTCGGAGAGTGGAGGGGTGGTGTCCAGCGTGCCGTTGCCGTTCATGTCCTCGTTGAACGTCCGCAGGAGCGTATTCTCGGTGCCTCGCGGGACTCCCGGCTGGAATGCAGCAGTGGCACTGGACGCCGCGTACCCCATCGCCATGCTCCAGATCGGCCGATCCGGGGTCCCTGTCATTCCGGCTAGTTGGAGGATCATGGCATCCGTCGGCCGCAATACCGGGGTATAGGTGTTGGTCGTGGGTTGATAGGGCGCCCCCGGGCTACGGGTCGCCATGAGCCGGGCAAAGACGCCCGTGGGAATGATCTTGGCCGGCGTCACCGACGAGTCCGTGACGGCCTGGAAAATGCCCGTAGTGATGACCTTGCCCGTCGGGGGGCTCGCGGGGTCAACGATCTCGTTGTTCCCGAAGAGGTTGCCTCCCTGCGCGTCGGCCAGGGCCTGGAGCATCTCCGGGGTCCAGATGCCGTTGATGTTCACCCTGCCGGCGACGCGGCCGCCCGCTCCTGGGAGGGTGCCATAGAAGATGCTCGGCCCAGGCGGGGTCGCAGTCGAGAGCGGGCTGGCGACCATGAGCGGCTGCATGCTGGTGGATAGGCCTCCGAGGAAGGTCACCCCGTAGACGTTCCCGGTCTGGATCACACTCACACTCGAGGCCGGGGTGGTGCCGCTGATCGACGTGAGGTTGTTCAGCTCCGTCGCCACCTGTGCCGCGGTCGCGTTGCCCGGGAGCGAATTGGTGGTCGCGCCGTTGAACGTGAGCGTGAACGCCACGGCAGGGTTGTTCACGACGATCCGCTGGTCCTCCCTGGAACCCCGCGGGGGAATGGTCACGAACTCGAAAAAGCGATAGAGGCGAGCGCTCTGGTCGTCCCACGGTGCCGCGTGCTGGTTGGCGACGGTGCCCTGGACGAAAAATTGCGTCAGGTCATGGGCCGTGGTGCGCGACACATGCCACAACTCGAAGGGGGTGATCGGCTGGCGGTCGAGATGGACGAGCCAGTCGAAGGGGATCTTGAGCATGGGGTCGGTGGTACTGAAATCCAGGCCAGGACCGGCCGGGGGCGTCGCCCCATTGTTCGCCTGATCGATCTGCGAGTTCTGGCGGAAAAACGTGTTCTTGGCCTGCCCGGCGGGGGGGTTGTTCGGGTTGGCGATCACCCGTTGAGAGTTGTCGCCCGCGTAGGGCTGGCTGCGTCCCCAGCTCTGCCGGGCGGTCACCGCGACCGGCGCCGTGCCAGCCGCGACCGGCCCGGCCAGGTCGAACCTGCGGCCCTCCATGACGTAGTTCTTCGTCGGATCGGTATTATCGACGAAATCGGTGGTGATAAACGGGTTGTAGCCTGGGTTAGGAGTGACAGACACCGCTCCGGACATCGGGTCGGTGGTGGAAACCGTCTGGTTCGGGTCAAACGACAATCCCGGGTTCGCCAGCCGTTGCAGGACGATGGTCGGCCGGTGGGTGGCGCCGTACGGAGTGGTGTACGACATCTTGGGAGACGCGAGCGTGATGGGGATTTTGGGGTCGTCCTGGGCCGGGTCGGAGAACAGGCCCGTGGTATTCGGCCCAAGGCCGTAGAAGCCAACGCTGCCGCTCACGGCGGATTTGAACCGATTGGCCGCAGGCAGCGGCGTCACTTTGTACAATGCAGCGTTGGCCCCCCAGTTATTCATGACCGTGCGAATCTTGCTCGCTGGCGTCTCCGGTGCTGGTGTCGGTGTAATACCGTAGTCCGGGTCGCCCGTCACGTTGGCTGGCTCCTTCAGGACCGTCGCTGTGTTCAGGTTGGGGTCGGCCAGAAGGACGCGATAGACGGCGCGAGTGCCATACTGGAGCGTGGCCGTGTTGTCCCCTATCCCCGAGAGGTCGGTGTCCGGCAGCGGGTTCATCAGTTCCACCCAGGTATTGATGTTCTGGGTGCCGCCGGCCATCACCCTCATCCCGCCAGCTCCATCCGCTTCGAGCGCTGCGGGGTTATCGTCCCGAGAGACGTAGGTTTCGTTGATCACCAGGCGAGGCAATTCGACCCCGAAAACCCACTCCTGGTCGATTTTCGTATTGCCGTTCAGATCCTCACCAGTGTCGAGCACGCCGTTGCCGTTTGTGTCCTCGGTGAACCACATAAAGGGCGTGCTGATGTCGTCGCTGTCGATGTAATCGACGATGTTGACGGCCAGTTGAGCCAGGGCCCGGCAAGCACGGAACTCGGGGCTGTCCTTGCCAAACGGGGCCCCGAAAGACGCGCTCGGGGGGACGGCTCCAGTCACCGTGATGAGCGTGTCGAAAATCTCCCTGGCCAGCCCCTGCCGATCCTGGTTCGCGGTCAACACACCAGCGGCCGGCATCAGTCCCGTCGTGGGATCGGCAGCCGGGTATGGCCGCAGCGGACGGCTCAGGTCGATTCGCTTGAGCAGGTTCAGAGCGTAGCGGAGAGTCGTGGCGTCAAACTCTGACCCGGCCGGGGGGGCAGTTACTGGGTTGATGGCCGGGAATGGGATGGCCGGGTTGTTCCGGAGGGTGAACGGGTTCCCCGCGCTGCCGTCGCCCAGCAGCTTGTAACGGGTTGTCGCGTCGAGGCGGTCCCAGATGTACGGGGTGGCACCTGGACGATCGAGGTCGGCACTGAGCAGAGTGAGGAGTTGCCGGGTCTTCGTCGCGTTCGTCCCACTGACGAGATTGGTTGGCAGCAGACGAGTCAGTTCCGAGGTCAGCATATCGCTGCCGGTGCCGCCAAAGCGGAGCAGTTGGGCCAGGCTCTGGATGGGGATGCGGCGGTTGGTGCCGCGCGGGAACAGGGCGCTGTAGATCGATGCGTGGTTGGTGTTCTCCGTGCCACCGTTACCGAAGCGGGTTGCTGGAAACGAGGGGAATCCGAAGTAGCCCGATGCGGTCCCCGGGGCTGGCATGGTGAGGGGGTCGGAGCCGCCGCCCACACCGTCGAAGTCCACCTGCGCCCAGGCACGCAGGTTATTGCCTTTGGGAAGGAGGGGGTATCCGGCCGGCCCCCGTGTGGCGTCCAGGTCATATCGGCCACGGATGCGCGCCAGACCGGTAGCCTGCGATCCCTGGAAGATATTCGGCCACTCGGTCCCGCTGCTGAGCACCTTCGCAGGATTGATCTCCCACGTCCCCCAGCCCTGATTGCTGCTGTGGGTGCCCCCCATCAGGTTCCCGATCGCGTTGAGGTCGAGCCGGCCATCCAGTTCGATGATCAGCGGAGCGACCATCATCTTGTACCGGCGTCCGTCGGGTGCGGTGCGGATGGGAGCGTTGATGTCGATCCAGATACTATCGCAGCCGCCCGGGGCGCCGTCGAGGTTCTTGACGTCGCCACCTTTATCGACCGGCAGCGGGAAGCGCGGGTGCTGGGCTGGGATCGGTCGCAGGGTGAGGTACTTCGCCCGCTGGGCCCCCACGAATTTGGCATAATTCGGATCGGTGCTAAGGACCGGCTGCTGGAAGTTCGCGTTGGTGCTCGGGTCGAGCTGGCCGAACAGGTAGTCGCGGTGGAACGAGGGCGTCATGACGGCGCCAGTGGCCGGATCGATGGCCGCCAGGTAGAAGTTGTTGTGATCGGGATAGGTGTACGGGACGTTGAAGCCGCCGAGGTAAGGTTGCTGAGCCGCAGCGGGACCAGTGCGAGAGCCTGGCCGTTCGGGGTCGCGCAGGAAACCATCGACGGGGTAGTACTGAAAGTTCATCAGCGCCGCGTCAGTGGTGCAGAGTGGCGGAGTGCCCGGGACGCTGAAGAACGCTGCCATCGGCGTCGGTGGGGTCTTGGTATCGTAATGCAGCCGGCCAGTGCCGATGAACGGTTTGTCGTTGAGTTCGCCAGGCACCCAGCCATAGGCATTTCGGACCAGGCTATGGCCACGCAGTGCTGAAAAGACGCCGACGCCATCGGTGTCGCTGAGGTCGTAGAGGAACTGGCCGAGGAAGAGGTTGAGTGCAGCCTCGCCGTCGGTGTCGGCACGGAACTGCGATTCGGCCTCACGGGCCAGCCGTGAGGAGGTCGCCTGGGATTCCGCGACCAGAACAAAGGAAAGGCCAACGAGAGCAAAGAGCGTCAGCATGGCCAGGACGACCATGAGGATGATGCCCTTGCGGCCCTGGGATCGGTTGCGGTGGATTAACATGAAGTCTCTCCCGGTTCACGCGACAACCCGTTCCCCGAGGACGCCGGGGCTGGGAGGGTGCTATTTCTGGCTCCTCTCTCCCCCCGCTTCGGGGGGAGAGGGGTTGGGGGTGAGGGGGGTTGCTGTTGGCAGCGGCAGACCCCCTCACCCCTGCCCCTCTCCCCCGAAGCGGGGGCGAGGGGTTCCCCATCTGGCTCCCTCTCCCCCCGCTTCGGGGGAGAGGGGTTGAGGGTCACATATCCACAACGACACTGCTCTGGCGAGTTTGCTTGGTCCTGCTGTCCCAGATCCGCATGGTGATCTGAATCGCCCGGATGCGGACCTTGAGCCCCGATAGCAGGTTACTCTCATACATCGGAATGCTGGAGGGCTGCCCCGCCGTTGTCCAGTTCCGGTAGTCGAAGGTCTGATCGGCCATCTGCGACCAGGTATCGAACACCCGGGCGGTTCCGAAGTTTGGGTTTCTCGCGGCGGCCGGGGTCCCGGTGAACCAGAACTGGTTCGCTGTCGTGCTAAACAGGTCCACGAAGTCTTCCGGGACGCCAGCCGCGGTGTAAGCCTCCTTGCCGAAGAGTACCCGCACCTCGAAGGACAACACGTCTGTCATCACGATGTCGCTGCCCAGAAGGCTCGGGTCTGTCGTGGCCTCGTCCTGAAACCGCGGATAGCCGTTGGGCGGGATGGGGTTGGCCAGGTTCCCAACGGTGCCGTTGGGCAGGCCCCAGCGACGCGCAGGCATGGTCACGTCTGCGGGGTTGTTGAAGTAAAGCTGGCTGAAAGCATACGGCGCTGCCCCCGCGGCGCTGGTGGGGTCCTGAGTCGTGGCAAGCTCCAGGTAGTTCGGATACTCCGTGGACGGGATCGCTGGCTGCACCAAGGTGTTGTCCGGCACCAGCAGCCGTTGCCGCAGGTGTAAGGTGAAAAGCGGCTGGGGAATGGCGGCTAGGTTTGCTGGGTCCTGGGTAGTTTCGCCAGTGTCGCGGAGGAAGAAGCAGACCTCCGCCCACGATGAGCAAAGCACGAGTTTGTTGTCTGTGGTTGCGGTCGTTTCCTGAAATCGGCTGTCTGGGAAGGGCAGGGTCAGGAACGGCGATTGCACGCCGGGGGGGACCGTGGACCCTGCCGGCACGGTGAGCGGTATGGCGGCGCGGAAGTAATCCCCGCGGTTGTTGCTCCGCAACTTCGTCGTGAAGTGCAGCGCGTGGTCGGTCGCTCGCAAGGACAGGTTGCCGTCAACATCCGAACCTTCTTGAAAGTAGGTCGGGCCAAGCGGTGAGGACGCGCTCCCCTGGATGATCCGGAGGAACCCTTCGCGCGGCGGGCCATCCTTCCAGAAAGCAGGGTCGCTCATCCGTTTCTTGCCCTCGAAGTGATCGGAGCCCAGATACCGGCGCAGGGTGCTGCCGGCCGAGCGGAGGCGCTCGTTCATGTCGCCGATGGCCTTCAGGTTGCGGAAGACCGCGGCGCCGGCGGCGAAGGCCTCGGCGAGCACGTACATGATGAACACGATCAGCGCCATCGCGACCAGCAGTTCGACAATCGTGAAGGCTCGCTGGCGTAGTGAACGGTATCGGCGTCGCATGCTGTTCTCTCCCCTTCGTCACCCGCGCCTCACGCAGATGCGTCTCACGGCTTCCACGTCGTGCCCCGCTCGATGACGGCGATCACGTTGTCCAGCAGCACCACCGCTGTCACGTCCTCTTTCAACTCGGTATCCAGTTCCAGGTTCATCGTCGTGGTGCTCGTCTCGGTCACGTTCGCAATCCGGTAAAAGTAGCCGTTCACCCGCCCGAAGGTCTGGGCCGGTGGCCCCTTGTACGTCGTGTCGTAGAGGAAACTCCCCCGACGAATGATCGGCTTGTTCGTGACCGGATACCCCAGGACGATGATGTTCGTTCCCTTCGTCCCGCCCGCGGCCGTTCCCGCGATTGTCGCGTCGGGAAACACTGTCTCTCCGGACGGCAATTCGGTGTTCCGCTGCGAGTAGACCACCACGGTCAGGTCCACCAGGTCCGCATTGCTCGACCGCGGCCGGCGGAGCATGTAGCCGCAGGTGTATGTTCCGGGGCGAACGATCGCTGCGCCGCCGCCGACAGTCTGTCCGGTCGTCTCGAACTGGATCTCGTCCTGGAATGAGAACCATCGTGCGACACTCTGTGCCGTGGCAGCGAAACTGGCCCCGGTGCGCCACGCGCCGGGCGTGCCGGCTGGAGGGATGCCGTTGGCACCCAGGTTTATCAGCCCCGGCGTCATCAGCGTCGCATAATACGGATCGACGAACACCGGGTAGCCGGGGCCGTTCGGGTCCACTGGGCCCCAGGTTGCGCCGCCAGGTAGCGGAGGCGGAACACTGGCCAGTGCGACGACCACGACGGGATCGTTCCGGAGATCAAACGCGGCGGCAACCGAAGCGGCGTTGGCTGCGAAGGTCGCCGCCCGGTCGTCGCGGACGGCCCGGGCCATGCTCAACGCGCCCAGCGGGAACAGCGTCAGCAGCGCCAGCATCCCCACGCCCATGATGAAGATCGCCGCCAGCACTTCCAGCAACGTGATGCCCCGCCGAGGGGTTCCAGCACGGTAGATCATGTCTTTTTCCCCTCTCGGCTCACAGGCCCGACGCCCGGCCGTCCCGCGTCAGCGCGTACGGATCGCTCCCCGACGCTACCGGGAAGGCCGCGATGAACCCCGTCCTCGTTTGCACGGTGATTAGCGTGGGATTGCCGTCGAGCAGACTGTTGGCGTTACTCTTGCCCGTGTCACGCAACCAGAAGATGATCTGCCCAGTGCTCGTTCCCTGCCCAACCACCGCCCCGGACGGCGCGAACAGCACCTCGAAGAAACCGCCCCGCGCCGGCACACGCTGACTGAGCGGGTTGTTGCTGTTGAGCGGGTGCGCGTTGAGGTCGATCGCGACTTCCGACGGCAACACCTTGTTCTGCTCGCCGCTGAGCGGCCGCGGCTGGAGGATGATCCGGTAGTTCGTGGGTGTTGTGCTCGACGGGATCCAACCAAGCGGGGGGTTGGGTAGTGGCGAGGTCCCCAGTTCAAGGATCAGACCAGTGCCGGTCGGGCTGACGCCAGCGATCCGATGCAGGAAACCACCACCCAACACCTCCAGGTAGTCCCCTGCCTGGATCACGTATGGATCACTGGACCCGCTCACCGTGAGCGGGGTGTTGAAGGACACCCCCGCGGGCAGGGTGAAATTGGCCGTCGGCCCCACGGTGGCGGTTCCCGCCGTGAACCCAATGTACCAACCCTGGGCGAAGTCATCCGGCTGCTGGATGAGCTGAAGCTCGTTGAACAGCCCAGTGCCAAGCGGTTGCTGCTGTAGCGCTGGCGGGACGAGCCGGATTCCGGTGGCCAGTCCATCGCGGCGTGCCTGCTGCTTGGCGACGAGCAACATCCCCTGGAGCTGGTCGGCACCCCGTGCGACGTACTCTCGTTGCGAGAAGCCAGGGAAGTACAGTGCCGTCAGCGTCGCGATGGCGGCGATGATGCCGATCACGACCAGCAGCTCCACCAGGGTAAAACCACGCCGACGAAGGTGTTTCTTCAACATGATTGCTCTCCGCACGGCGTCACGAGTCCAGGCTCGACAGGTTGTCCGCAGCGTCTGCCGCCGCAGTCACGGCGAACGTGTTGATGTCCACACCCGGCTTCCCGTCCGCGCCCGCGGACAGAATCACCGGCACCATATTCGTGTTGGCGCGCGTGAACAGCAGGGGATTGCCAAAGGCATCGACGCATGCCCACGCATCGACTCCGGTGTTCAGTGTGAGTTTCTGCGCCGCTGTCGATCCCCACGAGTCAGCACTTTTTCCTTGAGTGCCCGGCCCGCGCTCCAGAATCATCATCAGGCACACCGCACGCTGCACCTCCGGCGCCGCGGCCGTTGCCGCATTAGCAGACGTGACGCCGAGTGTGCCCAGATACTGGCTGTATTGTGGCAAGGCCGGCAGGCCGCTCTTAGGAGTCAGGGCCTCGGTGAAGTCCATCGGGAAGGCCTGGGCCAACTTCCACTGACCGTACATCGCCCGAACGCGCGGGTCGCTCAGGGCGGTCGCCCCCGCCGCGGTGGCCAGCGGAGTCTGGATAGCTGCCGGGATCGGGTCCTTCTGCGACTTGCCGAGTACCTCACTCCACTGAGCGTCGAAACTCGTCTTCATGCTCCGGATGCTGTTCCGTGTCGCGAGTGCGGGCCCCACCTTTCGGAATCGCATCACTGCCGCCGTCGTCATCGTCATCAGCACGATGATGATGGTGACGACGACAAGCAGTTCGATCACCGTGAACCCGCTCGCGGCGGTCTGTCTGTTGGAACGACCTGCGGGCTGATACCGTGCGCGTACGATCATGGCTATTGTCCTCCCGAATCAGCTTTGCCCACCGCCCAGTGGGAGGCGGCTGAAATTGGCCACGTCGTCTTGCGCTGCTTTGTTGTTCGTCCCGGTCGCGGGGTCCCAGGCCCCACCTGGCCCGAAAGCCTTGTTCTCCCCCGCCGAGATGATCTGGAACGTCTTGGGGGCCACGAAGCGCGTTGGCGTGGAACCCGCTTCAAAGTAAGGCTGAATGGAGACCCCTGTTGGGTCCAGCAGCGACGCGCAGTCGGATTTGTTGAGCATGGTAGCGGCGGAGAAGAGGTCGTATCTGTTCTCCGCGACGGGGGCGAAGTAGGCATAGGGGTTCCCGACCGGCGGATCGGAGTACGGGTCGAGGTAGACAAACAGGAGATTGCTCGGGCCCGGAACGAGCCGGCTGGACTTGAAGTCGAAGAATGGCCCGATCCGATCCTCGGTCGCTGTGGCCTTCGGGAGACTCGGATTGAATGGGTCCTTGGAGAAACCCGTGCAGACGTTGGTCCCCCCGACAGCGGAAGGCATCCCGCCCAGGTAGAACACCAGGCACTCCTGCCCCTCCAGCAGTACCGAACCGTTTGGGGTCGCACCGGCCCAGCTCGCAAACTTGTCCGGTGTGGGAGGGCTGATCTTGCCTGTGATGTACACGCTGTTCGGGTTGAACAGGTTCCGGCCAAACATGCTGGTCAGCACAGCTCGAGAGTGTATCGTCAACTCTCTTACCGGTGTCACGAGCGGATTTCCGGTAGCCGGATCTTTCAGGGTCATGTACACGGACAGGTTATTCCACAGCAACAGCCGGCTCGGCAGGAACTGCGGCTGCGAGCCGGCCTGCTTGCCATAGGCGACCTTGGCCGCCTCCAGTGATTCCCCCATCTTGGTGATGTCGGCCTGGTTGCTCATCCGCAGTTGCGTCTTGCGGACGGCCATCACGGCCGCCGAGATCAGGCTGACAAGCACGGCGATGATGGCCATGACAACCAGCAACTCGATCAGGGTATAGGCCTGTCGCTCCTGCTGGTGTTCTTCGCGTCGGATCATGGTGTCTTCCTCGGTGTGTCCCGCAAGCGAGCGAGTCCCATCTTCCCGCTCGCTCGCGGCCGCCTCACTTGCTCAGACCTTCCAGCAGCTTGATCAGCGGCAAGAACAGCGCGATAACGATCGAGCCGATCACAAAGCCCAGGAACACGATCATCAACGGTTCCAGCAGGCTGATCAGGCTCTCCACCATCACGTTGACTTCCTCGTCGTACACGTCGGCGACCTTGTACAACATCGAATCCAGGTCGCCCGTCTCCTCGCCGACGTCCACCATGTTGACCACCATGTCATCGACCAGCCGGCTCTCCTTGAGCGGCTGCGCAATGGTATCACCTTCGCGGATTGACTCGTAGACCCGGGTGTACATCCGCTCGAACACCGCGTTGGTGGCCGTCTCACGCACGATCGCCAAAGCCTCGAGGATGGGCACGCCGGAAGACACCAGCGTTCCGAGGGTGCGAGTCGTGCGCGCGACCACGGTTTTTTCGATTAGCGGACCTATGATCGGTATCCAGAGGTAGACTCTGTCCACCGCATAGTTTCCTGTTTTCGACATCCGGATCAGTTTGATCAGCAGGTAGAAGGCCAACGGGAACAGCGGCAGGATCATCCAGTATTCGGTGAACCACTTCGAGGTGGCCATCAGAATCCGGGTCATTTCCGGCAACTGCATGTTGAAGTCTTTGAAGATCTTCTCGAACTTCGGGATGATGTACAGCATGATGAACGTCAAGATGGACACGGCCACCAGGATCACCACGAGGGGGTAGACCATGGCGCCGGTAATCTTGCGTTTGAGGCTCTGAGCCTTCTCCTTGAAGTCGGCGAGGCGCTTCAAGATGATTTCGAGGGCGCCGCCGGCCTCCCCGGCCTTGACCATGTTGACGTAGAGGCGATCGAAGCACTTGGGATGCTTGGCGAAGGCCTCCGACAGGGTGCAGCCCGACTCGACGTCCTCGACGACGTCGATGAGTGCGTTTTTGAGCACGCCGGGCTTCATCTGTCCTTCGAGGATGCGCAGGCTGCGGAGGACCGGAAGCCCTGCATCTTGCAACGTCGAGAACTGGCGGGTGAAGGTGCAAAGCACCTTGCTGGAGACGCCGCCGATGGTAAACGTCCGGCCCTTCTTGCGTTTGCCGGCTTTCTTCTTGCCTTTGCCCTTGGCAGAGGCCTGCTCCGTGATCTTGGTCACGAAGTAGCCCATCTGGCGGATTTTTTGTTGGGCTTCTTCTTCGTTGGTCGCCTCGATGGAGTCTTTGACCTCTCCACCGCTGGTGTCCATCGCTTCGTACTTGAAGGTCGGCATCGTTCTTCCCCAAAAGTAGTCAGTAGTCAGTAGACAGTAGTCAGTAGATCAGAAGTCAACATCGCACTCGGCTGTGACAGGGGCAGACTGCCTTGTTGGGAGACGCTCTTCCATCGACTGGCAGTAGGCCTCAAGCATGCGGCTCACCTCCTGGAGATCCAGCATCAGCCGGGCGGTATCACCATAGCCCAGATCGCGGGCCAGGATGAGGTAGTAACGGCACTCCTCCATCGATCCCTGGGCAATGTTGTAGTATCGCAACTTGTCGCGGAGACTGCGTTTCTTGAACCCTTCGGCAAAGTTTGCCGGAACGGAAACTGCTGCCCGCCGCAGCTGCGAGGTGAGGCCGTACAGCTCATACTTCGGAAACACTTCCGTGAGGCGGTAGATTCCAAGTACCCAGCGGTGAGCCTTCTTCCACACCTCGACATCTTCAAACGTCTGCGATGCCATTGTCGATGCTCCCAGCGCAAACCACCCAACCATCGCCAGCAGCAAAACTGCTTTCTACTGTCTACTGACTACTGTCTACTATCTACTGACTCTTATTCCTCCACAATCGTCTCGCGCACCACTTCCTCGATCGTCGTGTGCCCCGCGAAGATCGCGTTCAGACCCGATTCTCGCAGCGACTGCATCCCCATTTTTCTGCACGCCGCCTGCATCTCGTCCACCGATACTCCCGCCGAGATCAGGTCGCGAACGTCGTCGTTCACCAGCAGCAGTTCGTAGATGCCCATTCGGCCCTTGTGCCCCGTGTTGTTGCACCGGTCGCAGCCCCGGCCGTAAAAGAACTTCTTTCCCTTCACCTCGTCTGGCGTCATGTTCAGTTCCATCAGCATCTCCGCCGACGGCGAGAACTCCGTCTTGCAGTCCACGCAGATACGTCGCACCAGCCGTTGCGCCAGCACCGCCTCGACCGTGGCCGTGATCAGGAACGCCTCCAGGCCCATGTCGCGGAGCCGGGTGATCGTGCTCGGAGCGTCGTTGGTGTGCAGGGTGCTGAAGACGATGTGCCCGGTGAGGGCCGCCTGCACGGCGATCTGGGCGGTCTCCAGGTCGCGGATCTCGCCCACCAGGATCTTGTCCGGATCCTGCCGCAGGATCGAACGCAACGCCGACGCGAACGTCAGGCCGATCTCGTGGTTGATCGGGCACTGAACGATCCCATCGATGTCATACTCCACCGGGTCCTCGGTCGTGATGATCTTGTCCGTCACCACGTTCAGCTCGTTGAGCGCGCTGTACAGCGTCGTCGTCTTGCCGGCACCCGTCGGCCCCGTCACCAGGACAATGCCGTTGGGCTTGGCGATCACCTCCCGGAAGTCCGCCAGCATCTTCGCCTCCATGCCGATCTTGTTCAGATCGAGGGACACCACCGTGCGGTCCAGCACCCGGACCACCACACTCTCGCCGAACATCGTCGGCAGGATGCTCACCCGCAGGTCCACCTGGTTGCCGCCCACGTTCAGTTCGATTCGGCCGTCCTGTGGCATGCGCCGCTCGGCGATGTCGAGGTTGGACATGACCTTGATACGACTGGAAATGGCGGTCGCCAGGTGCCGGGGCGGCGGCACCATCTCGTAGAGCGTGCCGTCGGCCCGCATCCGGATCTTGTATTCGTCCTCGAACGGCTCGAAGTGGATGTCGCTGGCCTTGTCGCGGATGCCCAGCAGGAAGACCATGTTGATCAACTTCCGCACCGGGGCCTCGCCGGCCATCTCCATCAGGTCGTCCAGGTCGATGGAGGACTCGGCCTTGCGTTTGCCGGCCAGTTTCGGGTTGTTCTCCATCTCCTGGATCACGTCCAGGATGCTCTCCTCCTTGCCCTTGTAGACCTTGTTGAGCAAGTCATTGATCGTGGTGGCCGGAGCCAGTTGCGCAATCACCTCGTTGACGTTGAGGAGGTTGCGGAGGTCGTCGAGGGCGCCCAGGTTGCCGGGGTCGCCGACGGCGATGGTCAACACCTTCTCCTTGGTAATGCTCAATGGCAGCACCTTGTAGACGTTGGCCATCGTCTCCGGCAGCGCCTCCAGCGCCTCGGGGCTCGGTTTGATCTCGTCGAGGTTCACGACCTTGAGGTTGTGCTGCTCGGCCAGGGCCGTCAGCAACTGATCCTGGTTGATCAGACCACGGGCGACAGCCGCCTGTCCGGTCGGCTGGCTGGTGTTCTTGGCCTCTTCGAGGACCTCCCACAACTGGTCCTCGTCGATGAAGCCCAGGTCAATCAAAACCTGGCCGATCTTGCGGCGTCCGCCCGTTTCCTTCGGCTTGCCAGCCGGCTTCTTGCTCACGACTGGCTTGCCCGCGGGCTGTTTGGCCGGGGGCTGCTTCCCGGCCGGGGCACCGGCGGCCGGCTTGGGAGGAGTCGCGCCTGGCTTGGCGGCGGTGACGTTCTGGGCGGGCTTGCCCGGAGTGCCGGCCGAAGGCGCCGGTTTGCCTGCCTGGGGCGGAGGAGTTTTCACCCCACCGGTTGCCCCAGCGGGCTTGACGCCCGTGGAGGGGGCCGGCTTTCCCGGTGCGGCGGGGGGCTTCGCCGGTGGTGTGCCGGAGATGGACGAGGCGGGCTTCGCCGGGGGATTACCGCCCGGAGTCGGTTTCTTGGGATCGTTGGGAGCTGCCATTGTGTGTTTCGCTTCGGGGTATCTGGGTGATGGCAGAGAGCACGTTTTCACCGTGCTCCCACGATTCTACTCAGCGCCGCCGGATGCCTGTGCGGCGACGACGATCATCGTCATCATCGTCATCATCGTCATCTTCGTCGTCGGCATCGTCATCGTCGTAATCCTCGTCCTCCTCGTCTTCGTAAATGCCCTTCTCGTGCTGGGCCATGCGAGCGGCCAGTTCGGCAGGCTTGTTGGCGCGGGAGAGCGCTTCCTCCTTGTCCACCATGTCCGACTTCCAGATCTTGAACAGGCTCTCGTCGAGCAGGAACATGCCTTCCTTGCGGCCGGTCTGGATGCTGGAATCGATTCGATACGTCTTGTTCTCGCGGATCAGGTTCTGGATGGCCGGCGTCACCACCATCATCTCGTAGGCGGCGATCAATCCCTCGGGCTTCTTGGGCATGAGCGTCTGCGACAGCACGCCGATCAACGCCGTCGAGAGCTGCGTGCGGATCTGGTCCTGCTGCTCCTGGGGGAACACGTCGATGATTCGGTTGATCGTGCTCGCCGCCCCGTTGGTGTGCAGGGTGCCGAACACCACGTGGCCGGTTTCGGCCGCCTCGATGGCCGCGTGGATCGTCTCCAGGTCTCGCATTTCGCCGACGAGGATCAGGTCGGGGTCCATACGCAGCGCCCGGCGAATGCCCTCCTTGAAACTCGGGCAGTCCACACCGATCTCTCGCTGGTTGACCGTACACTTCTTGTGCTTGTGGTAATACTCGATCGGGTCCTCCAGCGTGATCATGTGCTTGTCGTAGTTCTCATTCATGAAGTTCATCATGCTGGCCAGGCTGGTCGTCTTGCCCGAACCCGTCGGGCCCGTCACCAGCAGAAGGCCGCGCGGCCGGGTGATCAGACGCTTGATCGCCTCGGGCATGCCGATCTGCTCGAAGGTCAAGAACGCGCTGGGGATGCGCCGCAGCACCAGGCCGATGTTGCCGCGCTGTTTGAAGACGGCCACGCGGAAGCGGTAGCCGTCGGTATATTCGATGGCGAAGTCGGCTCCGCCGACCTCCTGGAGTTCTTGCTGGCAGCGGTCGGGCGTGATGGATTTCATCAGCGCCGTCGTGTCGTCCTGGTCGAGGACTTTCGTATCGAGCTTGCGCATGCGACCGTGGTGCCGGATAACCGGCGGTTGACCCACGGTGATGTGCAGGTCGCTGGCCTTGAGCTGAATGACCGTGCTCAAGAGCTTTTCCATCGCAAGGGGGTTAGCTGGTGGCACAAGACCTCCCGTCAATCGAAAGGAAGAATACTCCGTCTCCGCGTAGGACGGATTGGCAATCCGTCCCACGAGCGATCGCGGGTCAGGCCCTGAGAGGCCGGCAGCGGTGACCAGGGCGTGGGCGGAGTTTGGGCGGATGCGCCAGGCGCGAGTGGGGAATGTGTCCTCACTCGCATTATCCCCTTCCCACGCCCACGATCAATTCGACCCGCGAGAAAAAACACCAAAATCCGGCGGCATGGTCAACGAAGTACTGTTATCCCTCCCGCCGCACCGCTCTCCGCATCTCTTTTACTTCGCCGTCACCCTCCGAGATCGAGCCTCTTCGGGATGATGATACGGCGCGCCCGGCTGGCGCGCCACATAAACCAGATGTCCGGTCCTTTTTTGTTTTCTCCAGCCACGGACGATCCCCGGAGGCCGGATTTCCCTCCCCTCTCCCCCGAAGCGGGGGAGAGGGGAGGGGCGCTACTCCTCATGGTGGCAGGTGCTCAGCACCTCTTCCAGGGTGGTCACTCCCTTGAGCGCCTTCCGGACACCGTCTTCGAGCAGGTTCCGCATCCCCTGCAATCGCGCCTGCCGGCGGATCGACTGTGTCGGCTCGCGCTTAAAGGTCATCTCGCGCATCGTCCCGGTCATCTTGAGCATCTCGTAGATACCCATCCGGCCCCGGTAGCCCGTATGGTTGCAGTGACCGCACCCGGACCCGCGCATGAACGTCGCGGTCTTGAGTTGCTCCGGATTGAGGCCGGCGGCCCGAATCTCATGGGCGGCCGGCTCGTCGGGGCCCTTGCACTTGGGGCAGACCACCCGCACCAGACGCTGGGCCATGATCGCGATGACGCTTGATGCAACCAGGAACGGCTGTACACCGATATCCACCAGTCTAGTGATGGCACTCGGCGCATCGTTGGTGTGCAGGGTGCTGAACACCAGGTGACCCGTCAGCGATGCCTGGATGGCGATCTCGGCCGTCTCGTGGTCGCGGATCTCACCGACGAGGATGATATTCGGCGCCTGCCGGAGCATGGAGCGGATGATCCGGGCGAAGTCCAGCCCGATCTGGTGTTTCACCTCGCACTGATTGACACCCGGCAGGTAATACTCCACCGGGTCCTCGGCCGTGATGATCTTGCGGTCGGGCCGGTTCATCTCGTTCAGGGCGGCGTAGAGCGTGGTCGTCTTGCCGGAGCCGGTGGGGCCAGTCACCAGGAAGATGCCGTTGGGTCGTTTGATGATCTGCTGGAATCGGACGTAATCGTCCTCACCAAAGCCCAGATCCTTGATGGACACCTGGATATTGCCACGATCGAGGATACGCATAACGCACGACTGGCCATTCGTCGTCGGCAGGAAGCTGACGCGAAGGTCGAAGTGTTTGCCGTGGAGGTTCATCTTGATCCGGCCGTCCTGAGGTCGCCGCTTCTCGGCGATATCGATGGACCCCATGATCTTGATACGGCTGAGGATGGGAGCGAGGAGCCGGCGCGGCGGGCTATCGCGTTCGACGAGGACGCCATCGATCCGGTAGCGGATGCGGATGCGATCGGCGAACGGCTCGATGTGGATATCGCTGGCACGAAGGCTGACGGCCTCGGCGAGGATGAGGTTGACGAGTTTGATGACGGGGGCTTCGTTGTCGCCCTTGTCGTCCATGGCCGAGGCGGTGGATTCCGTTTCGGTGAAGTCGATGGCGGTATCGGTGAACTCGGCGAGCATGGAGTCCACGGATTCGGTTTCGGACTGGCCATAGTGCCGGTTGATCGCCTCGACAATCTGCTCCTTGGGAGCGAGGACCGGGGTGATCTGCTTGTTGAGGATGAACTCCAGTTTCTGCATCGTCTGGAGGTCATTGGGATCGGAGAGGATGATCTTGAGGACAGGGCCATCCTGGGAGAAGGGCAAGACGACATTCTCGCGAGCCACCGACTCCGGCACCAGTTCGACCACGGCGGGAGGGATGGTCACGTCGGTCAGATCGATGTACTGGATGCCGTTGAACTCGGCGACGGACATCATGACCTGCTCGGTGGAGGCGTAACCGAGTTTGACGAGGGTGTCGGCGATCTTGGCGCCGGTTTGCTGGGCGACGCCCCGAGCTTCCTCGAGCTGATCGGCGCTGAGGACCTGCTTCTTGACGAGGAGTTCCGCGAAGTCACCACGCGACTTGGCCATGGGTTGCACCTTGCAGGGACAGAGGTAGAGCCGGCGGTGGGGCGTGAACCGGCGTCCGGGGGTTAGTTCTGAACAGAAGACCCCGGCGAACAGGAGAACGAGTAGTAATTTAAGCACAGAGGGGGGAGGGGGTGCAAGCAAAAAGGCGCGTCTCGCTTGCGTTTCGCGACCTCCCACAG
>Ga0170475_111326245_pt1 | contig 18898 bp, 16 predicted proteins | sample Soicark_Litter_5_FD_111474 | JGI IMG/M metagenome (GOLD analysis project Ga0170475, IMG submission 111474) | Avena fatua rhizosphere microbial communities from Hopland, California, USA. Combined Assembly of 48 SPs
CACCCATGCCATGTATGGTGGTGAAGTCCTGGCGGGAGGCGTGAAACAGCGCGTGCAGCGAGCCAAACCGGGTGAGTAGCTCGCGGGCCAGGTCGACTGCGCTCTTGCCGGGCAGGCCGACGCGCAGGAAGATGGCCAGCAGCTCCGCGTCGGAAAGAGCCTGCGCCCCTCGCTCCAGCAGCTTCTCGCGGGGGCGTTCGCCTACCGGCCAGTCGGTAATCGACATGTCGTGACCTCTTTCTCAGTCGGGGGGGAGTGCGGGTTGCGATAGGGGGTGGCAGCGGGCAGTTTGGGCCGGCCCGCTCCTTGATTTACAATCTGCACTGAATAAGTGCGGCAGCGCTTTCAGCTTTGGGCAAGTTTTTGCATGGGGTAAGTAAAAGGATCGCCAGCAGAAGGTATATTTCACTTTGTTTGAGGATTGCGAAAGTTTTCCGATTTCGAAAGTGATGCTGACAAAAATGCCGCACTTTTAAGCGGTGTGGCGGCAGTGGTGCATACCATCATAAGAGAGTTTTGCGTAGTTTTGCAGGCGATTGTCTATTAAGGTGACTTCCGCAAATGAACATACCCTTCTCGCGGCGCATACGGGCGCGCTGCTGCATCGTGCCTCGCTTGTGTGGCCGCGCGACACGGCGCTCGTCTCGCCTTGCACCGCATCCGTCTGCACCACGCTAAGGGTATGTTCATGTTCGGAAATCACCTAAGTCTGGCAGCTTGCCAGTCAGGGAACTCTCATTACTTCACGACAAGGGCCAGAAGATGAGCCAGGTAAAACGCATCCTGTTGGGTGTGACGGGCGGCGTGGCCGCCTATAAGGCGGCGGAATTGACGCGCCTGTTTGTAAAAGCCGGCCATGATGTGCAAGTGGTCATGACCGAGGCGGCAACGCATTTTGTTGGCCTCGCCACTTTCCAGGCCTTGTCGGGCCGCCATGTTTTCGTCGATCAATGGGATAGCCGCATCGACAACCATATGGCGCATATCGATCTGTCGCGTGGTGCCGACCTGATACTGGTGGCGCCCGCGTCTGCCGATTTCCTGTTCAAGCTGGCACATGGTGCGGCCGACGATCTGCTGTCCACGCTGTGCACGGCACGCGATTGCAGCCTGATGGTGGCGCCGGCTATGAATCGCCAGATGTGGGAGAACCCGCCCAATCAGCGCAATATTGCGCAGTTGCAGGAAGATGGCGTCACTGTTCTCGGGCCCGACCAGGGCGATCAAGCCTGTGGCGAGACGGGTATGGGACGCATGCTGGAGCCGCAAGCCCTCTTCGATTATGTGCAGGCTTCCTTTCAGTCCAAGTATTTGCGTGGGCTCAAAGTGCTGGTGACGGCCGGGCCGACCTTCGAGCGTATCGACGCCGTGCGCGGCGTGACCAATTCCAGTTCCGGCAAGATGGGTTTTGCCATCGCCAAAGCCGCCTTTGAAGCAGGTGCCGAGGTGACGCTGGTGGCTGGCCCGACCATGCTGCCGACGCCGGTCGGCGTGCGGCGCGTGAATACCATCAGCGCGGGCGATATGCTGGAGGCGGTAAATGGCGAGGTGCCCTATATCGACATTTTCATCAGCGTGGCGGCGGTGGCCGACTATCATGTGCTGAACCAGTCCGAGCAGAAGATCAAGAAAGATGCACACATCCTGACTTTGGAGCTGGCGCCCAACCCGGACATCCTCGCCAATGTGGCGGGCTTGGCTGATCCGCCGTTCTGCGTGGGCTTTGCAGCAGAGAGCGAGAACCTGCTGGAGTTCGCCGAGACGAAACGGCGCCGCAAGAAATTACCGCTGCTGGTGGCGAATCTGGTGCAGAACGCAATTGGCGCGGATGACAATGAGGTCACCTTGCTGGATGACCAGGGTCAGCATCGTTTGCCGAGGGCCTCCAAGGAGGAGCTGGCGCGTGCCATCGTCAAGCACACCGCCCGCCTGTTCAATCATTACAATCCTGAAGTGTGAAGCCATATGAAAAGCATAGATGTACGTATTGTTGATGAGCGCATGCGCGACAACCTGCCGACCCCTGCCACGCCAGGCGCCGCGGGACTGGATTTGCGAGCCTGCCTGGATGCGCCGCTCACCCTGGAGCCCGGCGCGACGGTATTGGTGGCTACAGGGCTGGCTGTGCACATTGCCGACGCCGGACTCGCTGCCGTCATCCTGCCTCGCTCGGGCCTTGGGCATAAGCACGGCATCGTGCTCGGCAATCTGGTGGGTTTGATCGACTCCGATTACCAGGGGCAGATTTTTGTCTCGGTATGGAATCGCGGCGGCGACAGCTTCGTGATCCAGCCGATGGACCGGATCGCGCAACTGGTCTTCGTGCCGGTGGTGCAGGTGGGTTTCCGGGTGGTGGACAGCTTTGCGGATAGCGAGCGGGGCGAGGGGGGCTTTGGCAGCACCGGCAAGGGCTGAATTGGGCCGGCAAGCCTACAAGCAATAAAGCCACCTTGCGGTGGCTTTATTGCTATCGGCAACATTGTTATCGACAACACCTGTTATCGACAACATCGCACGTTTAGACGCCCAGCTCTTCCACCCAGGCCAAGGCCGAAACATGGGCGCGGTTGAGCATTTCCGGGCTGATGGCAAGCTGTTCGCATAGTCTGGGTACGTCGGCCATCTCCGGGTCTTCGCAAGCCTCCGTAAGCTCCAGGAAAGGCCCGTAAATACCGGTCCGGTCGAGCAGCGCCTCGGATACCGGGTCCGGCAACAACAGCGTCTCCAGGATGCTTTCCATGGGCATGTCCAGCATCACGTCCAGCAGCGAGAACACGCCGACGATGAACAGGTTGTCGCGGTCCGTGCCGTCCAGCAGGTGCTGGCCCAGCAGCTCGACGAGGCGGCCACGCGTCACGGCCGTTTTCATCAGCGCCGGTGGTGTGCCTGCGTCGGAGCTGGCGGTGACCAGCAACAGTGTCAGCCAGCGGTATAGCTTCTGGTAGCCTAGGATGGTGACGGCATGGCGGAAGGAGTGGATTTCGCAAGACAAGCCGAAACCGGCGGAATTGATATAGCGCAGCAGCTTGAACGACAGGGCCACATCGCGCTTCAGGGCATTTTCGATCTCGCCTATTTCCGCGTTGTTCCTGAGCATGTTCAAGAGGCTGAGGATGTTGGCGTAGGCCGGGTTGATGACCTTGGCGGACAGCGTTTCCGGGTGGGCGAAGTAGTAGCCCTGGAAGCAGTCCATGCCGATTTCCAGGCAATACTTGAACTCGTCTTTCGTCTCCACTTTCTCGGCGACTTGCAGCACCGGGAATTTGCGTAGTTCTTTAGACAGGCTCTTGACGTTGTCGCGCCCCAGTTGCTGGATATCCAGCTTCACATAGTTCGCGAAATCCAGGAAGGGCGCTGTCTGCGGCGTGTAGGCGAAATCATCGAGCGCAATGCCGAAGCCTTGGCCGCGCAATTCCTTGGCGCGAGCCAGCAATTCCGGCGTGGCGTTGACCGATTCGACGATTTCCAACACAACGCGCTGTGGGTGCAGCAACTCCAGGAAATTGCTTTCCAGCATGGAGGTGGCGACATTGATAAAGGCCAGCTTGCTGCCGACCAGCCAGTCCGCACCCATGTTCGACAGGGTGTTGACCAGGATATTCGTACCCGCCTGCATGTCGCTGGAGAAATCGGCGGTTACCGAACCTTGATCGAGACGGAACAGGAGTTCGTAACCGATGATTTGCTGCTGGCGGTTTAGAATCGGCTGACGGCCAATAAACGCATTGTTTAGCATGTTGCCTCACGATGGCGCGGACATAGCCCGCGCTGACTGAACATAACTGCGAAAACCTGATTATGCGACTGGCCTGCACACTTGGCAATTTGCGATACACGCTTTTACCAAGGAACAGACCTGCAATATTCCCATTACAGCTCGACTCAACGGGGCGCAGGCAGGGCGGTCAGGAAACGCGATGTCTTGATCGCAGACTGGTCGGCGCTGGATGAGGTCAGCAGGCCTTCCATGTCCAGCACCAGCACGACCGAGCCATCTCCGGACAGTGTTGCGCCCGCCACGCCCTTCGGGCGTATGTTCTGCAGCGGCTTGATCACCACGTCATCGCGGCCGATGAAGCTGTCGATGGCCAGGATGAAGGAATGCTCGCCCGTTTGCATCAGCACGCCGAACTGCGGCGTCTGTGTTTCTTCCCAGCCTATCAATTTCGCCAGTGACCTGACCGACAGGATCTCGTCGCGGACGACGATGGTGGCCCGGCCGGATACTTCCTGGATCTGCTCGCCGCGAATGGGGATGATTTCCCTGACCATGGCAAGCGGCACGCCGAAGGGCTGATCGCAGACCTTGACCACCAGCACCGGCAGGATCGCCAGCGTCAGCGGCAGGGAGATCGTGAAGCGGCTGCCTTCGCCTATGGTGGATTGGATATCGATCCGGCCATTGAGCTTTTGAATATTTGTTTTTACGACATCCATGCCGACGCCACGGCCGGATACGCTGGATATCTGGTCCTTGGTGGAGAAGCCCGGCATGAAGATCAGTTGCAGGGCTTGCTTGTCGTCCAGGCTGTTGGCAGCCTCCAGATCGATCAGCCCCTTCTCGACCGCCTTGCGGCGCAGCATGTCCGGGCGCATGCCCTTGCCGTCGTCTTCGATCTCGATCAGGATATGATCGCCGACTTGGTTGGCGGTGAGCTGCACGATGCTCTTGGTCGGCTTGCCGAGCGCGGCGCGCTCTTCCACCGTTTCCACGCCATGATCCACCGCATTGCGCACCAAGTGCACCAGCGGGTCATTCAGGTCTTCCAGCATGGTCTTGTCGAGTTCGGTTTCCTCGCCGCTGATCACCAGCTCCACGTCCTTGCCGAGCTGGCGGGCCAGGTCGCGCGCGAGACGTGGATACTTCTGGAACAAACGGCCTATCGGCTGCATGCGCGTCTTCATGACTGCGTTCTGCAGGTCGCTGACCAGCAAATCCAGTTGGCCGATGGCTTCGTCCAGCGCCTTCAGCGTACCAGGGTCGGTCTTGCCGCCCAGGATATCGGTACGCAAGGTGGTGAGACGGTTCTTGGTCAGGCCGATTTCACCAGACAGATTGAGCACCTGGTCGAGACGCACCGTGTCGATACGTATCGTCGTTTCCTGTGCGGCGAGTTGTTGCGTCTGCTGCGGCGGCTTGGAACTGTTGGTGCCGGCCGGGCGCAGGGCTGCCCCTGACGATTCCGGCTGCCGCGTGGCAATAGGCGCGGCCGGCATGGGTGGCGCGGCATGCTGCACGGCTGCCGGCGCGGCAGGCACTACCGCCTTTGCGGTTGCCGGTGCCGGAGTGTGTGCGGGCGCAGCGACTACCGGTTTTGGGGCGACAACGGCAACCGGTGCCGGCGCTGCGGCAGGGGCATGCCCCTTGGGGGCTTCGCCGGTCAGCGCTTCATAGAGCACTGCCCAGTCCGGTTCATTGGGATTGCCAGCCGGTGCCGGTTTGGCGGCCGGTGCGGCTGCCACTACAGGCGGGGCCGCGATTACGGGGGCAGGTGCTGCTGCCCCCAGCTTCCTGCCTTCCAGCGCCGCATCCAGTTGCGCGATCAGTTGCGCATCAGCGGGAATGGCGGCGCGCCCCTGGCTCAAGGAGCCGAACATGTCGCGCACCACGCCGGTGGCCGCCATGATCACGTCCATCAGCTCCGGGTCCAGCACCAGTTCGGCGTTGCGCAGCTTGTCGAAGAGGTTTTCCGTGCGGTGGCACAGGTTGACGAGGGCATCGACGTTCAGAAAGCCAGCGCCACCCTTGATGGTGTGAAAGCCACGAAAGATGTCGTTCAACAGCGCCTTGTCCCCGGGGCGCTTCTCCAGCTCTACGAGCTTGTTGTCCACGTCGGACAGCAGCTCCGAGGATTCGGTGAGGAAATCCTGGAGCAGGTCTTCCATGCCGTTAAAATCACTCATGTTCTCGTCCTTGATGGCGACAGGTGTTAAAAGCCAAGGCTGGCAAGCAGGTCATCGACGCCTGCCTGGTCGGTTACGACATCGGTACGGCCATCCGTCTTGTACACCGGCCCGTTTTCCAGGCTGGAGTCGATTTCCGCCAGGGTCTTTTGCGGCGCGCCGCCGCCCATGCCGGCTGGCGAGAACTGCACAAGGAACTCGAGCAGTGCGCCTTCCATTTCCTTGGCCATGTCGACGATCTTCTTGATGACCTGGCCCGTCAGATCCTGGAAGTCCTGCGCCATCATGATTTCCAGCAATTGCTCATTGGTGACCTTGGCGCCGTGCGCACTGGTCTTGAGATGTTCGCGGGTTCTGCCGACCAGATTCTTGAATTCGTCGAGCGACAATTGCTTGGCAAACAGTTTGTCCCAGTCTGCCTGCAAGGTAGCCGAATCGCTTTCGATGCGGTTCAGCAGGGGCTGCGCGGCATCGACGGCATTCAGCGTGCGATTGGCGGCCTGCTCCGTCAGCGTGGCGACATAAGCCAGGCGATCACGCGCATCGGGAATGGCGGCCGCGGCCTTTTCCAGTGACTTGTCGTAGCCCATTTCCCGCAGGGCATCATGAACCTTGCGTGTGAGTTGCCCTATGCTGGAGAACATGGAGCGGGCGGGTTCATCCAGTGTTTCTATGGCTGCCGTAAAGGCTGCGGCACGGCTGCTTGCGTCGTCGACGACTGCCTGAGCTGCCGCAGGGGGCGGTGCCGCTGCCGGCTTGCTGGCGCCGGCATTGACGATGCTATCGAACAGAGCCTGCAGTTCGTCGTTATCACCACTATTGATGGCTTGATCACTCACGTTGCATCTCCTACTTATTCATGTTCTGGAAGATCTTGGCGAGCTTTTCGTCAAGCGTGGCGGCGGTAAAGGGCTTGACTACATAACCGCTGGCGCCCGCTTGTGCTGCTTCGACGATATTTTCCTTTTTCGCCTCTGCAGTGATCATCAGTACGGGTAGGTGCTTGAGCGTCGGATCGGCACGAACCGCACGCAATAGCTCTATCCCAGTCATGTTCGGCATGTTCCAGTCCGTGACCACGAAGTCGAATTGGGAGGACTTGAGCTTATGAAGCGCAACCTGGCCATCTTCTGCTTCTTCCACGTTGCTGAAGCCCAACTCCTTCAGCAGGTTGCGTACGATCCGGCGCATCGTGGAAAAGTCATCCACGACCAGGAATCTCATATTTTTGTCTGTCATAAGTCCGCTCCGTTAGGCCCGCCGTTCTGAACGGCTAGCTTGCGTCATGAGACGCCGTCAGTTTTGCAGGAAAGGGGTAATGGTCTCAGCGAGGATCATGGGGTCAAACTTGGCGACGTAGGCGTCCACGCCGACACTGCTGCCCATTGCACGGTTTGCATTAGACGATAAAGAGGAATGCATGACTACCGGAATGCCACGGAAGCGTGGATCGGACTTGACGTGCTTGGTCAGCACGTAGCCATCCATTTCCGGCATTTCCGCATCGGTCAGGATCAGTTTCAAGTGATCGGAGAGCGGCTGCGTATCCTGATTGTAGCGATTGGCAAGGTTCTGCAATTTTTCCCACGCTTCGGCACCATTGGTTGCCTGATGATACTTCACCTGGATCTTGTCCAGTACGCTGACGATCTCCTTGCGCGCTACGATGGAGTCGTCCACGAAGAACATGAATTTGTCCTGCTCGACGCCGGCAGACTGGATGTCCGGCACGATCTTCTCGCCGATCACGCTGGACAGTATCTGCTCGACATCCAGGATGGAGACGAGCTTGCCGTCGTCCAGCTCGGTAATGGCGGTGATCAGCGCCTGGTTGCCGGCGAGCATCGATTCCGGTGCACGCACGCGGTCCCAGTCCACGCGGATGATGCGGTCTGCCGAATGCACGAGGAAGCCCTGTGTGTGCTTGGAAAACTCCGTCACGATCATGGTGGCTTCGGTCGCGGCATCGGCTTCGGCGGGACGGATGAACTTGGCGAGCGCGATCACCGGGATGATGTTGCCGCGCAGCGAGATCACGCCTTCCACGCCCAGCGGCATGTTCGGCGTCTTGGTGATGCGCGGCGTTTGCGATACTTCGCGCACCTTGAACACATTGATGCCGAATGTTTCACGCGACCCCAGCGAGAACAGCAGGATCTCCATCTTGTTCGAGCCCGCAAGCTTGGTGCGCGCATCGACGCTGTCGAGGAGGGTCATATTTTGTGTGGACATGGGTGAGTTTCCTCGGTCAGCTCTGAAGTCTTACTTCTGTAGGGTGGAGCGCAGCATGTTGGTCACCGCCTCGGTCAGCTTGTGAGGCTCGAACTTGGCAACATAGGCATCCACGCCTACCGACTGCCCCAGCTTCTGGTTGGAGTGCCCGGACAGCGAAGAGTGCATGAGCACGGGTATCCCGGCAAAACGCGGGTCGCTCTTTACATTTTTGGTCAGCATATAGCCATCCATTTCCGGCATCTCGACGTCGGTCAATATCATCGTGACCAATTCGCGCACCGGCTTGCCGATGGTGTCGGCATAGGTGGCGATGCGCTGCAGCTCATCCCAGGCACGCTTGCCGTTGATGGCGTATTGATGGCTGATCTTCATGGCGTCCAGCGTGCGCTCGATCTGCTTGCGCGCCACCACCGAGTCGTCTGCGAAGAACACCTTCATGCCCATCAGGTCCGCTTGCGGCTCTATGGCCCGGAATTCCTGCGAGTCGTCGATGTCATTGGTCTCCGCCAGCACCTTTTCTACGTCCAGCATCATCACCAGCTTGTTGCTGTCCAGCTCGGTGACGGCGGTGACGAGGCCGCGCATATTATTGCTGAGCATTTCCGGCGGCACGCGCATCTGCGACCAGTCGAGGCGCAAGATGGTATCCACGGCCTCGACGAGAAAGCCCTGCGTATGACCATTGTATTCGGATACGATCATGATTTCCGGCTTCGTTTCCGTCTGCACGCCGACGTATTTCGCCAGGTCGATGACCGGGATGAGGTGGCCGCGCAGGCTGACCATGCCTTCGACGGCTGCCGGCATTTCCGGCGCCTGGGTGATCTCAGGCGTACGCATGACTTCGCGCACCTTGAAAACATTGATGCCAAAATTCTCGCGGCGGTGGGTTCGGTTGTCGATGCCCAGCGTGAAAAGGAGAATTTCCAGTTTGTTCGTACCGGCGAGCTTGGTGCGCGCATCGATTTTCTTCAAGAGGTCGGACACTTGTACGGCTCCCGTGTTGCTTGACTGACCAATATTTCGACAGATCCATGTGCATCTGCGACCGCGGCAAAGCTTAACTACCCTATTATATGCGCCATGATCGCCTCATGACTGCTACTGTTTACGATCTAAGGCATATTAGACAGGTCTTGAGCATTATGGATGAAGTAATTCAGGCAAGTTGGCCGTCACGCTGCCGCGGGGGCAGAATCACCCACGTCCACGGCGCCTCCTTAATTGCCGGCTTGCCAGCCTTGCTGCATCCCGGCATCTTTTCACTAGCCACGATGTTTTTATAATGCAAAAAAACAGCACGAACAAGGAATCGCTGTTGAACACTCCGGATTCATCAAAAATCGACCGTGCCGAGCTGGAGCAGGCCTTCTCCCTGTTCACCGAGGCGTCCCGCCAACTTGTCGAGTCGTATCAGGAGCTTGAGCAGAAAGTCGGCTCCCTGACCCAGGAGTTGGCGCTGGCCAATGGCGCCCTGCGTCAGCAATTCGAAGAGAAGGCGGCGCTGTCGGGCCGGCTGGAGGCGCTGCTGGCGGCCCTGCCGGCCGGCGTGGTCGAGCTGGATGCGGCCGGCGCGGTGGCGACGTTCAACCCGGCTGCTGCGGAAATCCTGGAGCGGCCCTTGTCCGGCGTTGCCTGGTCTGAGGTCATCGAGCCCGAGTTTGTGGCGACCTCCGTCGCCTACGAGTGGGATTATACGGTGCAAGGCGGCACCGACAAGCGCTTGAGCGTGGTGGGGCGGCAGCTGGGTAGCGGCGAGCGCATCTTGCTGATACACGATGTCAGCGAGAGCTGGCGGCTGCGTCGGCAACTGGAGCAGCACAAGCGGCTGGCGGCGATGGGCGAGATGGCGGCCGGGCTCGCCCACCAGTTGCGCACGCCGCTGGCGACCGCCCTGTTGTATACGGCCAACCTCGCCAAGGCAGACCTTGGCGAGCCGGAGCGCATCAAGTTCGCCGGGAAATCCCTGGTGCGCCTGCGTCACCTGGAGAGCCTGATCCAGAACATGCTGCAGTTCGTACGCGGCCAACATGCTGAAGTAGAAGAGGTTGATCTGGTTGCCGTCATCGAGGACGCCTTGCAGACGGTGCAGCCGCACGAGGCCTCCTGTCAGCGCCATTGGCAGGTGGAATTGCCGTCTACACCGGCCTTGGTGTGCGCCAGCCGCAAGGAATTGGCGGGTGCCATCATCAATTTGCTCGAAAATGCCGTCCAGGCAACGCGCAGCGGAGGTACCATCCGCATGGAACTTGATGAAATTGATGCGCGGTGGCGACTGAAGATCGCGGATAATGGGGTAGGCATGCAGGCGGATGTCAAGGAGCGCATCTTCGAGCCGTTTTTCACGACGCGCAAAGAGGGTACGGGCTTGGGTTTGGCCATCGTGCGTAATCTCGTCGCCAGCTATGGCGGCGAGATACAACTGGAATCTGCGGCAGGGTTAGGCACTACCTTTACGATTTTGTTGCCGACAAGGTAATGGAATAGGCCGCATGGAAATCTGGCCGGCTAAGGGCTGGGTTGACCGTGCATATAAGGTAGTGCATTGATTATTATAAAATAACTGGCTGGTATGCCTGTGGGTGTGCGGCTGGGGTGATGGTGCCGGGCATCGCCATGCGTCACGGTCTGCTGCAAAGCATTGCGCGAATTCAGGCAATATCCGGGCTAAGTGCTACAACTGGAATCATGTGCGCTGCCGGCAGCCTGTCGGACTTGGGAGAAATCGGCTGCAAAATCCGCTAGTCGGTCCATATTTCACCGTTTTTTTGGTCGATGGAACAACCATTGACCAGCAAAAATCGGCGCAGTCTGGCCTCTCCTACCGGGTTTTTCGCTTCGATTCCCTAAGTCCGACAGGCTGCTGGCAGAGCCATACTTGGATAACTACACGTAGGAAAGAATCATGACTGCCTCTGTCGAAATTAACGGTATCACCGGAAGTATTGTGTTGACGGGCCAATTTGATTTCAGCGCCCATCGCGATTTTCGGCAGGCCTGCGATGAAATCCTGGCAGACGCCAATGTGCAGGAGGTGCTGGTCAACTTCAATGCGGTTGATTACCTGGATAGCTCGGCGCTGGGCATGCTGCTGCTGCTCAAGGAAAAAGCTGCCTCGGGCGGCAAGAGTCTCGCGCTGGTGAACTGCCGGGATACGGTGCGCCAGGTGCTGGAGATCGCCTGTTTCGGAAAAATATTCTCGATACGCTAGTTCGATACGTTCCTGCATGCAGGTAGATGTCTTCTCTCTTGCTTCCCAATCTCGGATCAACGGCTTTTGCCCAAGATGAAAATTCTCGTTGCTGACGACGCTGAAGTGGTTCGCTTGCTGATAGGCCGATTCGTGGAATCGCTTGGCCATGAAGTGGTCACGGCCAAGGATGGCGTCGAGGCGATCGAGATGTATCAGCAGTGCCAGCCGGATATGATACTGATGGACATGCTCATGCCGCGCATGGACGGTCCTGAGTCCGCACGTGAAATCAAAGCCTTGTCCACGCAGCGCTGGATACCCATCGTGCTGGTTACCGCCGTCGGCGAAGAGGCGCGCCTTGCCGATGCCATCGAGCTGGGTGCTGACGATTACCTACTCAAGCCCGTCAATTACCGCATCCTCGAAGCCAAGATCAAGGCCATCCAGCGTACGGTCGATCTGAATCGCAAGGTGCGCGAGCAATCCCTGAAGCTGGCCGAGTATTACGATCACGCGGAAGAAGAAAAGCGCGTGGCCCGACATCTGATGGAGCAACTGGTCAATCGCGAACGGCTGTCCGACCCGCAACTGCAGTACTGGATTGCGCCTGCGGAAAGCCTTTCCGGCGACCTGATCGCCTCGGCGCGCACGCCGGGCGGCGTGCTGCACCTGATGCTGGCCGACGGCATAGGCCATGGCCTCACCGCCGCCCTGAATGTGTTGCCGCTCACCCAGCCGTTTTACGCCATGACCGAGCGCGGCTTCGAGATGCACGACGTGCTTATCGAGATGTGCCGCAAGGTGCGGCAGGTGCTCCCCACCGGGCGCTTCGTGGCGCTGGCCTTTGTGGCGGTGAATTTTGCCAGCCGGCATATCGAAGTCTGGAATGGCGGCATACCCGACCTGCACCTGGTCGGCGAGGGCGGCAGCGTACTGAAGACCTGGCGTTCCATGCATCTGCCGCTGGGCATACTGCCGGCGGCGCAACTGGATGTGACGACGGAACGCCATGTGTTCACTTCCCGCTCCACGTTGCTGGTGTGCTCCGACGGCCTGATCGAAGCGCGCAACCCTGCGGGTCAGAGCTATGGCGCGCCGCGTTTGATCGCCACCTGCGGCACTTCTGCGCCCGGCGAGGCCATCAACGCATTGATCGCGGACCTGGAGGTGTTCCTGGAGAATGAGGCCTGCCATGATGATGTGTCGGTGGCCGTGGTCGACATCGATCCGCACCTGCCTGAACTCAAGCGCAGCGTGACGCCGTCGGCGCCATTTCCCGGCGGCTTGTCCGACCTGGACGGCGAGGCGCGCTGGCGCTACCTGCTGCGTCTCGGCGCCGAGGAATTGCGCTATGTGCATACGGTGCCGCTGTTGATGTCGCTGGTCAGCGAAATCAAGCCGCTGGCCCAGGCGCATGGCGATTTGTTCCTCATACTCACGGAGCTGTTCGTCAATGCGCTCGATCACGGCGTGCTCAAGCTCAATTCATCCCTGAAGGAGAAAGGTGCGGACGTCGAGGCCTACCTGCTGGAGCGCTCCTTGCGTCTCGCCGCCTTGACTTCCGGGCATATTGAAATCGAGCTGTCCGGTTATGATCTGGGTGGCCGCTCCATGTTGCGCTTGCGGGTCAGCGACAGCGGCGATGGCTTCGATGTAGGCAGCCTCAAGCCCTATAACGAGAGCGAGTCCGGCACGCGCGGCATCGCCGTGGTGCGTGCGCTATGCGCGCTGGTGCAGCACAATGCCAGCGGCAATTCGGTGGAAGCCTATTATATTCCCCGCCTACCGTGATTTTACCGATGCCTGTTGCCATAATGGGGAAGAAAGGTGCCGCGATGGCTGTGCATCGAGCCGCTGCCACACATGAGTGATAACAACACCTCCCCCCTGTCGCCTGCCAATGTTGCGCGCAACCTGCGGCTGGATATCGAGCCCAGCCTGACGGCAGACGCCGTGCTGCCCAGCATGATCGGGCATACCAAACCGCCTGCGCAGCGCGTGATCGTCATCGGTTCGTCCACCGGCGGTACGGAGGCGCTGAAGGCGGTACTGATGCCGCTGCCGCCCAACGCGCCCGGCATCCTCATCAGCCAGCACATGCCGGAGCGCTTCGTGGCGTCGTTCGCGCAAAGGCTGAATTCGCTATGCCGCATCCGCGTCGTGGAAGCGATCGATGCCGAGCCGGTGTTGCCCGGCGTCGCCTATATCGCCCCCGGCAATGCACACCTGCTGCTCGCGGTGCGCGACAACCAATATGTTTGTCAATTGTCCATGGGCTCGCCCGTAAACCGCCATCGCCCATCGGTGGACGTGTTGTTCCGTTCGGCGGCGAATGTCGCCGGCAAACAGGCAGTCGGTGTGATACTGACGGGCATGGGGCGCGACGGCGCCGCCGGCATGCTGGAAATGCGCCGCGCCGGCGCCCACAATATTGCCCAGGATCAGCAAAGCTGCGTGATCTTCGGCATGCCCAAAGAAGCCATCGCCCTCGGCGGCGCCCATGAAGTCTTGCCTCTGACGCAGATACCTGAGCGTCTTATCGATTATCTGGCGCTGCTGCGGCCCAACAAGGCCGCGCCACGCTAACTGAATACATTGAATACGAATACGGAAACCCCATGCCTGCATTGCCCATCCTGATCGTGGAAGACGATAACGACCTTCGTGAGGCGCTGACAGACACGCTGGTCCTGGCCCGCTACCGCGTGCTGGAAGCCGAGGACGGCGAGTCCGGCCTGGCCGTGCTGGCCGCCAACAAGGTGGGTCTGGTGCTCTCAGACGTGCAGATGCAGCCCATGGATGGCGAAACGCTGCTCCGGCGCATCAAGACGGAGTATCCGCACCTGCCCGTCATCCTGATGACGGCTTACGGCGTGATCGAGAAGGCGGTTGCCGCCATGCATGCCGGCGCCGCCCATTATTTGCCCAAGCCTTTCGAGCCGGACGACTTGTTGCTGCAGGTGGCCAAGTACATGTTGCCGGCGGTCGATGACGATGCCGTGATCGCGGAAGACCCCGGCATGCTGAGCCTGCTGGACATCGCCCAGCGCGTGGCGGCGTCGGATGCGGCAGTGATGATCACCGGCGAAAGCGGCACCGGCAAGGAAGTGTTGGCCCGCTATATGCACCGCCATTCGCCGCGCGCCCAAGGCCCCTTCGTGGCCATCAATTGCGCGGCGATTCCCGAGCAATTGCTGGAGTCCACGCTGTTCGGCCATGAAAAGGGCGCCTTTACCGGCGCCGGCAATCAGCATATCGGCAAATTCGAACAGGCAGACGGCGGCACCCTGCTGCTCGACGAAATTTCCGAAATGCCCCTGGAGCTGCAGGCCAAGCTGTTGCGTGTGCTGCAGGAGCGGGAAGTGGAGCGGGTAGGCGGCAAGAAGCCCATCCCCATCAATATCCGTGTGCTGTCTACCTCCAATCGCGACATGCCGGCTGAAATTGCCGCCAATCGCTTCCGCGAGGACCTTTATTACCGCCTCAACGTGTTTCCACTGGCCTTGCCGGCCCTGCGCGAGCGTCCACACGACATTTTGCCGCTGGCACGGGCCATGCTTATACGTCATTCGAGCCATAGCGGTCGGCGCGCCCCCTCCATCTCACCGGAAGCGGCGAACATGCTGAACAGCCACCGTTGGGAAGGCAATATACGCGAGCTGGAAAACGTCATGCAGCGTGCCCTGATACTGGCACCGGCTGACGAGATAGAGCCGCCGCATTTATTTTTACCCGTCGCGCGCCGGCAAGATTTGCCGGCTACGCCGCAGGTATTGCCGCAGGCGGCAATTCTTGCCGGTTTGGCGCCGGTCGAGCGTGCGGCGGACGGGGTGGCGGAAAGGCCGGGAGGGCCTCAAGTTGCGCCGGTTTCCACCGATATCAAGACTATGGAGCGGCAGTTGATACTCAACACACTCTCTTCGGTGGGCGGTGTGCGCAAGATGGCAGCGGAGAAACTGGGTATGAGCGAGCGGACCCTGCGCTACAAATTGCAGCAATATCGCGAAGAAGGGCATGTTTTTGACTGACTGACGTGTTGTGCCAGAGGCTATTTTGAATAAATGCGCATTCTGGCGCGGGCATTGCTTGCTATTGTTGTTGCGAGCCACATACAATTTCACGTAGTTTCGAGGTGCATCATGAGCGTGCAAGGCATTGACAACCTGTTGGGCGAACTGAAGGCGATGTCCGCGCTGGCAGCGGGGCAATCGCCGCAGACGGAAAACATTCCGGAGGGCGGCGATTTTGCGTCGGTGCTCAAGACGTCGCTTGACCAGGTAAACCAGATGCAACTCGATTCGCAGGCCAAGCAACAGGCATTTGAGGTCGGTGACCCCAATGCCAACCTGCAAGACGTGATGGTCTCGCTCCAAAAAGCGAGCCTGTCTTTCCAGACTATGGTGCAGGTTCGTAACAAGCTGGTTTCGGCTTACCAGGAAGTTATGAACATGCAGGTGTGACATGACCTGATTTATGGAAGATGCGGTAGTAGCGCTCGATAACCGTGATGCACAACAGAGTGGGCCGCAACGGCTCATTCAGCGTTTCAATCAGCTTCCAAACCCTCGCAAGATCATGATCATTGTGGCGGTGGCTGCCGTCATCGCCGGTGCAGTCCTAGGCGTGCTCTGGTCGAAAGACCCAGGCTATCGCATTGCCTTTGCCAGCCTGCCCGACAAGGATGCCGGCGCTGTCATCCAGGCCCTGCAGACCATGAATGTTCCCTACAAGCTGGATAACGGTGCCATCTCCGTGCCGGCCGAGCGCGTCAATGAAATCCGCTTCAAGCTTGCCGCCCAAGGCCTGCCCAAGGCCGGGGGCAGTGCCGGGTTTGAGCTGCTGGACAACCAGAAGTTCGGCATCAGCCAGTTCGGCGAGCAGGTAAATTACCAGCGCGCCATCGAAGGCGAGCTGGCGCGCTCCGTCGAGTCGCTGGCCGGCGTGCAATTAGCGCGCATCCACCTTGCCGTGCCCAAGCAGATGACCTTTTTGCGCGAGCAGCAAAAGCCCACCGCTTCCGTCGTCCTGACGATGCTGCCGGGCCGCACGCTGGATGCAGGGCAGGTTGCAGCCATCGTCAGCCTGGTATCGATGAGCGTGCCCGATCTGCCCAAGAAGAATGTTTCGGTCGTCGATCAGGATGGCACGCTGCTGTCGTCCAAGCCGGAAGGCTCCAAGACCACCGAGGCCAATCAGCGCCAGCTAGATTTCACGCGCGAGATCGAGCAAGGCTTGTCCAAGCGCATCCAGGATATCGTCGAGCCCATCATCGGCAGGGATAACGTCAAGGCCACGGTAACGGTGCAGATGGACTTTTCCGAGCAAGAAATAGGCAGCGAGACTTACGCCAACAACACGCCGCCGGAAGGGGCGACGGTGATCAGTTCGCAAAAGCTGAAGAAGACGGGTTCGGATGGTGCGCAGCCATCCGGCGTGCCCGGCGCGCTTTCCAATCAGCCGCCCGGTGCGGCTTCGGCACCTGTCAACTTGCCCAACCCGCCCGGCGCCACGGTTGCCAATCCGACTGCCACCTCCTCGACCGAGTCCGAAACAACGAACTTTCAGCCCAGCAAGACCATCACCCATACCAAGCCGCAGCTTGGCGTCGTGAAGCGGGTGTCGGCGGCCGTGGTGGTCAACTTCAAGCGCGTCAACCAGAAGGACGGCGGCTTCAAGACCGTGGCGCTGACGCAGGCGGAAATGAACCAGATTACCGAACTGGTGCGGCGCGCCATGGGTTTCGATGCCAAGCGCGACGACACGGTCAATGTGGTCAATGCGGCGTTTGCGGATACGGTGCTGGAGAATGAGGGCAAAACCCTCGTCGAGAAATTCACCGACTACTTCGTGTCGCATACCGCCGACTTGATCAAGATGCTGCTGATTACGCTGGTGCTGATCTACCTGATGTTCGGCGTGGTGCGTCCCATCCTGCGCGATGTGATACGCCCCAAGCAGGAGCAGCGTGCCGCCATGATGAACCAGGAAGGCGGCGTGGCGCTGACTGCCGAAGAGCTGGCACAGTCCGAGGTGGAGGCGGAAGCGGTGGACGAGGCGGAGGCGACAGCGCAGTTGCACGCCTTCTCCGAGCTGATGCAGCGTGCCAAGGAAATGGCCATGGAGGATCCGCGCATGGTGGCCACTATCATTCGCGAATGGTTGAATGCCGAGAATAATGCCGACAAGAAAACGTCGTGATCCCGTCTGATCGCTTGTGAAGAAATCGTCACGAGCGCGCCGAGGCACAGCGAGCATCGCAGCGCTTGCCCCCGGAGTTTGGGGGCCGAGATCGGGGGGCGCAGTAGATTTATTATTCACAACCTCTTGATAGGCTTGCCTGTGCACCCTCCTTCGCGGAGTAGCCTGATCTATGCTTAAACCGACCCCAAACTTGTCTGCGTTGCTCGACAAGGCGCGCCAATTAGTGCGGCAGGACCCCGCTGGTTCCGCCGCTGTCGTGCGTAGCTGGCTGGCACCGCAACCCGCTGCGCAAATCTCTCCCAAGCGCGCATCCGATCCAACCTAGTTCTTTCGTGACTTGATAGGCAATCATGGCAAGCATAAGTAAAGATGACATAGCAATACGGCGTAGCGCCATTTTGCTGATGAGCCTCGGCGAGGATGCTGCCGTCGAAGTCTTCAAATACCTGGGCCCGAAAGAGGTACAGAAGATAGGCTTGGCCATGGCGGCCATGGACAACGTCACCCGCGAGCAGGTGGAAGCGGTACTGGCGGACTTCGTAGCCGGCACGCAGAACCGCGCCAACTTCGGTGCTGCCGACGAATACATCCGCTCCGTGCTGACCAAGGCGCTCGGCTCCGACAAGGCTGCCAACCTGCTGGACCGCATCCTGCAAGGCGGCGACAACACCGGTATCGAGCAGTTGAAGTGGATGGACTCGGTGGCCGTCGCGGAGTTGATCAAGAACGAGCACCCGCAGATCATCGCCACCATCCTCGTGCATCTGGAGCCTGACCAGTGCTCGGAAATTCTCAACCAGTTCGTGGAGCGCCTGCGCAACGATGTGCTGCTGCGTATCGCCACGCTGGAAGGCGTGCAACCGACCGCCCTGCGCGAATTGAACGAGGTGCTGACGCAACTGCTGTCCGGCGCCGACCGCGTCAAGAAATCGGCCCTGGGCGGCGAGAGCATGACGGCGGAAATTCTCAACTTCATGGGCGGTGTCATCGAAACCTCGGCCCTGAATGCGATACGCGAATACGACCCGGAACTTGCACAGCGCATCCAGGACAAAATGTTTACCTTCGAGAACGTGGTGGAAATCGACGACCGCGGCATCCAGTTGTTGCTGCGCGAAATTTCTTCCGATTCGCTGATCATCGCCATGAAAGGCACCTCGGAGACGTTGCGCAACAAGATCTTCAAGAACATGTCCTCGCGTGCCGCCGAAATGCTGCGTGACGATTTCGAGGCCAAGGGAGCCGTCAAGGTGTCGGAAGTGGAAGCGGAACAGCGCGAAATCCTGAAAGTGGTACGTCGCCTCGCCGACGAAGGCCAGATCGCCATCGCCAAGGGCGGCAGTGAAGGCTTTGTCGAATGAAAGC